>Ga0070740_10002136_pt1 | contig 24250 bp, 23 predicted proteins | sample Coa_R2_FD_67286 | JGI IMG/M metagenome (GOLD analysis project Ga0070740, IMG submission 67286) | Surface soil microbial communities from Centralia Pennsylvania, which are recovering from an underground coalmine fire - Coalmine... | ecosystem: Environmental > Terrestrial > Soil > Unclassified ...
GAGCCGCGGCGTTATCGCTGGTCGAAATCGCGATGACCGCCCAGCCGTCGTTGCGCTGCACCAAGTTGAGCGCGCGGATGTCGACGCGCGCGTCGAGCAGTCTGCGCGACAGCTCGGCCACGGCGCCCGGGCGATCCTCGATCCGGGCGAGCAGCACCTCTTCCGCAACCGTTTGATAGCCTGCGGCGGTTAGCGCCGCAATGGCCGAGTCCGCCTGCTCGAGGTCGATGTGGATCAGGCCCTGCGAGCCGATCGTGTCGGCCGCGATGGAATCGATGCTGATGTTCTTTCGTGCCAAAACGTCGGTGACGTCGGCGAGCACGCCCGTGCGGTTAGGGGAGATGACGGTGATTCGCTGCACGCATGTCCTCCACGAAGGCGTCGATCTGTGGTTTTTCGATTCCCGGCATGACGATGAGATGCGAGATGCCGGCGTCGGTCGCGAGCTGCCAGCGCTCCCGCAGGTCGGCCGAAACGCGCGGAAAAACGACGGTTATGGCCGGCTCGTTGCGCCACGCGGGGATGCCGGCCGCCCGCAACTGCTCTTGCGCGTAGGCCGCCAGTTCCAGCGCGCCTGCAGCGCGCTTGCGCAAACCCGCCTCCCCCAGCGAACGGATTCGCTGCCAGAGAACCAGGGGCGTAAAGCCGTTGCGCGACCCCGAGATCGTCGTATCGAGGCTGCCGATGTAATCGATGGAGCGAGCGATCCGCGAAACGTTGCGCTTGCGGGCGAGGACGACGCCGCACGGCATCGGCGAACCCAAAAACTTGTGGCCGCTGATCGAGATGCTGTCCGCGCCGTCGGCGAAATCGAAGGCTTGGCGCGGCGACACGAACGGAAGATACGCGCCGCTGAGCGCCGCATCGGCATGGATGTACCGTTCACGAATCGCCATCGAGTCCATAATGCCGCGAATTTTCGCGACGTCGTCCCGCGCCTCGGTCATCGTCGTGCCGATGTTGGCGAACACGATCGGCGGAACGTCCCTGCGGATGCGCAGCGTCTCGCGCAGATCGTCGTAGTCGATCTCTCCGTTCGTCTGCGCGCGGATCATGATGTGCCGCATTCCAAGGAAATGCAGGTTCTTTGCCACGCTGTAATGCGTGCTCTCCGAGTAGTAGACGATCGCGCTCTGATGCAGCTCCCGGGCCAGATAGAGGCCGTAGAGGTTGCCTTCGGTGCCGCCGTTGGTCACATACCCCCACCAATCGTCTTCGGGGGCGCGCAGCAGCGCGGCAAAGAAACTCAAGACCTCGCGTTCGAATTCGCGCGTTTCGACTTGATACGTGGCGTCCGCGAACGGATCGCCCACGTTGTTCAGGGGAAATGCCAAGAAGCGCAGCAGATCGCCGCAGTCGAAGTCCTTCGCCGCCGGGTAACCCAGAGCGCGCGCGTTGCGCTCGGCAATGCGCTCGTAGAGGGCGTCTAACCGCGAAGCGGCGCCGCCGTCGTTGGGGCTATGCGTAGACGCCGCGCAGCTTGAGGGCCTGGACGACCCGGTCGATCCCGAGCATGTACGCCGACGTGCGGTACGGCACGCGATGGCGCTGCGAGATCGCCCGCAGCTCGTGGAAGTTCCCGATCAGCGTGTCCTCGAGCCGCTCGTTGACTTCGGACTCTTTCCAGAAGTAGCCCATGCGGTCTTGGACCCACTCGAAGTACGAAACCGTCACGCCGCCTGCGTTGGCCATGATGTCGGGTATGACGGTGATTCCGCGCTCGTTGAAGATGTGGTCCGCCTCCGGTGTCGTCGGACCGTTCGCGCCTTCCACGATCAGTTTGGCTTTAATCTCCGGCGCGTTCTCGGCGGTAAGCACCTTTTCGAGCGCCGCGGGCACGAGCACGTCGCAATCGGTTACGAGAAGCTCCGTATTGCTGATCTTGTCGCCGCCGCGGAAGCCGTCCAGGTTGTGATGCTCCTGCGAATGCGCGACCGCATTTGCCACGTCGATCCCGTTTGCGTTGTAGTACGCCCCCGTGACGTCGGAGATTCCGACGACGCGGCAGCCGCGCTCTTCGAACAGCCGGGCGGCCCACATGCCGACGTTGCCGAATCCTTGGATCACGATCCGCGCATCCTGAGGCAGAATGCCCATATTTTCCAGTTCGTCCATCGCGCAGATCGTCACGCCGCGGCCGGTCGCTTCGACGCGCCCTCTGGAGCCGCCGATGACCAGCGGCTTACCCGTGACCACGCCGGGCACCGACTGACGCATGTGCATCGAAAACGTGTCCATGAACCACGCCATCGTCTGCGGGTTGGTGTTGACGTCGGGGGCGGGAACGTCTTTATCCGGACCGACGACCTCGACGAGCTCGGCCGCGTAGCGCCGCGTGATGCGCTCCAACTCGCCCTGCGAGAGCTTGGTGGGGTCGCAAGTGACGCCGCCTTTTCCGCCGCCGAAGGGCAGATCGACGACCGCGCACTTCCACGTCATCCAAAACGCGAGCGCGGTGACCTCGTCCAGCGTAACGCCCGGGTGGAACCGGATGCCGCCCTTGGCCGGACCGCGCGCGAAGCTGTACTGCACGCGATAGCCGGTATACACTTCGAACTCGCCATTGTCGCGCTGAAACGGAATCGAAAAGATGATCTGACGCGTGGGGTGCGTCAGAATCGCGCGCATCGTGCGATCGAGTTCGAGCAGGTTCGCCGCCTCGTTGAAGTAGGCGATACCATCTCCGAAAACCGATACCTCGCGCACAGCGGTGGTCATAAAGCCTCGTGCCTCCAGCAAAAAATTCGAATTTCCGGGGAATTCTGGTTCCGGTTACGCCCGCGCGGTTCCCCTATGCACGACTGCGGTAAAGGTCGCAGCAGCCGTTCGATCTATACGTTGAACTTGAAATTGACGACGTCGCCCTCTTGCATGACGTACTCCTTGCCCTCTTGCCGCACGAGCCCCGCGTTGCGAAGCGCGTCCATCGTGCGATATTTCACGTAGTCGTCGTACGAAACGATCTCGGCGCGGATGAAGCCTCGCTCGATGTCGCTATGGATCTTGCCGGCGGCCGCGGGCGCCCGGGTGCCCCGCTCGATGGTCCACGCGCGCACCTCCTTCTCTCCGGCCGTTAGAAACGTCATCAGGCCCAGCAAGTCGTACGCCGAGAGGATCAGCTGGTCCAAACCGCCGCGCTCGATGCCCAGCTCGGCGGCGAAGGCCTTGGCGTCTTCCTCGCCCAGGCCGGCCAGCTCGGCCTCGACCTGCCCCGAAAACGCAACCACCTGGCTGCCGTCGCGGGCGGCAGCCTGCCGCACGGACTCGAGCAGCGGCCCGGGGTGCGCGATCTGCCCCTCGTCGATGTTCGCCACGTACAGCATCGGCTTGGCCGTGAGCAAGAACGCGTCGGCCGCGACCTGCGCCTCAGGCGAACCCGCCGGGAAGGACCGCGCCGGCGTGCCGCCCTCGAGGGCTTCCATGACGTGCTTGGCGGCTTCCACGTTCCCGCGCAGCTTGGGGTTGGCCCGAGCCTCGCGTTCGAGCTTGTCCAGGCGCTTGGCCAGCGTCGCCAGGTCCGCGAGCGCCATCTCCAGGTTGATGATTTCGATGTCGCGCTCGGGGTCGGGAGAGCCCTCGACGTGCGTGACGTTGTCGTCGGCGAAGCACCGGACGACCATGGCGACGGCATCGGTCTCGCGGATGTGGCTCAAAAACGCGTTCCCGAGCCCGGCGCCGCCGCTCGCCCCGCGGACTAAACCCGCAATGTCGACGAAGCGCACGGTCGCCGGAACGATGCGCTCGGTGCGAACCAGCTCGGCCAGGACCCCCAAGCGGGCGTCCGGCACCGCGACTTCGCCCACGTTGGGCTCGATCGTGGCGAAGGGGTAGTTCGCCGCAAGCGCCTGCGCCGAGCGCGTCAGGGCGTTGAAGATGGTGGACTTGCCGACGTTCGGCAGCCCGACGATTCCGCACGAAAGGGCCATAATGAACCGCGCTCCGTTCTGCCGGCCGTCCCGCGCGCCCTGGCTCGTGCGCTTGGACAGGCATGATTGGAACGCGAGCGCGTAGGATACGTCCCCATGCGTCAAATGAAGGTTGACAAACTCGGGATCGATCTGCTCACGCACGATCCCGTCGTCATCCTCAAAGACACCGACGGTAAGCGCTTCCTGCCGATTCTGATCGGACCGTTCGAAGCTACCGCTATCGCGCTCGCGCTCGAAGGCGCGCCCGTGCCGCGGCCGCTCACGCACGATCTCATGCGCACGATTTTTGAAACGCTCGACGCGCGGCTGGAGCAAGTCGTGATCCACGACATTCGCGAGTCGACGTTCTTCGCAAAGCTGATCGTGCGCACGGACGGCGAGCTGCAGGAGATCGACGCGCGCCCGTCCGACGGCATCGCGCTGGCGCTGCGGATGAGCGCGCCGATCTACGTTTCGGACAAGATCGTTCTGGAAGAGTCGGTACCGGACAAAAAGACCGAAGACGCCGAGGTCGAGCGTTTCAAGAAGTTCATCGAAGAGATGAAGCCCAGCGACTTCAACCGCTAGCGCTGCCGCGCACCGCGGCTACCAGATCGATCGAAAAGCGAAATCGGCGTACTGACGCGCGAGGACGAGCGCGATGTACCCGAGCGAAAAAGCGACCAGCAGCAATCGGGCGACGTCGAAGCCGGCTCCCAGATAGACGCCGATGTGCGCGAGCAAGTACATCGCAAGACCATAGAACACGGCGATGGAGACGACGGTGAGCACCAGGGTCGCGAGCGGATGGCGCCGCGCGGTCTGCAGCGATACCGAGAAAGCGGCGCCCGCCGGCACCCCGCCCATTGCGGCTGCGGGAATGCAATACAGGAACGCCCACACTGCCAGCGCCTGCAAGACCTCGGCGAGATACGGCACCGGCACGATGCCGCCCACCAGCCCGGCGACATAAATCAGGAAGTAAAAACCGACGACCGCGATCAGAATATCGCGCGCGTTTCGCCGCGCGCTGTTCCAGGCGGATTGCAGGCTCGCGCGGTTGTGGCGCCACGCGTCGTCGGCGAAGATCACCGCGACCGCAAAGCCGAAGCCCCAGATGACGCGCTCGATGAAAACGAAGATGCCCATCGTCGCCCCGCCCGTCGGCTCGGAAAACCACGAGCCGAAGTAATCGACGCCGATCCCGATCGCCGCCGCCACCAGCGGCGGGAGCATGACGCCCAAGTTGCGCGCATAGAGCGGCAACGCTTGCACGTACATCGCCCAGTCGATGCGATCGCGCGGACTGCGCACGGAGCTCAGGCCCGGGCGCCCTGCAAGGCGCTCCGGCACTTGCAGTCCGCATCCACGTCGAGCTTTTCGATGATGCGGAAGATCGCGTCCTTGACGCGCGCGTTGTTCCGGTTGAAGACCTCGATCACTTCGTGATGCGAGACGGGCGCGACCCCGCCGGCGCCTTCCAGCCCGACGTCGTAATCGGTGATCAGCGAGATGTTGACGTAGCACATCTCCAGTTCGCGGGCCAAATAGGCTTCGGGATACTGAGTCATGTTGATCACTTCCCATCCCAAGCCCGAAAACCAGCGCGACTCGGCGCGGGTGGAGAAACGCGGTCCTTGGATGACGACGATCGTGCCCCGTTCGTGGGTGTCGATTCCGAGCGCGCGCAGCGCTTCGATCGCGACCGGCCGCATGGTCGGGCAATATGGGTCGGCAAAGCTCACGTGCGTCGTGATCGGCCCGTCGTAGAACGTATCGATGCGTCCCGTCGTGCGATCGACGATCTGATCGGCAACCACCATGGACCCCGGCTTGACCTCGGCCTTGAGCGACCCGCACGCAGTCGGCGCAATGATGCGCTTGACGCCCAGGGCCTTCATGGCGTACGCGTTCGCGCGGTAGTTGATCTTGTGCGGCGGAAAACGATGGTCTTTGCCGTGACGCGGCAGAAACGCGACGCGCTTGCCGGCGACTTCGCCCAGTGCGAGCCGGTCGCTCGGCGATCCGTAGGGCGTCTCTATAGCGACTTCACGCGCGTTTTCGAGCAGCGAGTAAAAACCGGAGCCGCCGTAGACGCCGACGTCCGCCCGTTCATGAGAACTCATCATCATCGGCGCGCTGGGTTCCGCGCGGCGCCACTCGGCGCCTGTTGGGAAGACGAGGTCAACGCCATGCGTACGATCTCGCTCACGAGCGACGGCGTAACGTTGGTCGCCGCCAAGCGCTGCGCTTCTGCGATCTTCTCGAAGACGTCGAGCGCGGCGCGCGCTTGGAGCGGATGCAGACGCTTGAGCTGCGCTGCGTAATCGACCGCGAGCAGCGGCGCACTCGTCCCTCCGGCGGAGAGGGCCGCCCAATCCCGGACGAGCGTCTTGAGCAGTTCGAGACCTTCGTCGAGCGTGTCGCGCGTCGCCCACGTCTGCTCGGGCGAAACGCCCTCCACGACGTCGAAAAACCATGCGGCAACCTGCCCGCGCAGTTCTTCTTCATCGTCGGAGAGCGCGGCCAGGGCGCGCGTGACCGACCCTTGAGCGAGCGCCGCGCCGCGTTGCGCTTGCGCGCGCGGGATGCCTTTTTCGCTGAGGATTGCGGTTACGTCGGCAGCGCGCAGCGGGCTAAATCGAATTTCGACCAGACGCGATCGGATCGTCGGCAGGAGCCGCGACGGCGTGGCGGTCGTGAGGATGAGCACGACGCTCGCGGGCGGCTCTTCGAAAAACTTCAGCAGAGCGTTTGCCGCAGCGGGGCTGGCGAAGTCGACGTCGCCGAGGATGAAGATGCGAAAGCCCCCGGCATACGATTGGAGGGAAAATTGCCGCACCAGATCGCGCGACGTAATCGTTTCGGATTCGTGGAAGCCTTGCGCTTCGTCGGTTTCTCCGATCTTGAGCGCGCCGATGCTTTCGAGCAAGTCGGGATGGCGCGTCTCCTCCTTGCCGAACAGCGTGCACGAAGCGCACGTTCCGTCGTAACCCAGGATGCCTTCGGGATGCGCAGCTTCACAGAGCAGCGACTGCGCGAGTGCGCGCGCAAAGGTTTTCTTGCCGACGCCCGCCGGCCCGGTAAAGAGATACCCATGACCCACATCCGCCTTGGTCATCCGCGAAAAGAACCGCTTGGGCCCTTCGCAATCGACGACGTCGAACCTCATGCAATCCTGGACGAGAGCGCAGACATCGCCTGCGCGAATACTTCGTCGGGCGCGAGCGTCCCGTCGAGCGCGACGATCCTCGAATCCGCACGGGCCAATTCGAGATACCCTTCGCGCACCTGCTCGTGAAATGCGCCGTCTTCACCCTCGACGCGATCCGCACGCGAACCCCGCCCCCGCAGCCGCGCGCGCGAGACCTCGTACGGCACGTCGATGAGCAGCGTGAGATCGGGCTCCAGTCCGCCGGTCGCCCCGGCACACATGGCGCGCAGCAGATCCAAGGACAGCCCGCGGCCGTAGCCCTGATAGGCCAGCGTCGAATCGACGAACCGGTCGCACAGCACGTCTTGACCTCGCGCCAGCGCGGGCTTTACGACGTCGGCAACCAGATGCGCCCGCGATGCGTTGATCAGCAGCGCCTCGGCCATCGGACTAACAGCAAGCCCCGGCCGCAGAAAGATCTCGCGCACCGCTTCGCCGAGCGGCGTGCCGCCCGGTTCGCGCGTCACGACGATTTCCCGCCCCGCTGCCGTGAGAGCGCGGGCGACCGAGGCGGCGAGCGTCGATTTCCCGCTGCCCTCAATCCCTTCGAACGTTACGAACATGACCGGCGACGGAGAGCACTATGCGCCGCGCGTGAGGCTATTCGGACTTGAAGATCCTCACCCGGCGGTTGGGCTCCAGGCCCGTACTGCGCGACTGCAGGCGGTACTTTTCGGCCAGCTGATGCTGCATCCGCCGAACGTACGAGGTCTGCGGCGAGAGTTCGACCGCCTTGCTGTTGAGCAGCACCTGATAGATCGCTTCTTCCGTTTCGCGCAGGGCGATCTCTTCGGTGTCGATCGACGGCAGGTTGAACACGTCCTTGAGCGAGGCTTGAATCTGCGTCGTCGTGTTCGTCTTGATGCTGAAGATCGGGATGTTCTCCGACGCGATCTGTTTGAGTTTGGGCTGCTCCTTGCGCTCGAGCGTCTTGAGCGTCAACACGACGTCGGCGTCGTCCCAATTGCGAGCGATGGCCGCGTTGACGCGCAGGTTGTGAATGGCGCGCTCGATCTTGTTGCGCGAAACGCCGTATGGGAAGATCATGAGCGGCTTGTCGCGGTCGTCGCGTTCGCCCTGGTCTTCGTGGAACGCCGCGTGCGCGGCCATGGACGGGGCCGGTTCGGTGTCGGCCTCCTGAACGATCGTCACTTGTCCGCTAGCGGTCCGCTGACGGACCTCGGGCTGCGGCTGGTATCCGCGCAGCAGCGCATCGACGACGTCCGCCACGTTCTTGTGAATCGCGAGGCGATCGCGGTCGTGAATCTCGATGACCACGTCGAAAGTCGGCGGAGCTTTGCGTTCGAGCACCGTTTTGCGAGTGCCGCGCCGGCGGGCTTCTTCATCCGAAAGCGTGACGGCGCTAATTCCGCCGACCAGGTCGGAGAGCGTCGGGTTCATCAGCAGATTTTCGAGCGTCTGTCCGTGGGCGGTGCCGATCAGTGCCACGCCGCGTTCGGCAATCGTGCGAGCCGCCGCCGCTTCGGGCTCTGTGCCGATCTCGTCGATCACGACGACCTGCGGCATGTGGTTTTCGACCGCCTCGATCATCACGGCGTGCTGAAGCGCGGGATTGGCAACCTGCATGCGGCGCGCGGTGCCGATTCCGGGGTGCGGAATATCGGAATCACCGGCGATCTCGTTCGACGTGTCGACGATTACGACGCGCTTGCGGTCCTCGGAGAGCACGCGGGCGCATTCGCGCAGCATGGTGGTCTTGCCGACGCCCGGACGGCCGAGCAGACAGATCGACTTGCCGCTCCGCAGGATGTCGAGCAGGATGTCGATCGTCCCGTACACCGCGCGGCCGACGCGGCACGTCAAGCCGACGATCTTGCCGGTACGGTTCCGAATCGCGCTGATGCGATGAAGCGTTTGCTCGATGCCCGCGCGGTTGTCGCCTCCGAAGGCCGAGAGCCGCGAGCAGACATGCGCGATGTCCTCTTGGCTGACCGCCGTATCCGACAGGTACACGAAATCGTTTTCGAATCGCGCCTCGGGCGGGCGCCCGAGATCGAGGACGACCTCGATCATGCTCTCGAGGTTCGAGAGTCGAACGAGCGATTGGCGAATCGGGAGGGGAAAGATGTCGAGGAGTTGCGTCAGCTCCCAGTTGGGAGCCATGGTTTCGGCTTTAACCGCCAATACTGACCCTCGCTTACGTTGTCACGTTTCGAGCTCGCCCGAAGACGTGCCCCTTCCTTTCTCATTATCGGCAGGCGGCCCTGCCTTGGACAGCGTCATGCTGAGTGAGGCCGCGCCCGAACCTGGTGCTCGCGCGCGCAGTCGTGTCATCCTGAGCGGAGCCTACGGCATGCGAACGCGTGCCATAGCGCAGTCGAAGGACGCTAATGCAACCGAAACGCGTGATACGGCGACGATCGCGGATTGCCGCTGCCTTTAACGACCGTTACATTTACGTTAACCGAATGCGCGTGGGCATCGGTAATCATAAGGACGCACTTCCCTTCGGTAACGGGGTTCACTTGGACGTTGTGATCGAACCCGCGGATGATTTTTGCCGTACACACGGACGCGTTCGACGACTTCACGCTGAAAGGACCGCTGTTCCCGGTTTCTCCAATGCCGAGCAGACCCGGCGGAAGTTGATTTCCAAACGAATCCGTCGTGTACAACGTGAGCGACAAGCCGGGATAAATCGCCCACGTCGACGTCAGGGCGACCTCTTCGATGCACGCGGCGCCCCCGGCGGTTACGCAGCTGATCCACGGGTTACCGTTTCTGTCCAGGCCCGCCCCCGCGCCGCCCGCAGGCGTTGCGGTCGGTAGAATCGTCATCGTGCCTGACACAGGATCGTAAATTCCGAGACCGCCGTATTTATACTCGATGAAGTAGAGCTTGCCGCCGGTGCCGGCAAGAAAGACCAGCGGCTCGACTCCAATCGCCGGCAGGCTCAGCGCGCTAAACGAAGGCGGTGCAGTTGCAAAGGATTGGTCCAGCGCGCCCATTCCCGTGGTTACGCCCGCTTCAAGCACTCCCGCGTAGACGACGCGGCGAAGCGTACCGATGCCCTGCGCGAACGGAAGGTTCGGCGGTTGGAGCGGACCCTGCGGCAGCTGAGTGTACGAGCTCGCCCCTCGCTGCGGTCCCGCGCTCGTTATCCGAAATACAGCATCGTTGGCCGTATCCGTCGCCCAAGGATGCTTATCCGGTCCGAGCACGATCCAGGCCGTTGAAGGCGCGACGCCCCCAGACGGCGCCGGCAGAGAATACAGCGATACAGCGTCAGTGTGCTGATCGATTTCGCCGACGTCGTTGCCCCCGTTTCCGTAGTTGCCGACACCGAACCACAGCCGGCCGTCGGCTCCGACCGCAATACCGCCGTTCAATCCGTTAAAACCAGAGAACGGCCCAACCTGTACCGGTATCTGCGTATCCTTACCGCCTATGACCGAATATCGGTCGAACGCCGGATTGCCGCTGGAGTTGTTGAATTCGCCGACCCAAACGCTACCGTCCGCGGTTTCCTCGATAAAACCGGGGTTATAAGAAACGCTCTGATAGTGCTGCGCGTGCGAGGTGAAATTGAAACTGCCTATCTCACCGCTCACGGGCACCGGAGAGGCCGCAATATTCGGATTCGTCGAATAATAGAGCTGCTCGTCCGCTCCGACGCGGGCGTCGTACACCACGTGCGCATTTGGCCCGCCGTCGCCCAGCTTGAATACCGGAGTGCGGGCGTTCCCGTCGCGCAATAGATCGCCGTTCGGCGCAGGCGCCGGTTCCATTCGCTGAAACGACTGCGGGACTACCGGAGAGCCGGCGCCATGTTGGATTTGACCGCACGCGCATAAAAGCGCGACCGCGCTCGTAACAGTAAAGCACAATCGAAAACGCATTGGGGGTCACCTCGGGGATCGCGGATACTTCTACCCTTTTAAAGCGCTGCACGGGTTCCTTTGCAACGCTCTAGTCCGAAAGCCTTACGCGACCACAACTCTGATCGTGCGCAATTCACGATCGAACGGCCCCTGCATGCGAACGCCGGCCTTGAGCTCGAGCGAGAGGTAATCGACGATCTCGGGCGTGATCTCTTCGCCGGGGGCGATGACGGGGATGCCGGGAGGATACGGCGAGATCGTTTCCGCGCAAATGCGCCCCGCGCTGTTTTTGAAGCGCACGCTTTCGGCCGGCGCGAGAAACGCGTCGCGCGGAAGCATGCGCATCGGCGGAATCTTCGGCAGCTTGTAGCTGCCGGTCTTCACCCGGCGTTCGAGAATGCCCGAGGGGGAGAAGATGTCGATCGCGCGATCCTCGCGCGCCAGTTCGGAGACGCCTTCCACGAACCGGTCGGCGGCAGCTTCGGACGTTCCGATCGTAAACAGCGCGACGACGTTGAAGAGATCGGCCAGTTCCACTTGGACGTTGTAGCGCCGGCGCAAGATCTCCGATGCTTCGTAACCGGTGTAGCCGAGATCTTTGACCGTGACGGTCACCTTCGTCGGATCGAGATCGAAGATGCCCGGCCGGCCTTGCAGCTCTTCTCCGAAGCAATAGACGCCGGGAATTGCATTGAGGCGTTCGCGCGTTCGCTCTGCCAGCGCAATGGCCCGCGAGAGCAGCGCCGGCCCTTCGACCGCCATCTGCTTTCGGGCGACGTCCAAGGACGCCACCATCGGCAGGTTCGGCGAGGTCGACAGGAACATCTTGAGCACGCTTTCCAGCCGATCGACGCGCACGCGCGGTCCGGTCTGATGCAGCATCGCGCACTGCGAGAACGCCGAGAGCATCTTGTGGGTGGAATTGATGCACAAATCCGCACCCGCACGCGTCGCCGAAACCGGCAGCGCGGGATGAAAGTGAAAGTGCGGGCCCCACGCCTCGTCGACGAGCAGCATCTTTCCGGCATCGTGCACGGCGCGCGCGATCGCCTCCAGATCGGCTGCGACGCCGTAGTACGTGGGACTGACGACATAAACGGCGGCGAGGTCGGGATGCTCGCGAAGCGTCCGTTCGACGGTTTCGAGCGTGACGCAGTGATCCATGTGCAGCGACTCGTCGACTTCGGGCTGCATGTAGACCGGCAACGCGCCGCTCATGACCAAGCCGCCGAGCATCGATTTGTGCGAGTTGCGGGGAACGGCGATCTTCTCTCCGGGGTTGACCGCCGTCATCATCATGCACTGGTTGCCGCTGGTCGAGCCGTTGATCAGGAAGTACGTGCGTTCCGCACCGTACGCTTGAGCGGCCAGCTCCTGCGCCTCTTTGATCGACTCGGTGGGCTGGAGCAAATCGTCGATGCCCGGCATCGGCGTGAGATCGATCGCGCAGATGTTCTCGCCGATGAACTCGCGAAAAGCGCGGTCCATCCCGATGCCTTGCTTGTGTCCGGGCGTGTGAAACGGGATGACGCCCGCGTCGACGTAATCGAGCAGGGCTTGAAAATATGGCGTCCGTGATTGATCCACGGCGTGCTGCCGTTCGCGCTTACGCCAGGACTTCGAAGCCGAGGCGCTCGAGCATCGCAAAGTCGTCTTCGTCGCCGCGGCCTTGCGTCGTCAAGTAGTTCCCGAGCACCAGACCGCTCGCGCCGCTGCGCATCCCGAGGTCCTGCAGGCCTTGCAGCGTGACTTCACGCCCGCCGGCAAAACGGACCAGCGCACGCGGGAGCGCCAAACGCGTCATGGCTACAAAACGCAGCGCTTCGGTCGGCTCCAGCAGCGGGCGCATGGCCAGCGGCGTTCCGGGGCGCGGGTTGAGGAAGTTCACCGGCACCTCCTCCGGCTGCAGTTGCTGAAGCGATTCAAGGAAGTCGAGCCGATCGGCGAGCGTCTCGCCCATGCCGATGATTCCGCCGCAGCACAGTTCCATTCCGAATCGTTTGACCAGCCGGCACGTTTCCCAGCGCTCTTCGTAGCTGTGCGTCGTGCAGACCGACGGAAAGTACCGCCGCGACGTCTCCAGATTGTGGTTGACTTTGTCGACGCCCGCGTCGCGCAGCGCTTGCAGTTGATCGGCGCGCAGAATGCCCAGCGAGACCGCAACGCGCAACGGATAGCGCTGCTTGATTAGGGGAACTGCGGTGCACACGCGCTCGAGCAGCTTTGTGGACGGCCCCCGCACCGCAACGACGAGACACAGCTCGCCGGCGCCGCGCTCGTGCGCATCGCGAGCCGCTTCCAAGAAACCTTCGACGCTGCTGAGCGGCTCGGCCTCGACGCCCGCGGCAAACCGCGCGCTCTGCGAGCAGAAATTACAATCCTCCGAGCAGCCGCCGCGCTTGGCGTTGTAGAGCACTTCGACCGCAACGCCGCTGCCGCAATAGACGGAGCGAACCTCATCGGCCAAACGGAGCAGCTCCGGGACCTCGCTGGCAGGCAGCAGTGCGGCTTCTTCGAGCAGTGCGCGGCCGGCCGGCTCGCGATCCTCGAGCAGCCGGGTGCGGGCGCGGACGATGAAGTCAGTCACTCGATCCTCTACGACAACAGCGGTACGAAGAGCTGCGCTCCGGCCTGGACCGATGCAGCCTCGTCGGAATCAAACGGCAGAGTGCCAAGAATCTCGATTTTTCCCTGCAACGCTCGCCGCACGTCGGCGGCATACGACGGCTCGGTACGCTCCCAGCGCTCGACGAGCACGCCCCCCGCGACGTGAAGGCGCATCTGCTCGCACACGGCAAGCGTGAGCAGCGAGTGGTTGATGCAGCCCAGACGCAATCCGACGGCGAGCACCACGCGCAGTTTTGCCAGGGCGGCAACGCTTGCGAAATTCTGCGTCCGGTTGAGCGGCACGGCCAAACCGCCGGCGCCTTCGGCAACGAGCGATCCCGGGATCGCGGCAAGTGCTCGCGACAGATCTTCCGCGTGCACCATCGGCACGCCGTCCGCCAATGCCGCCGACCACGGATCGGCCGCTTTGCGAAATCGCGCAAACTCGACATGGCGGCATTTGGCAAGCGTGCCGGCCCGGCGAGCATCTCCTTCGGCCTGCGGATCCAGCCCCGTTTGCACCAGCTTCACGACGGTGGGGTCTTCGCCGGCGATTCGCAGTGCGGTCGCAAGCGCTGCGGTAACGCGCGTCTTTCCGACGTCGGTATCGGTGCCGGTGACGAAGTACCGGTGCGCGTTCATCCCGATAATGCACCGAGCAGGAGATCGATCTGTTCGGCAGTGTGATCGGCGCGTACGCTCACCCGCAGACGTGACGAGCCTGGCGGCACGGTCGGCGGACGCACCGCCGGCGCGTAGATGCCGCGTTCGGAGCAGCGGCGCATAAGCTCCATCGCGTTCTGCTCGCTTCCGGCGATCACCGGAACGATTGGAACGGCCCGCGCCGGTACCGGGAATCCCATCACGTGCAGACCCCGGTGCAGCCGCTCGACGTTGGCGCCCAGGCGCTCGCGGCGCTCATCGGCGCTCTTTGCGAGCATGACGCCCACGCGCGCGGCGAACGCAATCGCGGGCGGCATCGCCGTATCGAAGATGAACGTCCGCGCGGCATTGACGAGCAATTCGATGATTGTTGCCGGACCCGCGACGAAGCCGCCGGCGGCTCCCACCGCCTTGCCGAGCGTTCCCAAGACGACGATGCGGTCGTCTTGGATGCCGCGGGCGGTACCGGCGCCCGCCTGGCCCAGCACGCCGATTGCGTGCGCTTCGTCGATCAGCAGAACGTCGTCGCCGCCCAGCGCGTCGACGAGCTGCGCTGCCTCCACGACGTCGCCGTCCATCCCGAAAAGCGACTCGGAAACGATCAGAGCCGAGCCGCGGCGGGCGCCGGGCGCGGGAATCGCTCCGTGCGGATAGACGTGCCGCTCGGTCTTTGCCGCGCGAATGCCGTCGATCAACGAAGCGTGATTGAGTTCGTCCGAATAGATTCCGTCGACGAGCGGTGCGAGCACGGAGATCGCACCGAGCGCAGCCAGATATCCGGACGAAAAGAGCAGTGCACGCTCGCGGCCGAGCCACCGCGCCACGTCTTGCTCGAGCAGAGCGTGCTCCCGGTGGCGTCCTCCGAGCAATCTTGCGCCGCCCGACCCGACCGCCTTGACGTGCCGCATCGCTTCGATCATGCGCGAGTCTCGCGCAAGGCCCAGGTAGTCGTTGCTCGAAAAATCGGCCGCGCACTTGGGTCCCTCGGTTTGCACCTCGCGATAGCGGCCTTGCGCGCGAATCGTCTCGAGCGCACCGCGCGCTCTATCCAAGTACGTCATGCAGATCGGCGACGAAGCGCTCGAGATCTTCCGGTTCGGACGAAAGCGGCGGAACGAGCTGGATGACGTCGCCGATCGGGCGCGTGAAATGGCCGCGCGCGTAGAGCTCGTCCGCTACGCGCCACGCGGGCGTCGCCGCTCCGCCGGCGCTGATGCGCTCGGACGCCAGTTCGATGCCGCACATCAGCCCCGCGACGCGCACGTCCCGCACGAGCGGATGGCCGGCGAGTTCGGAAAGGCGCGGCAGCAGCATGCGGTTCAACGTTCGCGCGCGCTCGAGCGTTTGCTCCGTGTGGAACAGATCCAAGCTGGCCAGCGCGGCCGCGCACGCGATTGGATTGCCCGCGTACGAGTGCCCGTGAAAGAATTCGGCTCGCGCACCGGGCGCGCCGCGAAAGGCCGCGAAGACCGGCTCGCGCACGACGGTCGCCGAGATCGGCAGCGAACCGCCGCTCAAGCCCTTGCCGACGCAGACCACGTCCGCCCGAATCCCGAGCTGCTCGAGCGCGAACATCGTACCCGTCCGGCCGAAACCCGTGGCGATCTCGTCGACGACGAGCAACGGTTTCATGCCGTTGAGAGGGGCGTAGCGTTCCGCGGGAACGATACGCATGCCCGCGGCCGCCTGCACGATCGGTTCGACCACGACCGCGGCGACGTCGTCCCGCTCGAGCCATGAGTGGTCCTCGTAGGTCAGCGTCTCAAACGTCAGCGCGCCGAAACGCGACTTGAACACGGAGATATCCGAGAGGCTCATCGCGCCGGACGTATCGCCGTGATACGCATCGGTTAGACGCACGAAGCGCCTTCGCTGCGGCTCGCCCAGCTGCTGCCAATACTGCAGGGCCATCTTGAGCGCGGCTTCGATTGCGCTCGCGCCGTCGCTTGCGAAAAATGCATAGTCCATACCCAGCAGCCGGGTGAGGCGCTCGGCGAGTTCCTCCGCGCGCGGATTCGTCGCACCCAGAAGTGTCGCGTGATCCAGCTCGCGCGCCTGCCGCGCGATCGCCTCGGTAATTGCGGGATGGCAGTGGCCGTGCACGATCGTCCAAATCGAGCTCACCGCATCAAAAACGCTGCTGCCGCGAGCGTCTACGAGCCGGTTGCCTTGGCCGCGCACGAACGTGCGGGCCGCCGCGTCAAAGCGCTCCATCTGCGTAAAGGGCAGCCAGAGCGCGCCGTGCACGCGCGTGCGCACGGCCTTAGTTTCGGTGCGCGGCGGCCGTTCGCGCTTTAAGATCGCGCAGCACGCTCAGCGTCTGCGGCGGCGGTGACGGCGTCACACGCAGGTCTTGCGCGACTGCAAGAGGCCAGCCCGTCGCCGCGCGCACGCGTTCTACGTCCACGCCGGGATGAATCTGCGTGAGGGTGAGTTCCTTGCTTTCCGGATCGGGTTCGAGCACGCCCAGATCCGTGATGACTCGAACGGGTCCTGCACCGGTGGCGCCCGAACGCGCGCGGCTGTCGCCGCCGCTCAAATACCCCGGCGTCGTCAGGAAGTCGAGCCGCTCGACGAACGTCCGGCGATCCTGCTTCAAGATGAGCAGCACTTCTTTTGCGGAGGCCGCGATCTCGGGCGCGCCGCCCGCGCCGGGCAATCGCGTGCGCGGCGACTCGTACGATCCGATGACGGTCGTGTTCAAGTTGCCGAAACGATCGATCTGTGCGGCACCCAGAAACCCGACGTCGACGCGGCCGCCCTGCAGCCAGTACGCGAAGATCTCCGGTACGGAGACGACGGCATCGGCGGTCTCGGCCAATTCGCCGTCGCCAATCGAAAGCGGAAGAACCGCGGGTTTGGTTCCGATCGTTCCGGACTCGTAGATCAAGACCAGATTCGGCGCGTGCGTCAGGCGCGCGAGATTCGCGGCCGTGGACGGCAAGCCGATGCCGACGAAGCAGACGTCGCCGTCGCGCAGCGCGCGCGCCGCTTCGACCGCCATCAATTCGTCGTTCGTGTACTGCATCTCAAGCATGCGCGGGCGCCTTTATCACGTTCGCATCCATCCACTGCAAGAAACGATCCCGGTCGCGCGATATCTCGTCCCATTCCAAGTAAAACGCGTTGTCGCGCTGATAGTACCCGTGCGCATACGAAGGCCGTGCGCCGCCCGGAACGACGCAAACCGCGTCGATAACCCAGTTCGGGATCACGATCGAATGGGGCGGATGGTCGAACTCGTCGACGATCTCTTCGACGGTGACAATCGCGCGGGCGGCGCACAGCACCGCTTCCTTCTGCACTCCCGTGATGCCGCGCACGAGCACGTCGCCGGCCGCATTGGCCTGCTGGGCGTGCACGATCGCAACGTCCGGCCGCAAGGCCGGCACCGCGGCGAGCCGTTCGCCGGTAAACGGGCAGGCGATCTCCTTGATGTGCGGATTCTTTTGAATCAAATCCGAGCCGATGTACCCGCGCAGCACCGCGAACGGCAGATTCGACGCGCCGGCCGCATAGGCGGCGGCCATCGCAGCGTGCGAGTGCTCCTCGATCTCCAGGGGCGCCGGCCAGCCGCGTTCCACGGCGTCGCGGAAGCGGTGAAGCGAGCCGACTCCCGGGTTGCCTCCCCACGAAAAGACCAGCTTCCGTGCCGTGCCCATGCCGATCAACTGGTCGTAGATGAGGTCGGGCGTCATCCGGACGAGCGTGAGGTTCCGGCGCCCCTGGCGGACGATTTCGTGGCCGGCGGCGAACGGAATCAGGTGGGTGAAGCCCTCCAAGGCAACCGTGTCCCCGTCCCTGACGTGGCGGGCGACGGCCTCCTGAAGGCTCAGGCGTTCGGCTCTGACAGTCATATCATTTGGAGAAAACTGGATTTCGGCAAATATAAGCGGTATATTGGACTCATCCCTCCGAATAACTTGTCCAAATATGAGCGAAAAGCCAAAAAATCTTGGCGCGGCCGGCAGCCGCGTTTTCTATCGGAAGCTCGATTCGGCGTTGCCGCGCATTGTGCGCGGTGAGGGCGTCTACCTTTTCGATTCGGCTGGGAAGCGCTACCTCGATGCCTGCGGCGGAGCCATGGTGGTCAACGCCGGCCACGGCGTCCCGGAGATCGCTCGGGCGCTGGCCGAGCAGGCGGGCAAGGTCGCGTACGTCAACGGGACCGCTTTCACGAACGAGCCGGTCGAGGAGTTGGCCGACTTTCTGGCGTCCAAGGCGCCCGGCGGGCTGGACCGGGCCTACTTCCTGAGCAGCGGCTCGGAGGCGACGGAAGCCGCGCTCAAGCTCGCACGGCAGTACCACGTCGAGCGCGGCCAGACGTCCCGGACGGCCGTCGTCGCGCAGACGCCGGGCTACCACGGCAACACCCTTATGGCGCTCTCGGCGTCCGCACGCGGCCACTACCGCACGATGTTCGCTCCCTGGCTGAGCGACGTCGTCATGATCGAGGCGCCCTATCCGTATAGAAACGCGATCGCCGACGCGTCCGCATTGGAATCCGCAATCGTTCGCGCGGGGCCCGACCGGGTCGCGGCGTTTATCGCCGAGCCCATCGGCGGATCCTCGACCGGCGCATCCGTGCCGCCGCCGGGATATTTCGCGCACGTGCGCGAGATCTGCGACCGGTACGGCGTGCTCTTCATCTGCGACGAGGTGCTCACCGGCGCGGGGCGCACGGGCCGTTACTTCGGCTTGGAACATTTCCGCACGCCGGCCGGTTCGCCCATTGCGCCCGACGTCATCACGATGGGCAAGGGACTCAACGGCGGATACGCGCCGCTCTCGGCCCTGATCTGCAAGAGCAGCATCGTGGAAACGATCGCGCGGGGAAGCGGCGCATTTATGCACGCGCAAACGTATTCGCATAATCCGCTTGCCTGCGCGGCGGCTCTGGCCGTGCAGCGCTACATCGAACGCGAAGGCTTGGTGGAACGCGCGTCCGATACCGGGCCGATCCTCGGCGCCGCCCTGCGCGAGCTTGCAACCGCACCCGGCGGCGGCGAGCTGATCGGCGACGTACGCGGCTTGGGTATGCTCTGGGCGGTCGAACTGGTTGCCGACCGCGCGACGAAACGCCCCTTCCCTCGGGAACGCAAGGTTGCCGAATCGCTCGTGCGCAGTGCGCGCGATCTCGGCCTCGTGCTCTGGCCCAACGTGGGACACGCCGACGGCACGAACGGCGATCTGGTCATGATCGCACCGCCGTTCACCATCGAGCCGGCGCAAATCGAAGAATTGGCCGCGCTGCTGCGCCGCAGCTTGGACGCCGTCGCCGAATCGCTCTTTCAGTCACGCACCGTTTAGTATCAGGAGAAACCGATGACCGCACCCGCCGTCAAAGCCCAGCCCAAGATCACGTACTCCGCAATCGGCGGAAACTTGGACGAGATCCACGATCGCTTCGACGAGGCGCTCAGCCGCGCAGCCGACGGATTCGGAGCGGAGTTTTTCTCGATTGTGGACGGTTCGCCGGTGGCCGGCAGCGGCGTGAAGCAGGAGTCCCGATCGCCGATCGATCGGACGATCGTCATCGGCACGTTCGCGAGCGCGGACAAGAGCGACGTCGACGCCGCGGTAGCGGCCGCGCACCGCGCGCAGAAGACGTGGGCCGGACTTGCATGGCAAGAACGCGTTGCGATCATGCGCGAGATCGCCGAGCGGATTCGGGAGCGCCGCTACGAGCTGGCCGCCATCATGAGCATGGAGATCGGCAAGAACCGGTTTGAGTCGCTCGGCGACGCCGAAGAGTCCGCGGACCTCATCGACTATTACGCCGATCAAGTGCAAGAGGCCAACGGCTTCGCACGCCCCCTGGGTCAACTCGCGCCCAATGAGTCGACGCAGGACGTGCTGCGCCCGTACGGCGTGTTTGCGGTTATTGCGCCCTTCAACTTTCCGATGGCGCTGGCGACGGGCATGAGCGCCGGGGCGCTGCTCGGCGGCAACGGCGTGGTCTTCAAGCCGGCCGAAGGCGCGTTGCGCACGGGCGCATTTCTTGCCGAGGTCTTCACGCAATCGCGCCTGCCGCGCGGCCTGTTCAACATCGTCTTCGGCAGCGGACGCACCGTCGGCGATTACTTGACCCGCCACCCGCGCATCGACGGCATCGCCTTTACCGGTTCGCACGAAGTCGGCATGCATCTGCTGCGCGAGATCGGGGCATCGGGGCGCTATGCCAAACCAGTGCTCGGAGAACTGGGCGGAAAGAACGCGACGATCGTGACCGCAAGCGCTGACTTGGACGCTGCTGCCGAGGGAGTGATGCGTTCGGCGTTCGGTCTGCAGGGGCAAAAATGCAGCGCGTGTTCGCGCGTGTACGTCGACCGCCGCGTGGCCGATCGCTTCTTGGACCTGCTCGTGACCAAGACTAAGTCGCTCGCGATCGGCGATCCCAGCAAGCGGGACGTCTTCATGGGGCCGGTCATCAATCAGGGCGCCGTGGAAAAATACGAGCGCGCGATCGAAGCTGCGCGCCGCAACGGAACGGTGCTGCTCGGCGGCGAGCGGCTGCAGACGCCGCCGCTGGATCGCGGCAACTTCGTCTCGCCCGCGATCGTTCAGCTGCCGCTCGATCACGAGCTCTTTGGGGAAGAACTGTTCTTGCCGATCCTCGCGGTCGGGATCGTCGACTCGTTCGATCGCGCGCTCGAAGAGTCGAACCGCTCGCACCTGGGTTTGACCGGCGGCCTGTTCTCGGCCGACGAAGGCGAGATCGCCCGCTTCTTCGACGAGATGGAAGCCGGCGTACTCTACGTGAACCGGCGAACCGGAGCGACGACGGGCGCGTGGCCCGGAGTGCAGTCTTTCTGCGGTTGGAAAGGCTCGGGCATGACCGGACGCGGCGGGTGCGGCCCGTATTACGTCGGCCAATTCATGCGCGAACAAAGCCGTACCCGGATGCTGTGAGAAGGAGCTCGACGTGAAAAAATATCCATCGATCGTCACCGCGCCCCCCGGTCCCAAGGCCCGCGCCGTCATCGAAAAAGACCGGCGCTATTCGTCCCCGTCATACATCAAAGAGTATCCGCTCGTCGTCGAACGCGGCGAGGGCGCAATGGTGGAAGACGTCGACGGCAACCGCTATTTGGATTTTATGACCGGCATCGCCGTCGCGTCGACCGGACACGCGCATCCCAAAGTGGTCCGCGCGATCCAAGACGCCGCGCAGAAATTCTTGCACATCTGCGCGACCGACTTTTACTATCCCGCGTTCTCCGATCTCTGCGAACGGCTTGCCGGGCTGGGCCCGGGGCCGGGTCAGAAGCGCGTCTTCATTACCAACTCGGGCGCGGAAGCGGTCGAGGGCGCGATTAAACTCGCGCGCAGCCATACGCGCCGCAGCGAGATCATCGCCTTCGAAGGCGCGTTTCACGGCCGCACGATGGGAGCCATCTCGCTCAACTCGAGCAAGACGAAATACCGCCGCCACTTCGGGCCTCTGCTCGCCGGCGTGCACCACCTGCCGTACGCGAATCCGTACCGACCGCGCAACTGGAAAGAATCTGCCGAGAAGTTGTTTCGTCAGCGCGTGGCGCCCGACGAGATCGCCGCGGTATTCATCGAGCCCATTCGCGGCGAGGGCGGCTACGTGGTTCCGCCGGTCGAATTCTTGCAGTATTGGCGCGACTTCTGCGACGAGCACGGCGCCGTGCTCGTATTCGACGAAGTCCAGAGCGGCATCGGCAGAACGGGAGCGATGTTTGCCTCGCAAAACTTCGGCGTCTTTCCCGATGTCACGCTGAGCGCAAAGGGCTTGGGATCCGGCATGCCCATCGGCGCGATTATCGCGAGAGAGTCGGTGATGTCGTGGGAGCAGGGCAGCCACGGCAGCACGTTCGCCGGAAATCCCGTCTGCTGCGCGGCCGCGCTCGCGACGCTCGATCTGGTCGAGGGCGGCCTGGCCGAAAATGCGCGAAAGATGGGCGAACTGCTGCTCGAGGGTCTGCTCGAGCTCAAGCAAAAGCACGAAACAATCGGCGACGTGCGCGGCATGGGCCTGATGATCGGCATCGAGTTCGTACGGGATCGCCTTACGAAGGAGCCCCACGAAGGGTTGGCCTCGCAGCTCGAACTGGCTGCGTTCGAACGCGGATTGCTGCTGCTGGGCTGCGGCCGGAGCACGATTCGGCTTGCGCCCCCGCTGCTCGTCGACGAAGAGGACGTTTCGATCGCGCTGCGCATCCTGGACGAATCGCTCGAATCGCTGGCGCTCGTCCCGGCCTGACTTACGTCTCTACGCGTTCGTCGATCGAGACGTTGTACAGGAACAGGAACTTGTGCCACTCGTCGGGCAGCGTGTTGCGCTTGACCTGAATCCAGGGGATGTACTTGGGCTGACGCGGCTTGCGCTTGAGCTTCATGTTCGCGTCGTCCGGCGTTCGGTTGTTCTTGCGGTTGTTGCAGCGCATGCAGGCGCAGACGAGGTTCTCCCAGGTCGAGGGGCCGCCTTTGCTTCGCGGGACGACGTGGTCGACGGTCATGAACTTGTCTCCGCGCAGCCCGCAGTACTGGCACGTGTGATCGTCGCGGATGAGAATGTTCTTCTTGGTCAGCGCGACCTTCTGCATCGGGCGCTTGATGTAGTACAGCATGCGAATGATGGACGGCATCCGCATCTCGAACGTCGTCGACGCGATCACGCGGTCCCGCCCGTGGACCAGCTCCGCCTTTCCGGCAAAGATGAGCTTGACCGCACGCTGGAAATTCGTGATGTTCAGCGCTTCGTACGTGAAATTCAACACCAAGACGTCGCTCAAACCTGGCCTCCCGCATACCAAAAAGCGAGGCGCACTACAGGCCTCGCTTTCTCACAAACGTCATCCGGGTTTCGGTTAGCAATTGAGTTATCGCTAACCGGTCTTGCGGCCTGAGCCTTTCCTTGATTCGTTCGAACGCGCTCGTCGCCACGTCGATGGCCGCTTCAGCCGATTGGAGATCCGCGGGCTGCTCTTCATCCGTCAAGTACGCGTGGGCCGCCAGGGCCATGCGCGCGACAAGGTCGCTGACCAGATCCTCTATAGGAGGGATCCGATCCGCACGCACGGTGTCCGGTTCGTGCGAAGGAGCCTGCGGACTCATCGTGCGGGAGGACTTATGCGACCTCGCGCCGCTTCCCTACGCCGCCGCCTTCGCTGAGGTCGAGCATCTTCAGAAAATACTGGTGCACGCGGCCGTCCGCGGTGAGCTCCGGGTGAAACGAGGTACCGAGCACGTGGCCTTGCCGCACCATGACGCCGTGGCCGTCGCGCTGCGCCAACACTTCGACGCCGGGTCCGGCCTTTTCGATCCACGGCGCGCGGATGAAGATTGCCGGAAAGCGCGGCGGTCCGAGCGCGGGGATCTCGAGATCGACCTCCGCCGAGTCGCTCTGCCGGCCAAATGCGTTTCGGCGGACCGTGACGTCGAGCAGACCGAGCGAGGGCTGCTGCAGTCCCGCGACCTCGCGCGCGATGACGATCATGCCCATGCACGTCCCCCACACCGGCATTCCGCCGCGCACGCGATCCACGATCGGTTGCCGCAGACCGAAACGATCGACAAGCTTCATGACGGTCGTCGACTCGCCGCCGGGGATAACCAGGGCGTCCACTCCGGCGAGCTGCGCGGGGGTCTTGACTGCAACGCCGTCGGCGCCCGCTCGCGCCAGCGCCGTGAGATGCTCGTCGACGTCGCCTTGGAGCGCGAGGACCCCGACCCGGCGCCGCCCGTCAGTTGCCACGGGGCGCTAGCAGCTCCGATTCGGGAAGTTTGCGAACGTCGATGCCTTCCATCGCGAGCGCTTCTTTGCCGAGCGCGCGGCTGGCTTCGACGACGACCTTCGGATCGTTAAAATGCGTCGTCGCGTCGACGATCGCTTTGGCGAACGCCTTTGGTTTGTTCGATTTGAAGATGCCGCTGCCCACGAAGATGCCTTCGGCGCCCAGCTGCATCATCAGCGCAGCGTCGGCCGGCGTCGACACACCGCCCGCGCAGAAAAGCACGACCGGAAGTTTGCCGTCCTGCGCGACTTG
>Ga0070740_10002138_pt1 | contig 24242 bp, 19 predicted proteins | sample Coa_R2_FD_67286 | JGI IMG/M metagenome (GOLD analysis project Ga0070740, IMG submission 67286) | Surface soil microbial communities from Centralia Pennsylvania, which are recovering from an underground coalmine fire - Coalmine... | ecosystem: Environmental > Terrestrial > Soil > Unclassified ...
TTCGTGCACACGCTGGGCGATGCGCACCTGTATCTCAATCATCTCGAGCAGGCGCGCGAACAGCTGGCGCGCACGCCGCGCGCCTTGCCTAAACTGGTGTTGAATCCGGACGTGCGCTCGATCTTCGATTTCCGTTTCGAAGATATCCGCATCGCCGATTACGATCCGTATCCGGCGATCAAGGCTCCTATTGCGGTGTGAAACGGGAATCGGGAATGGGGAATCGGGAATCGCAAAACCACACCACGGCAAACGTCGCACTTCAAGAGTCGACACAGATCGAGTCCCGAGTCCCGAGTCCCGAGTCCCGAGTCGTTCTGCTGGCCGCGCTGGACCGTCGGCGTGCCATCGGCCGTAACGGCGTAATGCCGTGGCATCTGCCCGACGACCTGAAACGTTTCAAGGCGCGCACGCTCGGCAAGCCGGTGCTGATGGGCCGCAAGACGGCACTGGCGATCGGACGCGCACTGCCGGGCCGTCCCAACCTGGTGCTGACGCACGCGAACGAGGCGCCTTATCCGGACCAGCGCGTGGTGCACTCGCTCGAGGACGCACTGGAATTTGCGCGCGGAGCGGAACTGGTGGTGATCGGCGGCGGTGAGGTCTATCGCCAAGCACTGTCGTGCGCGACAGACTTGTGGCTGACGCAGATCGATACCGAAACTCCCGATGCGGACACCTTCTTCCCCGTATTCGATCCACGCCAGTGGCATGAATCCGCGCGCGAGCATCATCCGGCGGATGCAAAGCACGCCTTCGCTTTCGACTTCGTCGACTATCGACGTGCGCAATGATCGAAGTCGCCGCCGGTGCCTTGACCGACGCGAACGGCCGCGTGTTGCTGATGCAACGCAAGCCCGGTACACATCTGGCGGGCACCTGGGAATTTCCGGGCGGCAAACTCGAGCCCGGCGAGAGCATCGAACAGGCACTGGCGCGCGAGCTGCGCGAAGAACTGGGAATCGACACCCGAGCTTTCGAGCTGCTGATTTCATTGCCGTGGTGTTATCCGGAAAAATCCATTCGTCTGCACGCGCTGCGTGTGACCGGATGGCGCGGAGAACCGCGAGCGCACGAAGGCCATCCGTTGCGCTGGGTGCCGCTCGATCGAATCGATACCGATGAAATGCCGGCGGCGGACCGTCCGATCGTCACCGCACTGCGCCTGCCTCCGCGCTATGCGATATCACCCGCCACGTCGAACGTCGAGGCCGCTCTGGCGTGGTTGCGAAAAGCGAGCCGCGATGGGCGGGCGCCGCTGCTGCAATTGCGCTTGCCCGAATTTGATCGCGCGATGCTTCGGAATACCTTGCGCACCGCGCTGGATCAGATCGCAATCCCGCGCGATCGTCTGCTCGTCAACGCCGACATCGAGCTCGCGCGCGAGTTGGGCGTCGGCGTGCATCTGCGCGCAGCGCAATTGCGCGAACTGCATGCGCGGCCGTTGCCGCACGGGGGGCAGTGGGTCGGTGCGTCCTGCCACGACATACGAGAATTGGAACTCGCCGTGAAACTCGATGCGGACTTCGCCGTGCTCGGCCCGGTGAATCAGACCGCGTCGCATCCGCATGCTGCGCCGCTGGGCTGGCGCGGTTTCGAAACGCTGACTTTCGACGCGCGCCTGCCCGTGTATGCGTTGGGTGGCGTGAGCGCGGATGATCTGGATCGCGCGCGAGCTGCCGGCGCGCAAGGCGTTGCCGGCATCAGTGCTTTTGCGCGCGCTTGAGCGCGGCGAGTTCCAGATATCCTGAGTGCAACGCGGCGACCTGCACATCCAGCGCGGATTCGTCGCCATCGTTGACGATCACGTCCTGCGCGAGAGCCCGCCGTTGCGCACGCGTGGCCTGCGCATCGAGTGTGCGTTGCGCCTGCTCGCGTGTCACGCCGTCTCGTTGCATCAGGCGGGCGATCTGGATTTCCTCGGGCGCATCCACCAGCAGCACGCGATCGACGAAGGCGTACTGCGGCCAGGTTTCCACCAGCAGCGGAATCATCAGCATGCAGTAGGGTCTGCGATCCACGGCTACGCGCCGCAATAGCCACGCGTGCACGCGCGGGTGCACGATCGCTTCCAGCTTCCTGCGCGCAACAGAATCGTCGAAGATGCGTTCGCGCAATGCGCGGCGGTCGAGCGCGCCGTTCGCATCCAGCACTTGTGGACCGAACACGAATTCGATTTCCGCCAGCGCCGGCTGGCCCGGTTCCACCACCGCGCGCGCGGCAGCGTCTGCGTCGTACACGTGGATGCGGAGCGCCTCGAATAGGCGCGCCACCGCGCTCTTGCCCGAAGCCACGCCGCCGGTCAATCCGACAACGAAGCGTTTCTTCGATGCATCCGGATCGGCCGGCACGGCGCGCTTCCTCTCCGTCAATTCCGTAGCCTGAGTATTTCGCAACGCGGCTCGAATGTCGCGCGATCGAAGTCGGCTTCTTGCGGCCCGTGGACCAGACGCGGCCGGTAGCGCCAGCCGGGACTGAACAGGCTGCGCGCCTCGTCGTGGCCGGGGAAGTTCACGCCCGCCATGTCGATCAGGGATTCGAAGGTATCGGCGCTCATGCTGCGCTTGCGCGCGTTGCCGCGCAGCGTTGCCACACGCGCAGGAAACGCCTTCGCATAAGCATCTGAGTACCAGAACAGCGCCGGTATCCGAAAATCGCTGAGGGTGCCGAAGCCGTGGCCCTCGCGCGGGCATGCAATCGTCGGCAGGGTTTCGCCGTGGTCGGATTCGAACCACAGCGCGGCCACCGTGCCGCTCGCACGCAAGGTATCGATGACCTGCGCCAGCACGTGATCGGTATAGAGGATGGTGTTGTCGTAGCTGTTGCGGTCGCGCAAATACAGGGGCACGCGGCTTTTCGTATCCGATTTCACCGGGCGGAAACGCCGGAACGAGTCAGGATAGCGGGCATCGTAGGCCTGGTGACTACCCATCATGTGCAGCACGATGAACAGGTCGCCGTGCGAGCCGCGCAGCGCGTCGCGCAGCGGTTGCAACAGGTCCTCGTCATAACTTCCCGGCGCCGACCACGCCGCATGGCGCAGGAACTGCAGGTTCTGCGCCTCGAGCGCATACTCCGACACTGGAGAATCGAATTTGCCGATCGGCAACTGGTTGGAGATCCACCAGGTTCCGAATCCGGCCTCCTGCAATGCGCGCAGGACGGAAGCTTCATGCCACAGGCTGCTCCAGCGGGCGGTCGGCGGCTTGCGCGTCAGGATCATCGGGATGGCCGCGATGGATTCGGGCCACGAGGTCACCATGTCGGTGATCGGCACCAGGTTCGGTTCGTGCCCGAGTTCCGGGTTGGTGGCGCGGTCGTAGCCGAACAACTGCCAGTGGTCGCGACGGCTGGCCTCACCGATCACCAGCACGTAGATCTGGCGTTGGGGGATTGTCGCGGTGCGGCGCGCGTGGAAGCGGAACGCGTCCAGGTGCGCGGCTTCATCGCGCATCGCCAGCCACTGCTGCCGGTATTCGACCAGGCGTTCGATCATGCCGAACGGATAGCCGGTTTCGAACTGGCCGTTCAACGCGCCGGCCGCTCCGCTCAGTCGCGCGGCAGCGGCGCCCGCGGCGGTGCCGTAGCAGATCAAGAACGCGACCAGCGCCATCGCCATCGCCACGGCGCTTCCTCCGGCGATGTGCCAGCGCAACCTCGCCCGCGCACTCGACCACGCTGCCCACGACGCGAGCACCACGCCAGCGAGCATTGATGCGGCGAGCGGCACCAGCAGGAGACCCAAGTACTCGCGGGATTCTGCAGGATTGGTGGCAAACAGCGAGGCCAGGACCTGCGCGGAACTCGGGCGCAGATAGGTATGGATGTAAAACGCCTCCGCTGGCGCCACGGCGGCGAATGGTGCAAGCAGCAGGCAGGCAAGCCACGGCGCGCGGCCGCATAGCGCGAACACCAGGATCAGCAAGGCGGCCGGCAGCAGCAAGCCTCCCGTCCACACCGCGATGCCGTGGCCAATGGAAAGCCAAACCATGTTCGGGAGCATCAGCCACGCGCACAACGCACCCGATGCCAAGCCTGCGCGCCAGCGCGGACGAAGATCGGGCGGAGGGTTCATCGCAGGCCGCTGATGCGCAGATACGTCGCCAATATGGTGTCGCCGAAAACGAACCAGACCCAGCCTGCTGCGGCGAGGAAGGGGCCGAAGGGAATGGGCGTGGAATGATCCTGATTGCGCATGCGCAGCGCGATGATGCCGACGATCGCGCCGATCAACGAAGACAGCAGCACAATCGGCAGCAATGCCAGCGCACCCATCCATGCGCCGAGCGCCCCGAGCAATTTGAAATCACCGTATCCCATGCCTTCCTTGCCGGTCAGCAATTTGAAAACCCAGTACACGCACCACAGGGCAAGATAGCCGATCACGGCGCCTTCGATCGCGGCGCGCGCATCCACGAACAGCGGGATCAGCGCCAGCAGCAGGCCCAGCCACAACAGCGGCAGCGTCAATTGATCCGGCAGCAATTGCGTGCGCAGGTCGATGCCGGCGGCGGCGATCAATACCCAGGTGAAGAACAACGCCGCGAGTGCCGCCCATGTGGGGCCGAATTTCCACAGCGCCACCGCGCTAAGGATGCCGCTCAATAACTCGACCAGCGGATACTGGATCGAGATCGGCGCCTTGCAATAGCGGCAGCGCCCGCGCAACAGCAGCCACGAAACCAGCGGGATGTTGTCGTGCGCGGCCAACGAATGCTTGCAGTGCGGGCAGTGCGAGGCTTTCAGCACCAGTCCGGGCGGTGTCGGTTCGTCGCCCGGCGGCAGCTCCAGGATTTCGCGCGCATCGCGCTTCCACCCGTGGATCAGCCGCGCGGGCAGGCGCAGGATCACCACATTCAAAAAGCTGCCGACCAGCAGACCGAGGACGAACGCCGCGGCGATCCACGCCCAGGTTGGAATCCCCTGAGGCGCGAGGATCAAGCGGCGGCTCCGGATGAGACAGAACGGCTGGGATCTCCGCGATACAGGGATGTATCGCCAAACACTAGAATGCGCCGGCCAGTTTGAAGATCGGCAGATACAGACCGACCACCATGCCGCCGACCAGCACGCCGATGATCACCATGATCAGCGGCTCCAGCAGCGTGGACAGCGTATCGACCGCGTTGTTGACTTCTTCCTCGTAGAACTCGGCGACCTTGAACAGCATCGCATCGAGCGCGCCGGATTCCTCGCCGATCGCCACCATCTGCGTGACCATGTTGGGGAACAGGCCGGTCTGCTTCATCGCTAGTTGCAATTGGTGGCCGATCGCCACGTCGTCGCGCATGCGCTTCACGGCTTGCCCGTACACCACGCTGCCGGTCGCGCCGGCTACCGCGTCCATCGCTTCCACCAGCGGCACGCCGGCGCGGAAGGTGACGCCCAACGTGCGCGCGAAGCGCGCGATCGCCGACTGGCGCAGGATATTGCCGATGATCGGGATCTTCAGCGACATGCGATCCACGAAGTGCGCCATCTTTTCAGACCGCTTGTAAGCCATGATGATGCCGGTAATCGCGACCACCACGACTATCAACATCAGGAAGATGTGCTCGCGCACGAAATCCGACATGCTGACGATCATCTGCGTGAAAGCAGGCAGCTCGACGCCGGCGTCCTTGAAGACCCCTTGGAACACCGGTACGACGAAAATCAGCATGATCAGGGAGACGATTATCGCGACCGCGAAAACCATCGCGGGATAGAACAGCGCCTTCTTGATCTTCGACTTGATCGCTTCGATGCGTTCCTTGTAGGTGGCGACGGTATCCAGCACCGTGTCGAGCACACCGGCCGATTCACCCGCGCGGACCAGGTTGCGATACAGCTCGTCGAACTGCACCGGGTACTTCGCCAGCGACTCGTGTAGCGTGGAGCCGCCTTCGATGTTCTGTTTGACGTCAGTCAGCATGTTCTTGAAGCGGATGTTGCGCTGGCCGCCGGCGATGATTTCGAACGACTGCACCATCGGCACGCCAGCCGCCATCATGGTCGCGATCTGACGGCTGAAGATCGCCACGTCGCGCGGTTTCACGCGCTTGCCCGCCGCGCCGAACAGCGGCTTGGCCTTTTCCTTCACCGTCTGCGGGTTCATGCCCTGACGTCGCAGTTCGGCCTTGACCAGGCTGGCGTTGCGCGCCTGCAGCTCGCCCTTCATCCTGACGCCGCGCTTGTCTAGCGCGGTCCACTCGTACACCGTCAATTGCTTGACTGCGGCGCGTGCGGCGCCGACGGAACGCGGTGCAGATTTGTTGACGGTGGTGGCGGTGGCCATTGCTGTTTCCCCGTTTCCGATACTTTTCCGCTCTCTCTTCGAGAGAGGGATTCAACAATTAATCCTTGGTGACGCGGTTGATCTCGGCGAGACTGGTCACGCCCTGCCGCACTTTCCACAGCGCGGATTCGCGCAAGCTGCGCACGCCGCTCTTCTGCGCTGCCTCGGCGATCTTCATCGCGCTGCCGCCTTCCAGGATGATGCGCTGGATGTCGTCGTTCATCGGCATCACTTCGTAGATGCCCAGGCGGCCCTTGTAGCCTTCGTTGCAGCCGGAGCAGCCGACCGCATCGTACAACTGCAGGCCCTTCTTGATTTCCTCGTGCGTGAAGCCTTCCGCCAGCAGCGCGGGTTCCGGCAGCATCATCGGTTTCTTGCAGTCGTGCAGCCGGCGCGCGAGCCGCTGCGCGATCACCAGCGTCACGCTTGATGTGATGTTGTAGGGCGCGATGCCCATGTTCATCAGGCGCGCGATGGTCTGCGCGGCGTCGTTGGTGTGCAGGGTCGAAAGCACCATGTGGCCGGTCTGCGCCGCCTTGATCGCGATCTCCGCGGTTTCCAGGTCGCGGATTTCGCCGACCATGATCACGTCCGGATCCTGGCGCAGGAACGAACGCAGCGCCGCGGCGAAGGTCATGCCGCGCTTGACGTTCTGCTGCACCTGGTTGATGCCACCGACGCGGATTTCCACCGGATCTTCGACGGTGGAGATGTTGCGGCCTTCGGTGTTGAGGATGTTGAGCGCGGTGTAGAGCGAAACGGTCTTGCCCGATCCGGTGGGACCGGTCACCAGTACCATGCCGTAAGGCTTGTGGATGGCGTTGAGGAACAGTTCCTTCTGGTCCTCCTCATAACCCAGCTTGTCGATGCCCAGCCGAGCGGCGGCGGCATCGAGGATACGCAGCACCACTTTTTCTCCGAACAAGGTCGGCAGCGTGCTGACGCGGAAGTCGATCGACTTGCCTTTGGAAAGATTCAACTTGATGCGGCCGTCCTGCGGGACTCGCCGCTCGGCGATATCCAGGCCCGCCATCACCTTCAGGCGCGAAGCGATGCGGGGCGAGAGTTTGCTGGGGGGCGACGCCACCGCGCGCAGGATGCCGTCCAGGCGCACGCGCACGCGGTACTGGCCTTCATACGGTTCGAAGTGGATATCCGAAGCGCCGCGCTTGATCGCGTCCACCAGCACCTTGTTGACGAACTTCACCACCGGCGCATCTTCGCCGCCGGCCGCATCGAAACCGCTTTCGCCTTCCTCGCCGCCTTCGCCGAGCTGCAGGTTCTCCAAGCCCTCGGCGTCGTCCAGCTCGGGCATCACCGCGCTCTGGCTGGACAGCGCCTGATCGATGGTGCGCTTCAACAATTCCGGCTCGACCAGGATCGGCTCGACGGCGCAATTGGAATGGAACTTGATCTCGTCCAGCGCCGCCGAGTTGGTCGGATCGGCGATGCCGACGAACAACCGGTTGCCGCGCTTGAACAGCGGCAGCGCCGTGTGCTTGCTGATCAGTTCTTCGCTGACGGCCTTCAGCGGAAGCTGCGGGAAATCCAGCGCGGAGGCGTCCAGCAGCGGTACTCCGAACTCCGCGGAAACCGCTTGCGCCACGCGCTTGCCGTCCACCAGACCATTTCCGGCCAGCCATGCGGCCACGGGCACTTTGTGCCGCAGCGAGTCATCCACCGCCTGCCGCGCGTCGGCCTCCGACAGCGCCCCTTCGAGCGCCAGCCGGCGCACGACGCCAGTCAGTCCCGCCAACGGAGTCGGGTTCATCTGGGTTGCCATGAACTTTTCGTAATCCCCTGTGCCGGAATGTACCGCAAAATATGGGCCAGATGGGCAGGCTCGGCTGAGACGCGGTTCCCGGAACGCTCACGCGTTCAGACATCTCCGTGTGGCAGCAATCACCCGCTCCACTTCTGCATCCGTCAGCTTGGGAGACAGTGGCAGACTGACCGTCTGACGACCCAGCCGCATCGCCTGAGGCCACTGCTCCGCCTTCCAGCCGTAGCGCTGTTGATAATAGGGATGTTCAGGGACCGATAAATAGTGCACGCCGGTGCCGATGCGGCAGGCGTTCATTGCATCCAGAAAGTCATCGCGCGCCACGCCACAGCGTGCTTCCTCGATCATGATCGTAAAGAGATGATAGGCGTGCCGCGTGTCCGGCCCGGGCGCGGCCGGTATGCCGATGGGAAGGTCCGAGAACGCGTCCATATACCGATTCCATATCAGCTCCCGCCGCCGCCAGTTGCTTTCAACACGCGCAAGCTGATGAATGCCGATCGCCGCCTGCAAGTCCATCATGTTGTACTTGAAGCCCGCTTCGACGACCTGGTAGTGCCTGTAGCCCTTGTCGCCGAAGCGGTGCCAGGCATCCTTGCTCATGCCATGCAGCGCCAGCACCTTGGCGCGAGCGATGCGCGCTTCGTCACTGCCCACGATCATGCCGCCTTCGCCGGTCACAACATTCTTCGTCACATAGAAGCTGAAGCAGCCGAAGTCGCCGAACGTGCCGGCCTTGCGGCCGCGGTAAGTTGTCTCGATCGCATGAGCACAATCCTCGATCACCATCAGGTCGTGCTTGCGCGCGATCCTCATGATCCTGTCCATTTCGCACGCACGTCCGGCGAAATGCACCGGCAGGATCGCGCGTGTGCGTGGTGTGATCATCGCCTCGACCGCGGCCGGATCGATGTTCTGCGTGACCGGATCGACATCGGCCAGGACCGGCATCAATCCCGCGTGGATGATGGCGTTGATGGTGGCGCAGAACGTCAGCGGCGTGGTGATCACTTCACTGCCCGGCTCCAGTTCGGCCGCGACCATGCTGACATGCAGCGCCGCGGTAGCGGAATTGACAGCGGCGACCTGCGTTGGCGACAGTCCTTGATAACCGGCGAAGTCGCGCTCGAATTGCGCCACCCGCGGTCCGGTGCCGAGCCAGGCGGATTGCATGCAGGCAACGACTTCGTCGATCTCCGCCTGCTCGATCAGGGGTGAGCCGAAGATCAGAAAAGGCTCATCGATTGCGTCAGACGATGCGTGCATGGGTCAGCCCGGCAGGAGAATGATTGCCGCTATCATCATCTCACCTGAGAAAGCGGGGAGCGACGTGCTCAGCATCATCCTGCCGGCCAAGAATGAAGCCGTGGCACTGACCACTTTGCTGCCGAAGTTGCGCGCGGCGCATCCGGATGCGGAAATCCTGGTCAGCGATGACGGTTCGACTGACGACACGCGCGAGCTGTGTGCTCAGCATGGCGTAGTTTGCCTCTCCTCGCCTTATTCGATGGGAAATGGCGCAGCGGTCAAGCGCGGTGCGCGCGCGGCCGGCGGCGACGTACTGGTGTTCATGGATGCCGACGGCCAGCACGATCCGGCCGACATCGCGCGGCTGCTCGCCAAATTGGATGAAGGCTTCGATATGGTGGTCGGCGCGCGCGACTGGGGCGGGCAGGCCGGAGTAGGGCGAGGTCTGGCCAATGGTCTCTACAACAGGCTGGCGAGTTGGGTCACCTCTTTCCCGGTGGCGGACTTGACCTCCGGGTTTCGCGTTGCGCGCGCAGACAAGTTCCGTGAATTCCTGCACCTTTTGCCCAATGGATTTTCCTATCCCACTACCAGTACCATGGCGTTCTTCCGCAGCGCTTATGCGGTCGCGTACGTGCCGATCACGGCATCGCAGCGTATCGGCAGGAGCCATATCCGCCCGCTGCGGGACGGCGTACGCTTCCTGCTGATCATCTTCAAGATCGCGACGCTCTATGCGCCATTGAAATTGTTCCTGCCGGCCAGCGCCGGATTTTTGTTGCTGGGGTTGGGTTATTACGCCTACACGTTCGTCACGTCGCACCGGCTCAGCATCATGAGTGCAGGCTTCTGGAGCGCGGCGATCATCGTATTCCTGATCGGGCTGGTTTCCGAGCAGATCACGAGTCTCACGTACAAGAAATGATGGATAAAAACGATGCGGTTTTCTGATATGGATTCTCCTCGATGCGAGTATTGATTGACATCGCGCATCCTGCCCACGTGCATTTTTTCCGGCAACCGATGCAGCAACTGCGCGCGCGGGGGCATGAGATTCTGATAACCAGCCGGCGCAAGGAAATCGCCGAGGACCTGTTGAACGCTTATCGGTTGGAACACGTCACGCTCTCCGGTGAGGGCGGCCGTGCCGGATTGCTGGGCGAACTGGCGCTGCGCGATTTCCGCTTGGTGCGGACTGTCCGCCGCTGGAAACCGGACGTAATGGCGGCGATCGGCGGCATTTTCATCGCGCACGCCGGCGCGATCTGCCGGGTGCCGTCGCTGGCCTTCTATGACACCGAGAACGCCAAGCTGCAAAACGCCTTGACCTATCCGCTGGCCACGCGCGTAATCGTGCCGCGTTGTTACGCGGCATGGACTCCGCGTGCGCGCACTGTCCGGTACCCCGGTTATCACGAGCTGTCGTACCTGCGGCCGGGCTATTTCAAACCCGATCGCGCTGTCGCGATCGCCAACGGTCTGGCGGAAACAGGCGCCACATTTCTGGTGCGCCTGGTGGCGTGGAAAGCCAATCACGACATCGGTGAGCGTGGTTTGACGCCCGATGCGGTGCGCGCAGTGGTGGCACGGCTCGGCCGGCGCGGCAAGGTACTGCTCTCGTCCGAGGCGCCGCCACCCGCAGACCTGGACGCTTTTCGGTATCGAGGTGCGCCGGAACAGATCCACCACGTCATGGCGTATTGCTCCGGATTTTTCGGCGAAAGCGCAACCATGGCCTCGGAGTGCGCAGTCTTGGGCGTGCCGGCGGTGTATGCAGCCAACACGGGCCGCGGTTACACCGACGAGCAGGAGACCCGCTACGGCCTGGTGCACAATGCGCGCAAGCTGGATGCGGTCACACTGGATGCGGCGGTGGAATGGTTGCTGGCTTGCTCTCCCGATGCGGCCGCGCAGCGTCGCCGGCAACTGCTCGACGACACCTGTGACGTGGCCGCCTTCGCCGTGACCGCCATCGAAGCGCGCGGCGAAATCGCGAGTCCCCTGCCGGTGGCTGCCTGATGTGCGCCATCGGCGGCTGGTTTTCGGTGCCGGCGTCGCTCGAAGACGGCGAGGCGCGCCTGCGGGACGTCAATGCCATCCTGAAGCACCGTGGTCCCGACGGCGATTCGATCCTGCAACTGGATCACGTCGGCATGGCGCATCGCCGGTTGGCGCTGATCGATCTGGTCAGCGGCGACCAGCCGATGTGGAGTGCGGACAGACGTTGGGTCATCGTCTTCAACGGCGAGATTTTCAACTACAGGGAATTGCGCGCGTTGTATGAGGCGCGGGGCGAGCGCTTTGTCACGCAGTCGGATACCGAAGTCGTGATCGCCGCGTACCGGCGCGAGGGCATGGCCGGCCTGGAACGCCTTCGCGGCATGTTCGCATTCGCCCTGTGGGACACCGGGACCAACCGCGCGTTGCTGGCGCGCGATCCGCTCGGCATCAAACCGCTGTTCATATGCGAACGTGATGCCGCACTGTTTTTCGCTTCCGAAGCCAAGGGCGCGTTGGCGCTGAGCCGCATGCGGCCTGAACTCGACATCCACGCGCTGCATCTGCTGCTGAACTTCCGCTACGTTCCGGGCGAAGCATCGCTGTTTCGTGGCGTGCGTCAATTGGCGCCAGGCCAATGTCTGGAATGGCGTGTCGATGGTACGACGTCGAGCCGGACATTGGCGCCGCCCGTTATGGACGTCGACGAAAACCTCGAAGTCGTGCTGGCGGATTCGGTACGTGCGCACCTGATCGCGGACGTGCCGGTGGGGTGCTATCTCTCCGGCGGCATTGATTCCGGACTGGTTGCTGCACTTGCGGCGGATACCCATGCGGAAGTGCCGACCTTCACGTTGGCGGTCGGCGATGATCCCGCCGAAGCGGCCAATGCGGCGCGCACCGCGAAAATCCTGGGTCTGCCCAACACGCAAGCAGAAATCGGCAACGATGAAGTGCAGCGCCTTCCGCGGATGCTGTGGCATCTGGAAACGCCGAAGGTCAATGCAATCCAGCTTTTTCGACTGGCCGAACTGGCGCGCGGCCAGGTGAAGGCAGCCTTGTCGGGGTTGGGCGGAGACGAATTGTTCGCCGGGTACAACGCTCATCGCATCCTGCACGCCTACACGCGACTTCCAGTCGGTGCGTCGCGTGCGACCGCGCGAATGCTGGGAAGCTTGTTGCACGCATCGGTACCCTACACGGAAAACGCGCGCGCCCTGGAAATGGCGCAAGCGGCAGGGGACTGGCCCCTCGTCTACGCGCTGCTGCGCAACGTCTGGGATCGTCCCGAATTGCGGCACTGGTTGTACGGACCGCGCATGCTCGATGCCGCTCCGGAAGATGCCATAGGCATTGTGCGAGAACGCTGGCCGGCCGATCACGCCCCGCTGCCGGCGATGCTGCACTTCGAGTGGCGCAACAAGATGATCAACGATCTGCTCTGGCAGGAAGATCGCGCGAGCATGGCGGCAGGTCTCGAGGTGCGTGTGCCTTACGTCGACCTTGCCGTGCGCAGCGCGGTCGATCGGCTGGGGCCTGCGCGGCTGGGCAAAGCCGCGCTGCGCGAGGTTGCCCGCCAGCATCTTCCGGACGAAGTGCTGGAGAGACCCAAGAGTGGATTCCAACTGGATGCGCCGGCCTTTTTTGACACGCATCTTCGCGTGCTGGCGAAAACATGGCTCGCGCCCGAGCGCATCCGCGATTATGGCATTTTCAATCCCAATACGGCGGAGGTGCTGCTGCGGCTGCCGGTTCGTCGCCGTTATCGTTGGCATTTCTTCATGCTCTACATGATGATCCAGACTCATATGTGGATCGATATTTTTGAACGCGGCGCAGAAAATCGATTGGATGCATTGTCCGATGCAGCATGAAACCGAAGTATCGTCCGGCGCTTCCTCCATGCCGGAATTGCAACGAATCAACGCCGTCCTGGATGCCGTTCTGGATTATTCCGATGCCCGCAACTGGAAGGGATTCGACAAACACGACGCGCTGAACAGCCCCATTCTTGAAACCTTGTTCAGTCGCAGCCGGGTTACGCGATTGCTCGCCACGCAGGCGGTGATGCGCTCGCCGGTCAATCTGCGGCCCTTGCTCGGCACCAAGCCGACCCACAACCCCAAGGGCCTCGCCTTGTTCGTGCGCGGCCTGCTCGACCGCCACGCGCTCGATGGCAAGCCACAGCATCTGCAACGCGCTCGCTCGCTGCTGGCGCAACTGGATCGCATGTCGGTCACCACCCAATCGGGTGGCCGCGCCTGGGGGTATCAATATCCCTGGCAGGATCTGGGCTTTTTCGCACCCCGCAACACACCCAACGCGGTGGTCACATCGTTCGTCTGCGAAGCCTATCTCGCCGCACATCGGCAGCTCGGCGAGCAGGAATGGCTGGCGCGCGTCGAAGCGGCGATTCCATTCTTCCTTTCCGACTTGCAAAAGCTCAAGGACGAACCCGAGGAGTTATGCCTGAGCTACATGCCGCTGCCAATGACAATGCGCGTAATGGATGTCAGTATCCTGATCGGCTCGGTTTTGGCGCAGTACGCCCGGCAATCAGGCCAGCAGCAATGGATCGAACCTGCTCGGCGGCTGACACGTTATGTGGTGCGGCGGCAAACCGATTACCACGCCTGGTTTTATACCGATCCGGCGAGCGATTCGCCGATTCGCCATGACAACTACCACACCGGTTTCATTCTGGATGCGCTGGAAAACTACATGGACGCGACCGGCGAACGCGAATGGCAACCGCAATATGATGCCGGACTCGAGTTTTACGCGAAACATTTGTTCGAACCGGATGGTGCACCGCGCTGGATGAGCGACCGCAACTATCCTCACGATATCCATGGCGCCGCGCAGGGTATCCTTACCTTCTCGCGTCATCTAGACCGGTATGGCGATCTGGCGTTGCGCATCGCGCGTTGGGCGCTGGACGTCATGTACAATTCCGAAGGCCGCTTTTATCACCAGCAGACCCGCTGGTACACCAAGACTTTCACGCAAATGCGCTGGTGCAACGCATGGATGGTGCGTGCGCTGGCCGCACTGCTGAAAGCTGTCCGCCAATCACCGACAGGAATCGCGCCGTGAGGCAGCCCGAGCCGGCGAAACTCGATCCAACGCCAGGTCTGGTCCGCAAGGTATCCGACTTCTGGACGCGCAATGTCAACGCCGAACGCATCCAGGGACGCGCGGTTACCGAAGCCGTTCGCGGAACCGATACGTATTTCGAGGATCTGGAACGGCAGCGCTATCGCTCGCATCGGCATCTGATGCCATGGATCACATCGATGCGGCCGGGCTCGAGCGTGCTGGAAGTCGGCTGCGGCGTAGGCCTGGACAGCGCGCAAATGGCACGCCATGGCCTGCGCGTTACCGCGCTGGATCTGACGGTGGTTGCCCCCGCGACTGCGAACCGCCGCGCACGCCGCGGGCATTTCGATATCGAATACCTGTGCGCCAACGGCGAGCATCTGCCATTCCCGGATGGCTCATTCGATTACGTCTATTCGTTCGGCGTAATGCACCACGCACCGGATACCCAGCGTTGCATCGATGAGACTTACCGGGTGCTGCGGCCTGGCGGCCAAGCGCTGATCATGCTTTACCATCGCCGTTCCTTGAACGAAGTGGTGCATCGCATTCTTGGCGTGCCGTTCGAAGAAAAGGATGAACTATGCCCGGTGGTGCGGCGTTACACGGTGCCGGAAATCCGCCAGATGTTCGGGCGTTTCCGCAGCGTTGATGTGCATCCGGACTTCGTGTTCGGCGAAGGCTACCGCGCTGTGTTCCGGTTGACCCCGTTACCGTTGTATCGGTTGCTGTCGCGGTGGATGGGTTGGCATCTGATGATTCGCGCCACGCGTTGAGCCGCCATGCCCGATCCGATTTTTCCCGGCCGCATCGGCCTGTACGCGTCGATGTTGCACTATGGCTTGACCGGCAACCGTGACTTCGCGCGCGAGCATGCCGGGTTTTTCGAACGGCTGCGCTCGGACGAAGGTCCGCTGGCGGGCAAGCGCGTGCTGGATATCGGTTGCGGTAAATCGTATTGGCTGACTTTGTTGCTGGCCGCGGCGGGTGCCGATGCGCTCGGCGTCGATACCGAGCTGGTTTCGGCGCGGCGCGGAATCGCGAAATACCGCCAGATCCGGCGCGAGAACGGCGTGGAACGCGCGTTGCGCACGTTTGCATGGGACCTGTTGTTCGCGCGCGGCTATTATCGCGAACTGGATCGCGCCACCGGCCTGCGCCTGCCGCACGAGAAGGTCGAATTGAAGGTGTACGACGGCGCGCATTTTCCACTGCCGGACGCGAGCGTCGATCTGGCCGTATCGCACGAGGTGTTCGAGCATATCGCCGATGTGCCGGCGGTGCTGAAAGATTTGACGCGCGTGCTGAAGCCGCAAGGGAGAATCTACATCTACGTCCACCACTTCACCAGCTTGTCCGGCGGCCACCATATCGCCTGGAAACATCCGGACACACGGCCTTCGCGGGTGGTCGCGCCGTGGGATCATCTGCGCGCACGCCGACACGCCGACATTCCTTCCTGGCTCAACGGTCTGCGCGAGCACGAATATCGCGCGATGTTCGAGAAATTTTTCGAGATCGACGAGTGGCGAGCGCTGCCAGAAGAAGGTCGCGCGCTGTTGACGCCGCAGGTCAGGGAGGAATTGCGGCAGTACAGCGAGCGCGAATTGCTGATCAAGGGATTTCTGGTGCGCGGTCGAGTGAAACCATTCAACACACCATCGACAAGAGCAGCGTAAACGCATGAAACAGGTTCTCGAAGATCTCCGCGACGGGCGCATCTGGACGGACGACGTGCCGCCGCCGCAACTGCGCGATCGATTCGTGCTGGTGCGCAATCATTGCTCGCTGATCAGCAGCGGCACCGAAGGCGGTACGGTGAAACTCGGCAAGATGGGGCTGCTGGCCAAGGCGCGCGCGCGGCCCGAACAGGCGATGAAGGTGATCCAGTTGGCGCGCACGCAAGGCCCGCTTACCGCGTACACCATCGCCCGCCGCGCGCTGGAAACCCCGCTGACGCTTGGCTACAGCAGTGCCGGCGAGGTCATCGGCGTGGGTGAGGGCGTCGAACACGTACGCGTCGGCGATCTGGTTGCCTGCGCTGGCCAAGGCCAGGCCGTGCACGCGGAAATCGTGTGCGTGCCGAAGCGCTTGTGCGTGCCGATTCCGGCCGGCGTGGAGATCGAGCATGCGGCATTCTCGACGGTCGGCGCGATCGCGCTGCAAAGCCTGCGCGTTGCCGAGGTAAAGCTCGGCGACAACGTCGTCGTGATCGGGCTGGGCCTGGTCGGTTTGCTGGTCGCACAATTGCTGCGCGCGTCGGGTTGCCGTGTTCTCGGTCTCGAGATCGACAAGGATCGCATGATGCTTGCGCAGCGCGAGGGCTGGGCGCAAACCTGCGCCGTCGATGCACCGAATGTGATCGAACAGGTGCAGGCGTGGTCGCAGGGCGCGGGCGCGGATGCCGTGATCGTCACCGCGGCCACCGACAACAACCGGCCGGTCGCGCTGGCCGGCGAGTTGTGCCGCCGCAAGGGCAAGGTGATCGTGGTCGGCCGCACCGAAATGCTGCTGCCGCGCGAAAACTTCCTCTTCAAGGAACTGGAACTGCGCACCTCGATGGCTTATGGTCCCGGCACCGGCGACCCATTCTATGAGGAAGAAGGCCACGACTATCCGCTGGCATATGTGCGCTGGACGGAAGAGCGGAACATGGCCGCATTCCTGGACCAGATCGCGAGCGGCGGCGTCAATCTTGGCGCCATGATCAGCCATCGCTTTTCCGTCGATCAGGCCGCCGATGCCTTCGCGCTGATTTCAGGCGACAAGGAGGAGGCATCGCTGGGCGTGGTGCTGACCTACGACAAGGCACCTGTTTCGACACCCAATCGTATCGAACTCGCCGTTCGCGCAACCGCCGCGCCGCGCATGGCCGGATCCGGCAAACCACGCGTTGCGGTGGTCGGCGCGGGCAGCCACGCCACCAACGAATTTCTTCCCGCGCTCGCGAAACGCGATGTCGAGTTCCGCGGCATCGCTTCCGCCACCGGCGTGCGCGCCAAGGCGCTGGGCAAGAAATACGGATTCGCGTTCGCCTCGGCGGACGTCGCGGAGGTCTGCGAGGATCGCGACACCGATATGGTGTTTGTGCTGACGCGACACGATTCGCACGCCGATCTCGCCGCGCGCGCTTTGGCTGCCGGCAAACACGTCTTCGTGGAGAAGCCTCTGGCGCTGAACCGCGAGCAGTTTGCCCGTGTCGAGTCGGCGCTGCGCGACGAGCACCAGATATTGATGGTCGGGTTCAACCGGCGTTACGCGCCGCTTGCAGTGCGACTGCGGGAATCGTTCGCCACGCGCGCGCAGCCGATGTCGATCCTCTATCGCGCCAATGTCGGTTACCGGCCGCCGCAGCATTGGCTGCACCATCCGCAACAGGGTGGCGGCGTGATCCTGGGCGAGGCGTGCCATCACATCGACTTTTGTTGCTGGCTGACCGGCTCGCGCGCCATTTCGGCCGAGGTCCAATGCCTCGGCGGGTCGGGTGCCGGTTACCTGCGTGAGGACAATGTACACGTCACGTTGGGTTTCGAAGACGGTTCGGTCGCGACCGTTCTCTATCTCTCCAACGGCGCCAAGGCATTTCCAACGGAGACCATCGAGATCAGTTGCGAAAACCGCAGTGCGCGCCTCACCGATTTCCGCACGCTGGAGAGCGGTCGCGGCCTGCGTCGCAGCAGGCACAAGTATCGCGGCCGTGGTGCCAAGGGGATCGACGCGCAGATCGCGGCGTTCCTGCATGGGGCAACAGGCAGGAACGCGATCGACGTTTCGAGTTACCTCGCGTCCTCCCGATTGGTGATAGAGGTCGCCGAGAAAGTCGAGCAGGCGCTCGCTCGGTCGTCGGCGGCGCGGTGAGCGGCGTTCCGGATCCAACGGTATCGGTGAAGCGCCGCGCGTCGCCACTGCGAGCCGTTGCGTTGTCGATTGCCGGACTGGGAATACTCGCAATCCTTGTCTGGTGGGTGAACCCCGCGCGGCTGGCATCAACGCTGCGCCATGCCGACGCACGCTGGGTCTTGCTCGCATTAGTGGCGATAGTGATTTCCGCGGTCATCGGCGCGTACAACTCATATTTGATGGCGGTGCCGGGCCGCACGATGCGGTTCAGCGCCTTTTTCCCAGCGTATTGGGCCGCATGGGCGCTGAATCAGGTGGTGCCAGGGCAGGTGGGCGATTTGCTGGGCCTCAGTTTGTTCCTGCGCCGGCAAGGCTTGACGTTGCCCACGGCAGTCGGCCGTTTGAGTGTCGACAAACTGATTTCCCTGTTCTGCACGCTTGCGCTATCCGCAGGTTTGCTGGTGATATTCGAGGAACCCATGCCCCGACTTGCGGGCATGGTCGGTGCGGCGGCGGCGGCATCCTTGTTGCTGACATATCTGTTCTCGCGGCGGATCGAAACCATCGTGCACGCAAAGCAAGGCTGGCGTGCGTATTTGCTAAGCGGTTTGCGCGAAGCGCACCAAGTGGTTTCCATTCGTTCCGGTGCGGTAACGGCCAACACGTGCCTTACGGTGGTGAAACTGTTCGTGATCGGTTTCTGTTATTGGGCGATTTTCTGCGCCTTGCATGCGGCGCCCGGAAATCTTTTCGATGTGTCTGTAACCGCCAACAGCACGGGCCTGATCGCTTATGTGCCGATCAGCGCAAACGGTTTGGGCACCGTAGAAGCAGCCGGCATCTACTTGTTCGGCCTGCACGGTGTGGCTGCACCCTTCGTGCTGGCCACCTATTTGACATTGCGGGCGTGCAATCTGACGCTGGCATGGGGCGGCACCGCGTTGCTGCTGTTGGCAAATGCACTGCCGCACGCGAAAACAAACGGCGTTCGATAAGCTCTTCGGGTGACGAACTTTCGGATGGAACAGAGCAGGAGCCAGCGCATCGCCGAATCTCCGCACTTGTTGTTGCCGGGAATTTTTGCGTGGCTGCGCGGGTGGTGGTACCGGATTCTGTTTTTCTGTCAGGGAAAAGATTTCCGCGCCGGCCCGATGCTGCGCGTGTACGGACCCTTATTTCTATCAGGGCCGGGTCGGGTGCGGTTCGGCCGCGACTGCCTGGTCATCTCGAATGCCATCAAACCGGTCTGCATCCGCACTCTGGCTCCTGACGCCGAGGTGAAGCTGGGGAATCATGCCGGACTGAACGGCACCTCCATCCAGTGTGTGCAGCGCGTCGAGATCGGCGAATGGTCGAACATTGCCGACGCGTATCTCACTGATACGGCGGCGCACACGCTTTCGCGCAGGCGGCGTCAGCAGGATGTGCGTGCCGCGGCGGCAGCGCCGGTGCAGATCGGGCGCAACGTGTGGATATCGGTTCAGGTCGTGGTCCTGCACGGCGTCACGATCGGCGACAATTCGGTGATCGGCGCCTGCTCGCTGCTGCGCGAAAACGTTCCAGCGGATGTATTCGGCGCTGGAAATCCGTTCCGAGTGATCCGGTCTATCGATGATTAGTTGACGGCGCCTCCGGCCAGGGCACAGGTCGCCCGCTCCGTCCAAGCCAGCGGTATCCGGCCGGCAGCGGCGGGTGCGTTCCCTTTTTTCCACAGCACGGCGAAGATGTCATTGGCGAGCACCAGCCGTAACGGCGTCTTGCTGAACATTTCCAGCAAGCGGCCCGGCCAGCGCGCCATCAGCGGATAGACATCACCCCTCTGATCATTGTAGACGGTTTGATCGGCACGCCAGCGCGCCTGCGCCGGGATGTGCTGTTCCAGCCAGATCCGGTGCGACAGGCCGACGCGCGCCAGCATGCGGTGCAGGCGCACCACGTCCTGCTCGTTGATGTGGATGCGTTTTTCGGAGTCGCTGCGCGGATCCTTCGGCAATCGTCGCCACAGCGTGCGTGCCACCCGGTAGCCGCCGTCGTACACCCAGCGGTTGGGAAGCGTGTGCACGACCGCAAAACCATCCGGCTTCAGTATGCGTGACACCTCGCGGAACATCGATTCGAGTTGCGCGGGTACGAGGTGTTCGACGATGTCCAGCATCGACACCCGATCGAAGCTCGCATCGGCGAACGGCAGGTTGCATGCGTCGCCTTGCACCAGCGCCAGCTTGCTCGCATGTTCCGCGCCCAGCACCTTGCGCAGCTTGGCGGCAAAACCCACCGACGCATCGGAGTAGTCGATGCCCGTCGCATACGCGCCCATGCGCGTTGCCAGCGCCGGTACCTCGCCGCGGCCGCACGCGATGTCGAGCAAATGCAGGCCCGGTTGCAATCGCAGCAACTCCATCGCACGCGCCACGCGCGGACGGGGGGTGAGGTCGCCGCGGGCCAACAAGGCTTCATTGGCGGCATCAGTCCATGCGGACGCGATCCAGTCCTCGTCGTAAGCGTGGCGATCAACAGGTTGGTTGGACATTGCCGGGCATCTCGGACGAACTTGCTGAGTATGCCATCAATCGAGAGCACTGCCGCCGTGTTCCGCCTGTCTTTCCAATGTCGCGATCTGCGCATCCAGCCTGCCGAAACTGTCCATGCGCCGCAGCGTATCGATTTCGCGCACGGCTTCTTGCGTATGGCCATGGATCGCCAGCCAGTGCGCAAGTTGCACGTGGTACGCGGTTTCGCTTGGCGCCTTGCGCACCGCTTCGCGCATCGCACGGATGGCCAGCTCGTCATCCTTTTGCAGATAGCTTGCGAAATCGGCGTAGGCCGCCCACAGGCGGGCGATTGGATTCGGACGCGACAATGCGGCCAAGAACGCTGCGCGCAATGGTGCAATGTCGAAATGGCAATCGCCGTTGCGTTTGCAATTGGTCAGGGAAATCAGCGCCGAAATGTCCTCTTCGGTCGTAGGTTGACCGCGTAGCTTCGCGATCATCTCATTCCACAGTGCGGCATCGTCGCCATGCGTTTCGTGATCCACGATCATGATCAGCGCCTGATCCGGCAAGGTGGAGGCACTTGGAATCGCCGCAGCACGGCGCAGGTAGAACTTCGACTTTTCGAGTGCGGGGCCGGGTTGGTAATCCGAGTCAATGATCAGCAGCCGTCCGGCTTCGTAATTGGCGCGGGGTGAATCAGGATGCCGGTTGGCCTCAGCCAATGCCAGCCGCAGCGGGTTCGACCAATCCTGGGCGCGCAGATAGGTGACGCCGGCAAACCACATCAGCAGCAAGGCCACCAGCGTGCCGCGTACGATCGGCAGCGCGATGACTCTGCGCAAACCGAGCAACAGGGAAAACACCGCCAGCAGCACACCGATCGAAGCGAAGTAGTTGCGGTGTTCGTACACCAACTCGAGCGGGATGAAGGTCGCGGTCAGCAATTGCGCGGCAAAAAACCAGAGGATGCCGAGCGCCACCAGCGGCTTGCGGCTGCGCAGCCAAATGGCAACGCCCAACAACGCCGCGAGAAAAAGAATCGCCGGCAATGTCGTCCACGGCGAGAACAGCCCGGTCGAGGTCGGCATCTCGTCGTGATACACGCTGAGGGTCAGAGGATCCGGCAACACCGTCCAGCGCAGGTATTTCACCAGCACGCGGGCTTCCGTCAGCAGCCTTTCACCCAACGTGAAGCTGCGACCGTCCCAGGCCGCCGGGCTCAGCGCGTGCGGCAGCAACCAGGCCAGCCCGAGCACTGCCGGAAGCAACAGCACGAAAACATAGAGCCAGCCGATGCGGCGGTCGCGCGGCGCCTTGGCGGACGCGAAGTCAAGCAGCGTGCACTCGACAAAGAACGCATACACGGGCAGCAGTACCGCGGATTCCTTCGACAACACTCCGATGCCCGTCCCCAGCGCCAGTCCGGCGATCGCGTACAGGAATCCGAAATGTTCCTCACGCGCTTCCGTGGCTGCCAGCATTCTGCGCCGGCCGTGCAAGTACACGTACAATCCGGCCAGCACGAATACCTGGCACAGGCTTTCCATGCGCTGTACCACGTAAAGCACCGCCATCAGGTTGATCGGCAGCAGCAGCCAGCCGGCAGTGATGACGAGAATCAAGCGTTGCGCAGCTTCGTCGTCGATCGCCGCTTCGCCGCCGCGCGCCTTCCATGCGCGCAACAATTCGCGCAGCATGAAGTAGAGCAGCAATCCATTGAGCAGGTGGATCGCGAGATTCACCGCCTTCATCGGCCAGGGATTATTGCCGCCGAAGAACCAGTTGGCGGCGAAAGTCAGCGAAGCCAGCGGCCGTTGCAGATCGCTGGCGGGTGACGCCAAGGCGGCATTCACCCAAGCCGCAAGCGTGGAATGCGTGATGTGAATGCCGGCGTTGTCGACGATATTGGGGAAGTCGTCGAATACGAAACCGCCGAAAAGGCCGGGCCAATATATTGCTCCGGTAAGTGTTACCACTCCTGCGAGAGCAAAAAAAGCAATTCTGGAATTCGATTTCACGTGAAGAGTCCGATCCGCGTTCAGTCAGTGGATTGCGCGATAGCTCCATGGCGCGCCTTCTCTGACGCATCTGCCGCCAAAGTTGCGCGGAGGTGAGAGAGTTCGTGATCCCAGTAATGTTGCCGTTTCAACACCCATGCATGAATCATGGGCATGCCCAAGTCAGGTCTAGAGGGTGGCGGCAGTGAAGCCCAGTAGTCCAAGTGCATCAGTCCCAGTTCGGGGTAGCCTTGGCGCCCGAGACTTGCTGCTTGCTCGAGCGCAGCGTCTGGCGTGGGCGAGATCGACAACGCGCGATCGTACTCGCGTAGCGCCTGCCGGGCAGCGCCTGAAGCGAGATCCAGCGTTCCCTGCAAGTGTGCCAAGTCCTGCTGCCTGCCTCTAATTCCTTTCCAATATGGATTGTGTTGCCCCGCGTCAATCAGAGTTTGCAATGCGGACACATTGAACCCGCGACAGCGATGCGACTTCGCTATATCGATTGCTTGGTCAAACCACTTGAAGACGAGGTCCGTACTTTGCTTCGCATTCGTCAGGGCTTGGCGCGTCCCGGTCAGCGTCTCTGGGCGCAATGTACCCAAATCGCATTCGGCGCCAATCAGGTTGAGCAGAATTTGCAAATCCTCAGGGTGTTCGTGTAGTGCGTCGACGAGCCGGGCGGCCGCCAGGTGCGGACGATCGTGCGCTAGGTCATATTGCGCCGCATTGGCTTGTGCTCTGGCAGAGTCCGGGTTGAATGCTGCCCACGTCAATGCTTGACGATAGCCGTCACTCCAAATCGAAACGCGCAAGTAAGTCAACGTGCCCAACGCGCAAAGGATCAGAAGAGCCGCAAGAATTACGGCCCAGCGTGGAATCCGAAATCGCGTGAGACCCACTCCCACAGGCCAGAACATCAGCATGGATGGAAGATAGTTTCGATGTTCGTAATACAGCTCCAGCGGAATCCATGTGCTTTCGAGCAATTGGCCCGAGAAATAGAACAGCAAAGCTACGGCTACTAGTGGATGACGCTTTCTCCACAAGAAGCCGAAAGCCAGCAATGCCAATGCGAGGACAAGACACGGCAGGGTTGTAATCGGGTGCAGCAAAGAGGTGGAAGCTGGGAAAGCATCGGTGAACAGTCCAGTCGAGTGAACTCGCGGCGACCACAGCAAACCTAGATAAGCCACGAGTGCCCGCGGCTCGCTCAACAAGCGTTGAGCAACGGTCCAGTCGCGCGAGTGCAGTGCCGTCTGTATGGACCCAGGAATCTGAAGAAAAAGATAGGCCAGCAGTAAGACGCTCGGGAAGATGAGGGAGACCGCCACTACGATCCTATATTTTCTAGCGGAGGAAGGCGGCAACGGCTGCGCTGGACTCAAGATCACCCATTCGATTACCAGCAGCAACAAGGGCAGCAGCGCCCCGTTCGCCTTGCTCAAGGCCGCCAGCGCGGTGCACCCCCACGCTGCGAGGACGAGACCAATCATCCCGCGATTCGT
>Ga0070740_10002141_pt1 | contig 24224 bp, 21 predicted proteins | sample Coa_R2_FD_67286 | JGI IMG/M metagenome (GOLD analysis project Ga0070740, IMG submission 67286) | Surface soil microbial communities from Centralia Pennsylvania, which are recovering from an underground coalmine fire - Coalmine... | ecosystem: Environmental > Terrestrial > Soil > Unclassified ...
ACGGGGCGACGTGGAGCACGCAGGCGAGCGGGACGACGAGCGGCTTGAACGGGGTGCGCTGCGCGAGCACCACGGTCTGCTTCGCGGTGGGCGATGGCGGCACCATCCTCCGCCGCGGCTAGCCACTCGCGTCTCCGCTCAACAGGGGCCGGGAGAGGTATTCTCCCGGCCCCTGTCTCTTTGATGGCAGTGCCCACCGGGCACTTCATTGACATAATATTGGGCGCCGGCGATGCCGGCAGCTCTCAGGCAGCTCGAACGCAGTGCTATCATATGGTTACACCTGATTGCACCAGACACCCGTCCCACCCGAGGAGACACCATAGCAGCTATGAGTGGTCGGCGCTTGCTGTTTTTGCTGGCTCTGCTGCTGCCCGCGATGATCGCCATGTCCAGGCCCCCGGCTACGCGGGTCACCGCACCCCTGGCGGGCGCAGAGACCGCGGACGTCCTGGACGCGGCCACCGCTACCGCAATCGGGCTTCCCTTAGGGACCACCACGGCCCTGACGGTGCCCGTTGCACCCACCGAATCGGCCGCGGTGGTCCTCACAGCCACACCAGCGGCCACCGCCTCGACGCCGACACCGCATGCGAAGCCCACGGCCAGGCCCACGCCGCGCCGCGCCGCGCCGGCACCCCATCCATCGGCCGCCCCAGTACCACGTGCCACGCCCAGACCACGTCACGGTACTCGCCATCAGTCGCGCCACGCGACGCATTCACGGCGCGGCCGGGCGCAACCACGTCCGCACGCTCACAGGGCGGTGCCGGCGCATGCCGCTAACCGGCGCAAGGCGGTCCGTCAGCGTCGGGCCCTGCGACCGCCTGCATGGCGCACTCGGCGACCTCCAGCGCGGCGGGTCGTTCCCCAGCCGGCGCTGCAGACACTGATCCTCTGGGCGCAGCCCCGCGACGTACGGGTCAACGGCACCGTGACCATCGGCATCCGGGTCAACGACACGCGGGCCCAAATCGTCCTGGTGACGCTCTACGGGCCGGGACTGAGGCAGCAGCGTGATCTCTCGGCCTCTCCACACGGCCCAACCCTGGTGCGGCTGCGCGCCATCGCTCCGGCCCACTGCAGCGGGCGCATCATGGCGCGCGTCTACGTGACCGCCACGTCCAGCGACCACGCGGTGACGCGGGCCACCACCTTCACGGTTGGTTGCGCGGGGACACGGCGCTCGCGATAGTCGGCCTAAACGTCGAGGTTGCGCACGCTCTTGGCGTGGGTCTCGATGAAGGTCTTGCGCGGCGGGACCTCGGCTCCCATCAGCGTATCGAAGATCTGGGCCGCGTTGAGGGCGTTCTCCACTTCCACGCGCAGCAGCATGCGCGCCGCGGGGTTCATGGTGGTGGTCCAGAGTTGCTCCGGGTTCATCTCGCCAAGCCCCTTGTAGCGCTGGATGTGGGGATTGCGGTGCTCGCCGAACTCGGCCAGGACGCGGTCGCGCTCCTCGTCGCTGTAGGCGTAGCGCACCGTCTTGCCGTGCGAGAGCTGATAGAGCGGCGGCTGCGCGATGTAGAGGTTGCCGTTGTCGACCAGCGGACGCATGTAGCGGAAGAAGAAGGTGAGCAGCAGCGTGCGGATATGCGCGCCGTCCACGTCGGCGTCGGTCATGATGATGATGCGGTGGTAGCGCAGCTTCTCCAGGTTGAAGTGCTCCTCGCCGATGCTGGTGCCCAGGGCCATCACGATGCTCTTGATGCCGTCATAGCCCAGGATCTTGTCCAGGCGCGCCTTCTCCACGTTGAGGATCTTGCCGCGCAGCGGCAGGATGGCCTGAAAGCCGCGATCGCGGCCCTGCTTGGCCGATCCGCCGGCCGAATCGCCCTCCACGATGAATAGCTCGGCGCGCGAGGGGTCGCGCTCGGAGCAGTCGGCCAGCTTGCCCGGCAGCCCCACGCCTTCCAGGGCGCTCTTGCGCATCACCAGGTCGCGCGCCTTGCGCGCCGCCTCGCGGGCACGGGCGGCAGTCAGGCCCTTCTCGATGATGCGCCGACCGTCGGCCGGGTTCTCCTCCAGGTACTGCATCAACTGCTCGTTGACCAGCGTCTCGGTATAGGTGCGGATCTCGGCGTTATTGAGCTTGACCTTGGTCTGGCTCTCGAACTGGGGATCGCGCAGCTTGACCGAAATGATGGCGGTCAGTCCCTCGCGCGCATCCTCGCCGGAGAGGTTGGCGTCTTTCTCGCCGAGCAGGCCCATCTTGCGCCCGTACTTGTTGAGTGTATTGGTCAGGGCGGAGCGGAAGCCCGTCAGGTGGGTGCCGCCGTCGGACGTATTGACGTTATTGGCGAAGGTCAGCACCGTCTCGTTGTAGTCATCGCTGTACTGCATGGCGATCTCGATGCTGGCGTCGCCGAAGTCGGCCGCCAGGTAGATAGGCGCCGGGATGACGGGGGTGCGGTTCTTGTTGAGGTGCCGCACGAACGAGACAATGCCGCCGTCGAAGTAGAAGGTCTTCTCGCGCTCGCGCCCTTCGCGCTCGTCGCGCAGGGTCATGGTCAGGCCCTTGTTCAGGTAGGCCATCTCGCGAAAACGCTGCGCCAACACGTCGAAGTTGAAGTCGTCCGTATCCAGGATGCTCGTATCGGGCTTGAAGCTGACCGTCGTGCCCGTCCCCTCGGCCTCGGCGATGGGGGCGACTGGCGCGACGATGGCGCCGCCGTCCCTGTACTCCTGGCGCCACAGCTTGCCCTCGCGGCGCACGTCGACCCGGCACCACGACGAGAGCGCATTGACGACCGAGACGCCCACGCCGTGCAGGCCGCTGGAGACTTTGTACCCTTCTCCGCCGAACTTGCCGCCCGCGTGCAGGGTGGTCATCACCAACTGCAGGGCAGAGACGCCCTTATCGGGGTGGATGCCGACGGGGATGCCCCGCCCGTTGTCCTCGATGGTGGCGCTATTGTCCGGGTTGAGGGTGATGACGATGTGCGTGCAGTAGCCGGCCAGCGCCTCGTCGACCGAGTTGTCGACGACCTCGTAGACCAGGTGATGCAGGCCATGGATGTCTGTGCTGCCGATGTACATGCCGGGACGCTTGCGCACGGGCTCAAGGCCCTCAAGTACCTGGATGGCGGACTGATCGTACGGGGTGGTTGTCATAAGATAATTGTACCAGATTCGGGGCTCCGGCACCAGGATCGAACGGGTTATGTCAAGGCCGCGGGCGGGCTCACGAGGTGTCGACGCGCAGCGCCGCGAGCTGCTGATCCAGGCTCGTCCGGCGGCCGGCCGAGTCCTGCTGCAGGGACTTGATCTCTCCCTCTATCGCCTCCAGGCGGTCCTCGCAGGCCGCCAGTTGCGACACGGCCCGGGCGCGCAGCCGGCCCTCGTCACCGCCGGCGGACAGGGCGGTCATGTTCTTGCGCACCTGCTCCTCGCGCTCATACAATTCGGTCCGCTCGGCCTGCAAGCGGGCGATGCGCTCGTCGTTCCTGGCGATGGCCTCTCGTTCGCGTAGCAGTCCTTCGATGCGTGCCAGGGTCGGGCCGTCGAGCCAGCGGCGACGCAGGAACTCGCGCAGCGCCTCGTAGGAGCGATCGAGCAAAGCGCTCGATTGCCAGGTGTAGCGGCGCTCCGCGACGGCAAACGTGGTGGCCCGGCGCGGCAGGCAGGGCACGCTCCAGCGATAGTACTCCGCCGTCCGCGCCTCGGGGTCGGGCGTCCCGGCCAATTCCGAATTGGGCCAGACCGGGTGCTCTATGGTCACGGAGCGCTCGTCGGCCAGGGTATTCTCCAGGCGATAGGTGGTGCGCATCACCAGCGCCTGTTTCTCCTCCAGCAGCGCACCGGTGATGCGGATGCCGGCGCCCTCCGAGGTGGTGGCGGTCTCGACCGAGACCCGGATGCCCAGCTCGACGGCATAGGCGACGTAGACCTCGCCGCCCTCCTTGACGAAGGGCACCACGGCTTCGCCGCTGTAGGCGTCGTCGACGTAGACTGTGACCGGGCCGCGCTCGAGCGTCAGGCCGGTTGAATTGGTAAAGCGCAGGGCGGCGACGGGGTGACCGGGCAGCTTGCCCTGGTTGAAAAGCAACTCGCGCCGCCCGCGTAGCGGTGCGTTCAGGATGGGTACCAGCGCGCTGTCGCCGCGCCGCACCGTCACCGGCGTAGTCACCACGTACTGGAACATCTCGCCCAGGTCACTGCCGGCCGCTACGACCTCTTGCTGTGCAAGAGACTCACGGGCACGTCGTAAGCGTGCAGGCACATCCAGCATATCCCTGGCCATTCCCCCCGCCGGGCCTCCAGCGACCGCGGGGGACGCCATCTTCGCCGCCACCGGCATCGGCGCAGCCTGCGCCGGTGCGGCGGCCAGGGCCTGGTCGAACTCCACGGGTCCGGCCGCGATGTGCGCGGCGTCTTCGACCACGGTGCGCGCCGGCACGCGCGAGGCGGCCAGGTCGTAGATGAAGGAGACGGGCTGCCCGGCGGTCAGGGTGACGGAGACATCGCTCAGATCTTCGTCCAGGCTGTTGTCGAAGAGGCCCCAGCCCAGCAGCAACAACTGGCTCGTCTGGCCGCCGGCATCGGCGGCGTCCATGGCCTCCACCACCAGGCGATAGCTGACCCGCCAGGTGGGGCAGGGCACCAGGTAGGAGACCTCCAGGTCGTGCGCGCCCGGACTGAGGCGGATGCGCACCTCGCAGTGCGTCTCCTCGGTGCGTATCAGGTCCAGAAACGACTGAAGATCGCGGGAGGGGCGCTCATCCAGAAGCTCGATCCGCGCGAGCTGTTGCAGCGGCAGGTAGAAGACGGCATTGGCCTCGGCGTCGCGCAGCACGGCATAGGTGCCGGCCAGGGAGGGCCTGAGCATCTCGACGCCCAACACGCGCCCGCTCTGCACGGTGGCCACTCCATCCTGCGAGGTGGTCAGGCGTACGGACCAGCCACGCAGGCCGCGCAGCAGATCAATCAGGCTGTGGTTGTCGCCGTCGCCGAGCGGGTAGCGCTGCAGTTCGATATCGCGGTCCCGCGGCGTCGTGTACTCCAGCCCGAGCACCTGGCCACCGCCGCCGTCGACCACCAGCAGGCTCTTCAGCGTATCGTTGAGGGCATCGCTGCGCAGCGACAGCACCGCCTCGTCGCCCTCCAGCGCGCCGCCGCGCTCGATGAGCCCGACGCCGTGCTTGTACAGGGTCAGACGCCGGACGGGGAGAGCGCTAGCTGCCGCGGCCATACCTTATTCTAGTGGAAACCGGGACATGTGCACGACGTTGCCACCCAACAGGCAAGACGGTGGAGTGCGCGAGCAAGCGATCCTCAGCTCAGCGCGCCTCACCTTATCAGTCCGCCTCCACTATCTCTAGCCTGCATTATTCACACGGATCGCGGAACACCATTCCTGGGACCGCCGGCCCAGCGTTGCCGGCAGGGATGCCGGCGGCGTCGGCCCGCAGGCCGCCGCCAGGAAGGCTGCCCCGCCATGGCAGGCGCCCATGAATAATCCGGGCTAGATGTCTCAACTCAGTGCTTGGCATTTGACAGGGCAGCAAGAGTTGTGTTATTCTGCCCGCTTAGCAGAAGGCTGCCGATGGGGAGGCGATCTTCCGGGATGTTTTTTAAGGAGTAGCGGGCGTGAACTACCAGGATAAGATGTTGCGGTGCCGGGACTGCGGGAACGAGTTTCTCTTCAGCGCTGGCGAGCAAGAGTTCTTCGCTTCTAAAGGTTATGTGAACGAACCCCGGCGCTGCCCGTCGTGCCGCGCTTCTTTTCGGGCACGGCAGGCAACCCATGGAGGTGAGGTACCCGCGCGCCACGGGCGCGAGTTACACCCTGCCATCTGCGCCCAGTGCGGCGCACCCACGCAAGTACCCTTCTTGCCCCGCCTGGACAAACCGGTCTACTGCAGCACCTGTTTTGACCAGGTACGGGCACGGGCCACGCGCTAGACATAGACATCGACACGCCTCCCCACCCCAACCAGGCCCTCCGGCGCAGTAACCGGAGGGCCTGGTCGTCGCTCCCTTCTGCCATCCTTCATTCAGCCGCTTGCGCGGCGAAACGGCCGTGGAGCGGGCTGTGCTCACCGGGCCGATCGCGACAAGGATGGGGCTGTCCAGAAACGGGAACCTTCGCTCCTTTCCGGCGTCCATGCGGGCCTCTGGCCTCTGTCCGGCGCCAACGCGCACCATTTAATGAGAGGCCGGATGGGGCGGAAAAGATACAGTCCGGCTCATTTGACCAGGGGCAGGGCCTGGCGCAGGATATTGCCGGCGATGGGCGCCGCCTGCGAGTAGCCCTCGCCGCCATTTTCTTTGAAGACGATCACGGCCAGGCGCGGATGGTCGGCCGGGGCAAAGGCCATGAACCAGGCATGCGGCTGGCCCGACGGCGTCTGCGCGGTGCCGGTCTTACCCGCCACGGTGACGCCCGGCACGCGGGCCATGAAGCCGGACCCGCCGGGCGATTCCACCACGGCGACCATGGCCTGCTTCACTTTCGCCGCCGTGGCCGCCGACATGGGCTGCTGCCAGGTGCTTGGCCCCGTCTGCTGCAGCACCTCGCCGTTGGGCGCTTTGATCTGCGAGACGACGTAGGGGCGCGGCTCGACGCCGCCGTTCGCCACGGCCTCGTCGACCAGCAGCATCTGCAAGGGCGTGACCTGCACATGTCCCTGACCGAAGGCGGTGACCGCGACATCGAGCTTGGATAGCGTGCCGGGATGATCGCTGACGCTACTGGGATGGACCGGCAGGTCGAAGGGAATGCTCTGCCCAAAGCCGAACCGGGAAGCGTAGTCGAGTAAAGCAGTCGGCCCCAGCTTCATGCCGATGGTGGCAAAGGCGATATTGTCGCTGTACTTGTAAGCGTCGACGGTCGTGACGGACTCCACGCCGGGTGGAAGGTTATTGATATCCGAGCGCAGCAAGTAGCCCTCGACGTAGAGTGGCCCGGTGGCATCCTCGCCGCTGAGCACGGTCGACGTATTGTAGGCTCCTGTCCCGTAGGCCGCGGCCAGCGTGACCGTCTTGAAGATGGACCCGGGGGCGTAGGTGTCCTGGATGGCGCGGTTAACGAAAGGGCGGTCGGTGCGCGCCAGCATGGCATCCCAGTAGGTATGGTCGTTGACGCGGTTGGGATCGATCCAGGGCTGGCTCTCCATGGCCAGGATCTCCCCGGTGCGCGGGTCGGCCACGATGCAGGCTCCGGGTCCGCTGCCCATCGCCGCCGTCACGATCTTCTGAATGCGCGCGTCGATGGTCAGGTGCAGGTCGTCGCCCACCAGCGGCTCGTGCAGCCAGTGGCGGATCGTGTTGTCGATCGGCTGCAACACGGCCTGCCCGTTGAGGTAATCGTCGAAGGCGCCCTCCAGCCCCGCGTTCCCGTAGCGCCAGGAGTGGTAGCCGAGCAATGCGCCCAACGACGGATCGGAGTAGATACGTTGCCCGACCCCGCCGCTAAAGACCGTTTGCGCCAGCACCACGCCGTTGCGGTCGTAGATGGTGCCGCGGCGCACGGAGATCTGCGCCCCGTACAGGCGCGGGTTGCGCGGGTAGTTGATGAGTTGGTGTACGTCGACCACCTGCCAGTAGAAGAGCAGGCCCGCGGTCAGCGCGAAGAACGCCAGGAACAGGCGCGCCAGCCGCTGGATCTTGATGTTGATCACATTCATGGTTCAGCCGCCGCGGCCGCGTTGGCCGAGATACGCAACAACATGCCGATGATGATGAAATTGCTGAGCAGCGAGCTGGGGCCGTAGCTCATGAAGGGCAGGGTGACACCGGCGATCGGCAGCAGCCGGATATTGCCGCCGATGATGACCAGCGCCTGAATGACCACCGCCGCGGTCAGTCCGGCCGCCAGGAGCTTATCGTAGCCGTCGCGGGCCAGGGCGGCGATGCGCAGGCCGCGGTAGACGATGATCAGATAGCAGGCCAGGATGAACATAGTGCCCAGCAGCCCAAGCTCTTCGCCGAAAGCGCTGAAGATGAAGTCGGTGCGCGAGACGGGTATGTCCTCGGGATGGCCCAGGCCCAGGCCGGAGCCGGGAATACCGCCGCTGGCGATACCGATCAGCGACTGCACGAGCTGCCACGAGGTTGTATCCGTCCCCGGCACGGGGTGGTCGACGTAGGGCCAGGGATTGATCCAGGTGATAATGCGCGCGCGCACGTGGCTGTTGGACTGATATGCGACAAACGCGCCCACGGCGACCAGGGCCAGTCCCATCACCGAATAGATGACGCGCGGGCTGGCGATATAGACCATGGCCAGGAAGATGCCGAAGAAGAGCAGGGCGCTACCAAGGTCGTTCTGGAAGAGCAATAGCCCCAGCGCCAGCAGCCAGGTGGCGAACAGCGGCCCCACGTACTGGAGTGGAGGCAAGCGCCACCGTCCCAGCCGCAGGTAGGCCTGGCTCAATACCTCGCGCTTCTCGTCGAGATACGCCGCGAAGAAGACGACGAGTAACACCTTGAGCAGCTCGACGGGCTGATAGTAGAAGCCATGGAAGCCGAACCAACGCTTGTAGCCCTCCCCGTAGGGGTCTACGCCGAAGAACTTGGTGCCCAGGATCAGGGCGAAGCCCAGCGCGGCCAGCGTATATTTGTAGCGCTTGAGCAGCCGATAGTCGCGGAAGGCCAGCGCGGCGATCAGTAGCAGCACGAGGCCAACGCCGATGCCGGCAAGCTGGCGCAGCGAGAAGGTCGGGCTGAGCCGGCGGATCATCACCAGGCCCAGGCCGGTGAGGATGCAGGCAACCGGCAGCAGCACCTGGTCGGCCGTGGGCAGGCGCCAGGACAGCAGCAGGCTGACCGCGAACATCATCAAGAGCGCCACGACGATGGTGACCAGCGAACTCTGGGCCACGTGGCCAAAGAGGGCCACGCTCAGCGTGGCCATGCTCACGAGCAGCGTGACGCCGGCCGCGACCAACAGACCGGTCTCGATCCAGCGCGGCGCGGGGCGGGCTATGGGGGCGATCACGAGCGTTCCACCAGCTTGAACTTGACGCGGCCAAGGTCCAGCACATCGCCGGCCTGCACGCGCGCCATCCCCTTCAGCGGGCGCCCGTTCACGCGCGTGCCGTTGGTCGAGCCGAGGTCCTCGGCCAGCCAGGCGCCGTTCTGGCGGTGCAGGCGCAGGTGTTGCGCCGAGACCCAGTCGTCGTCCAGCGCGATATGGTTGCTCTTTGACCGCCCGATCAGCAGTGGATCGCTGAGCGGGAAGTCCTGCCCGGGAGGTAGCGGCGTCTGCCCGGCGTCGAGCAGCTCAAGACACAACCCGGCGTCCGTACCACCTGGGGATGCCGCGGGGGCAGGGCTGGTGGCCGCGCGCAGGTCGCGCCGCAATGCCTGCACGACCAGATACAGGAAGGCAAACAGCAAAACAAGAACCAGTATGCGAGCCCCGAAGAGCAGGACGGCCGAGTTCAGAGGTTCCCCCTACTGTTGCTGGTAAAAGACCAGTTCCAGGCCGCCGAGTGAGACACAGTCTCCGTGTTTCAATGACTGGTGCGAGACCATACGCCCGTTCACAAAGGTGCCGTTGGTGCTTCCCTCGTCGCGTATCGTCCAGCGGCCACCGGAGCGAATGAGGCGGGCGTGGCTGCGCGAGATGCGCCGGTCTTCCAGCACGATGGCGTTCTCAAGGCCACGCCCGAGCGTTACATCGCTGCCGGTCAGCGGATAGCTGGTATCGTCGAGCAACAGGTAGGCTTCGACGGCGCCGTCGTCGACCTCCTGATCGGGTATTGGCTCAACCACGGGCTGGGGCATCAGTTGCGTGGGGGCGAGATGCTCCGTCGCCGGCAGGTGATGCGCATCCGTCGCGGCCTGCTGCATCTGCGGACCGTACTGAAGCGCGGGGACCGGCTGCGCCTGCGGCGGCCCCTGGGCCGGGGCCTCGCTCAACTGCCCGACGACGACGAGGCGGCCGGGGCGCAAGCTTGAGGCTTCGATGATCTCCACCTCGGGCGCTGCCGTGGTCGTATAGCCGTGCTCGCGCGCGAAGTCCATCAGGTACTGCACCATCTCATGCTCGAGTGAGGTGCGGATGGGCGCAAAGACGGCATAATCATCGCTGCTGAGTGCGACCCTGTAGCGATTGGGCACCATCACGGATGAAACGCCGACGATGCGGCTGGCTTCCATCTCGCGGGCCAGACGCTTAGCAATCTCTATCGGTTGCAGCCGCGTGCGGAACAACCGCGAGAATGAACGCTCGACCATCCCTTCGAGGAAGGTTTCCAGTCGGGTAAGACTGTTCACAGTGGTCACGTGTCTCCTAGCCCATTATAGGGGCGGCGCGGGAACCGGGCAATCTGCCGCCCACGCGGGGTACCGCGGGCCTGGCCCTGAAGGGCGCCCGTCGGCCATTGATGGCCCGGTGTCTGGCTTGAGGCTTCAGCCTCAGGCGTCTCGCACGCGGCGCTCTCCTTATTATGAGGGACGGTGTATCTAAGCCCTCGAACACGATTGTTCCCGCGCGTCTTCGCGAACTGGACGGCCGGCGCTGTGCCGGGCACGGCCACACCGTAGCATCGGACGCCTTATGGACGGAATCCCACTTTCAGGTGGTTCGGGCGACATGCTCCGGCAGCCGATGGCGCAGACTGTGCCTTCAGCGGTAAAGCCAATCTTCCGTATATACTTGCAGGTGTTTGCGATCGGCCGAGGCCGGCCGGACCGGCGGTAGTAGTTGCACGAATCTGAGGGGAATGGAATGGCACAGGGATTCACGGTATGGATGACGGGGATGTCGGGGGCGGGCAAGTCGACCATCGCCGCCCAACTGACCAGGGAGCTTGAAGCACGCGGCCGGCTGGTCGACGTCTTGGACGGCGATATCGTGCGCACCCACCTGTCCAAAGGGTTGGGCTTCTCGAAAGAAGACCGTGATACCAATATCCTGCGCATCGCCTTTGTCGCGTCGCTGCTGACGCGCCACGGCGCGGCCGTCATCACCGCGGCCATCTCCCCGTACATCGAGACGCGCAACCAGGCCCGCGAGATGATCGGCCCCGGGTTCGTGGAGGTCTACGTGCGCTGCCCGATCGAGGAGTTGACGCGGCGCGACGTCAAGGGCCTCTATGCCAAGGCCTTGCGCGGCGAGATCGCCAATTTCACCGGCGTCTCCGATCCCTACGAGGAGCCGGAATGGCCCGAGGTCATCGTGGACACGCACCTCGAAACAGTTGGAGAGAGCACGGCCAAGATCATCGCCGCCCTGGAGCAACGCGGTTACATCTAGCCTGTAGCGCGGCTATCGGCTCTCGTCCGGCGGCAGGGTAGCGAACGGTGGCCGCCCGGCCGCGATCAGGTCGAGCACCTCTCGCACGGCATCCTCTGCCAGGGCGGCCAGCGCCGGGTCGAGCCCCTCCGCGCGCGCGCGGTCGAGGTCCTCGCGATCCAGGACGCGGGTTGTGCCGTCGGGCAACAGCAGCACGTCCAGCAGGAGATCGCGGAAGGTGATGCTCCGCCCATCGATCTCGGCCGGGGTCGAGACGTTGCAGTACCAGCACTTCAGTCTGCCCTCGTCCGGCGTCAGCACCTGCCAGAGCCCGTATGGCCTGCCGTGGTAGTAGTGTTCGTAGAACACGTCGCCGGCCTCGAAGTCCACTTCCTCGGAGACCCGCACGGTGCCCGGCCCCTTCCACACCGCGCGCAGCACAAGGTGCCCGTTCTCGCTGCATGTCACCTCGCCCTGCCAGGAATACACCGCCTCACCGCGCCAGTTGCGCTTGTGCACCGTCACGGTCGCGCTCATGCCCGCTCCATCGTCGCCGTCAGGCCGAAGCTTGCCAGGCGCTCGCAGTAGAACTCGGCCCGCTCCTTCGGGCAGACGATCACCTGGGCCACGCCGTGGGTGTGCGCCTCCAGCATGATGCGCACGGCGTCGTCTACCGACAGCGACGGGACCGACCGGACCAGCGCCTCCACCACGTGATCCATGGTGTTGTAGTCGTCATTGTGCAGCAGCACGCGGTACGGCGGTAATAGCCTGGTGATCTCGCGCTGCAGCGTCTCGGTGTCCGTTGCCATGCTCAGTCCTCGCTCTACCGTGGCACTGCCCTCAGTGTACACGGGCGCCCGCCGGGCGCTGAGAAGGCCGCCCTCGTGTGCTGTCAGAGGGTGTCGTTTGAAGCGGGGCGCGCGTCCTGGGACCGCCGGCATCCTTGACGGCGGTCCCAGACGGCCATGCACAGTCCAACCTCTGATCCTGCACTAGATCGTCATGGCCCGCTGGCCCACCACCGCCCATGAAAGCAACCCCAGGGTGCCACGTTCATCTTAGCGGCCCGATGCCCACTCGCCCGCCGGCAAATCAGCGGGCTGCCCCGCCGCGATGACCACGGGCGCGGTCTGCCAACGCCCCTCGCGCAACGAGGCATGCACAGACAGCATGGTCAGCGGCGGCAAGCTAGCCAAGGCCGAGGCCGGTACGACCGTGGCACGCCAGCCCGGCTTGTCGACGCGCAGTCGCCAGGTCGTTTTGCCGTCGGGTCGCCGCTCCAGCTCCACGTCGACGTGTGCGTCGCCGGCCCGCAGGCCGTGCAATCGCCCACAGGGCCAACCGGACGGCAAGCGGGGGCAGAGCACCAGATGGCGCGCCCCGGCATCCGGATACAGGCCGAAGACGCCATGCACGAGCGGATAGACCACACCATAGCCGGACCAGGCCTGCACGAAGCAGCCCCCGTCCGGCGACATCTCGCTGATCGCGCCCGGCGTGCGCAGGGTCAGCATCCCGGCCAGTAAACGGCTCAGGTCGAGCGCCCGGTCGATCTGCCCGTAGGCGCAGCAGGCGGCGGCCAGGTAGCCGGTCGAGATGCTCATGGCCCGCTCGCGCTCGATCCCCGAGAGATAGACGCCGGTCGGCCCGAGGTAGCGCTCGCTGCGCAGCCGGTGCAAGGCCCGCCTGGCCCGCTCGCGCGGCGCCAGCCCGGCCTCCAGCGGCGCCGCGACGATGGCGTTCGCCAGCGGCCAGGTGGTCTCCTCGCCGGATTGCAGCGCCGCGGCACGCTCGCTCAAAGAAGTCAGGTGTGCGATCAGGGCGGCGGTGCCCGGCGTGGGACAGCGCGCCTGGCGCTTCCGGGCTTCCTCCAGCATCGGGCCTAGGCGTTCGCGGGCCTGGGCCGGCGTGGCGATCCAGTCGGCGTACTCGTCGGCCTCGTCCTGCCAGAAGCGCTGCTCGATCTCGGCGCGGAGCCGTGGCGCGAGGTCCGCGCAGCGTGCCTGCGTCGCCGGGTCGCCCACGATCGCCGCCATACGGCCGAGCGCGCGCAGCCCCTCGTGTGCCCACACCGCCGTGTCCAGGATCTCGGTATTGAGGCCATAGACCTCCGTGATGCCGTAACCCTCCGGCAGCAGGTCGCCGTCGGCGTCCTGCCGGCCCAGTGTCCACGATAAGACGCCGTCGCGGCACAGCTCATAGAGGTCCTCGACCAGCACACGCCGTCCCGTCCACAGATACGTCTCTAGCACAGCGCAGGCAAACTGCGGCGTCTCCTGCGTGTTGCCAGGGTTGAAGGCCACGCCCGTGCAGCTCAGCTCGTGGATGATGCGACCGCCGGCGCCGTTCTCGCGCCGCGATGTGTCCGCCAGCAGCCGCAGCGTCTGCTCCGCCAGCTCGTGGCCACCCAGCGGCAGCAAGCCGCGCAGGGCATAGGCCGTATCGCAGGCGAACCACCAGGGATACTCCGGCACGCCCGCGCCAAGGCCTCGCCCAACGCCAGGCACCTCGCGCGCCAGCCAGTCGTAGGCAAAGCGGGTCCAGTTCCAGGCGTCCACCAACCTCTGCTCCGGCACGTCGAGCCGGCCCAGTGTATGCGCCGCGGCCAGGCGTCGCTTCTTGGCCGCGACCAGCGCCTCGGCCTGCTCCAGCAGGTCGCGCAGCGCGGATGCCGCCGCGCCGGCGCTCTCCGTCGAGCCGTGGGCTCCCAGCACCAGGCGCGCGACGCCACCGGCGGGCACCGAGAGATGGAAGCGCTGGGTGGCGGTCGCACCACGGCCCTGCACGGGCTCGGGCACCTTCTGTTCGTCGAGATCAATGCCCGATGGCTCAATCGAGCCGCCCCAGGCGACCCACCACGGCCCGGTCGGGTCGTGCGCCACCACGGCCCGCCCGTCGCCGGACGGCTCCAGCGTATCAGAGCCGTCCGGACGTTCGTCGAGCCAGCCCGGCCGCAGCTTGCTGCGCACCACCACGTCCAGGTCCAGGGCGCGCTGCCGGCCTGACAGGTCCTCAACGTCCAGGCCCATCAGCAGGGCCGGGCGCCCATCGGGCACCACGAAGCTGCGCCGCACACGCAGGCGCTGCTCGCCCAATTCGACTTGCTGGACAACGCCCCACGGCAGCGCCTCGAAGCGCGTCGCCGGCGGCAACCAGGCCCGGGGCCACCGCGGCACCTCGGAGACGGCGACCCACAGGCCGTCGAGCAGTTTGTGCGGATGCGCCCACAGCCCTCCCATCTCGCCGCGTACGTGACTGCCGAATGGCGGGAAGCGTCCGTCCTGCAGGCCAATCAGGTAGGCGCGGTCGCCCGCCGCGATATAGGGATCGCCCAGGCGCTCGGACTTGACGAGCGGCGCCGGCAAGATGGTGTCGTCGCTACCGAACATGCTGTGATACTCCTCTTGACAACTGTTCACCCGCCCACCTATCATAGCAGCAGGCGACCGAAACGTTTCGGATGTCAGGCTATCTCCTGTATGATATCCGTCCCGTCAGGTCGCCGAGCGGTGGATGCGGGCGTATGACGACAATTAAGGATGTGGCCCGTCATGTGGGCCTCTCTGTCACCACGGTCTCGCGGGCTCTCAACGACTTCGACGATGTCTCGGAGGCGACGCGGGCGCGGGTGCGCGCGGCGGCCGAGACGCTCGATTACCACCCCAATGCCGTGGCCCGCCGGCTGCAGAGGCGGCACTCCAGCACCATCGGCCTGATGATTCCCCTGGTGCTGCATCGCTCGTTCGATATCTTCTGGCTGGAGTTCATCGGCGGCGTGGCCGCGGCCTGCTCCCAGCGCGGCGTGGACTTGCTGGTCGCCACCGCGGATGCGCACGACGACGTGGGCCAGGGCCTGCACGGCCTGACCCGCGGCAGCCGCGTCGACGGCCTGCTGGTCTGCGATATCCGGCAGTCCGACCCCCGCATCGCCTATCTGCAGCGCCACCGCTTCCCGTTCGTGGCCTTTGGCCGTACCACCGAACGCCAGGACTATCCCTACATCGACGTCGACGGCGCGGCCGGGGTGATGCAGGCCATGGCGCACCTGATCGGCCTCGGGCACCGGCGCATCGCCTACCTGGGGCTGGACCCGGCGTTCGGCTTCTCGCATTACCGCTTCACAGGATACATGCAGGCGCTGCGTAACGCCGGCCTAACCTACGATGCCGGCCTGTCGCGCGTCGGCCTCGGCGAGCTCAGCGCGCCGGCGGTGGCGGCCGAGGTGCTTGGCCTGCCCGATCCGCCGACCGCCGTTATCGCCGCCGCGGATTTCCTGGCGCAGGCTGTGCTGAAGGCCGCCCGAGCGCTGGGCCTGGCCGTACCTGGAGACCTCTCCATCGTCGTGTTCGACGACAGCCCGCTGGTGCAGCACGCCGAGCCGCCCCTGACCGCCATCCACCAGCCCAACACGCGCCTCGGCGAGGAGGCCGCCGGCCTGCTTCTGGACCGCGTGGCCGGCCCCGACTCTCCGCTAGTGCAACGCCTGGTCGTGCCCAGCCTGATCGTGCGAGACTCGACCGCCCCGCCGCGGGAACCCCCGGCGCACTCATCGGCATATTGACAATCCATGGGCTTGGCTATACCATGAATTACACGTCCGAAACGTTTCGGATATCCGCATCGCGGATGGAAAGGGGGTGAGACGGCGCGAGATGTGCTGGCGGCAGCATGGCGAATGTGAGCGCCCGATCTACCCGAGGCCGCGGTGTCACTTCGAATCGGGGCTCGGCGCCGGACGTATCTCGCATTCTTGGCTGTCGGCCGTACCGGGCTCACGGAAACCGTCGCGTAAGGGGCCTAACCGGAGTAGTGAAAGGGGGAAGCAGCGCGCATCGTTTTATCTATGTGCCGCTTACATCGCCCATGGGCCCGCGGCTCGTGGATGAGGTGATAGGCGTCCAGCGAGTGGGCGCCGCCGCGGCGGATATGCCGCCTGTGTACGGATGACCTAGCGTTTACCAGAAGGGAGCGAACGACAGATGAAACGGTTTCAACCGTTACTCGCCGTCCTGATCACGTTAGTGTTGCTCATCGTCAGCGTGCCGCTCAGCTCACACGCCGGCACGACGCAGGACGCGACCTGCAAATCCACTACCATCCTGCGCGCCTCGGGCTGGAGCGGCGCGGACCAGGAAGCGGCACTGGTAATGAAGGGCATCGGCCAGTTCCAGAAGCTCAACCCCTGCATCAAGGTGTACTACAGTCCCGTCCCCGGCAATTACCAACAGAAGATCCAGGTCGAGTTTGCCAGCAAGGACGAGCCCGACGTCTTCTACCTGAGCCCCGACATGATGGCCAACGAAGGGAAGGCCGGCCTCCTGCTCAAGCTCGATCCGTACCTGATGAAGGATCACGTGGACCTGGGCGCCTACATCCCGACCCTACTGCACATCTTCCAGTACAAGGGCGCCACCTATGGGCTGCCCAAAGACTGGGGTACCCTGGGCGTCTTCTACAACAAGGGCATCTTCGACGCTAAGCACGTCAAGTACCCGACCAACGATCTAACCTTCGACCAGTTCCGCACCCTGGCCCAGCAGGTCTACACACCCAATGCCAATCCGGCCAAGGTCATCTATGGCACCATGATGCCGGCGGACCTGGGCCGCTTCATGGCCTTCATGTACGGCTTCGGCACGGATATCTTTGACCCGGTCACCAACAAGGTGCTCTTCAACAACGCCAAGGCGGTCCAGGCCCTGGATTACTACACCAGCTTCCAACTGGTCGATCACACGGCCACGATCCCGTCCACGGTAGGCGACGGATGGCAGGGTGATAGCTTCGGCAAGGGCAAAGTGGCCATGGTGATCGAGGGCGGCTGGCTGACCCCGTATCTACGCACCACCTATCCCAAGATCCGCTTCGGTGTGGCCCAGTTCCCCATCGGACCGGCGGGACGCGCCGACCCCGTCTTCACCAATGCCTGGGCCGCCTCCGCCCGCACTGCCGATCCTGCCGCCGCGGCCAAGCTGATCGAGTACCTGACTGGAGCGACCTATCAGCGGCAGCAACTCCACGCGGGGTTCGCCTTGCCGACGATCCAGAGCCTGCAATCCGATCCCTTCCTGAAGACCCATCCCGAGGTAGCCAACCTCTTCGCCTCCTACGAGTACGGCAAACGTGGCAACTTCGAGCAGTACGATTCCGTGGTGAACAAGGCGCTCAACGATGCGATAACCTCCGTTTTGCTCAAGAAGTCGACACCGGCGCAGGCGATCCCGGCGGCCGCGAAGACGATCCAGAGCCAGATCGCGGCCGTACCATAGCCGGACGGCCGTAGCCGGGGCTGGCCAAGCGTGCCTGGCCGGCCCCGGCGAACCTGGCTCAGCGTGGGACAGCTCAAGCAGCATCGCCGCCGGGAACATGCCGGCCTGCCTCGCGGCGACCACAGAGTGGAGGGCTTGGCCATGGGAGCGACTCTATCAACCACCGCGACAGCACAACAGACCAGACGACGCGGACGATTCGGCGCTGCGCTACGACGCAACCTCACCGCCTATGTCTTCCTGGCTCCGTACCTGTTCATCTTGTTCGTCTTCATCCTCGGCGCGGCCATCTTCGGGCTGGGTCTGAGCTTCTTTCACGTCAATTACGGCATCGACCAGCCGCGCTTCATTGGCCTGGATAACTACAAGTACATCTGGGACCAGTTTCTGAATAACACCGACAACTTCGAGTTTGCCATTGGCCTGAAGAACATCGCCTTCTATGCCGTGGTGGTGATTACCTGCCAGACTGTCCTCGCCCTGGCCTATGCCCTGCTGCTCAACCGCAAGATGTATGGGCGCCCCTTCTTCCGCACGGCAATTTACTTGCCCTCCGTCACCTCATCGGTGGCCGTCTCGCTCATCTTCATTTACCTATACAACAAAGGCGGCGCGATCAATGCCTTCCTGGGCATCTTTCACATCAACGGTCCCGACTGGTTGAACGACCCGTCCACGGCGCTGCCCGCGATCATGATCCTGAACATCTACACCACGGCGCCGACCTTCATGATCCTGTTCCTGGCTGCGCTGCAAGGGCTGCCCCTGCCCGTCTACGAGGCGGCCAGGGTGGATGGCGCCAACTCGTGGCAGATCTTCCGCCGGATCACCCTGCCCCTGCTGCGTCCCACCATGTTCCTGGTCGTGGCGGTGGGCACGATCGGAGCGCTGCAGGTCTTCGACCAAGTCGCGGTGATGACGCAGGGCGGACCGCTCAACGCCACTGTGACGCCCGTCTATACGATCTACGACACGGGATTCAAGCAGTCACACTTCGGGCTTGGCGCCGCCATGGCCGCAATCCTGTTCCTCATCATCTTCATTGTGACCATGATTCAGCGTCGCTTTATCGACGCCAACGTACAGTACTAGGGAGGAGCGCGATGGCAACCGCCACGACACAGGCCACCGACGTCGCGGGAATGCGTACGCGCCGGCCGCCACGCTGGATCGCGACCGCCGCGATCATCTACCTGCTATTGCTGGTCGCCACTTTCTTCGCGTTGGCGCCCTTTGTGTATTCGGTGCTCTCCGCCTTCAAGACGCCGGATAAAGTTCTGGAGTATCCGCCCAACTTTATCCCCAATCCGTGGACCTTCTCCAACTTCACCTCGCTCTTCACCCAAGGCGGAGACGTGCAGTTCGCCCGCTGGCTCTTCAACAGCTTCCTGTTCGGCGTGTCGATAGCGGCCCTGAACCTGGTCTTCAGCTCCATGGCGGCGTATGCGCTGGCGCGCCTACAATTCCTGGGCAAGAACCTGTGGTTCATCGTGACGCTGGCGGTGATGATGATCCCCGGTGAGATCAACTGGATCAGCGTCTACATCATCCTCAACCACTTCGGGCCGTTCAACCTGATCGACACGTATTGGGCCGTCATCCTGCCGGCAGCCGCCCAGCCGTTTTCCGTCTTTCTGATCACTCAGTTCCTCAAGGGCTTGCCGGTGGAGATCGAGGAGGCCGCGACGATCGACGGCGCCTCCAAGTTCCGTACCTACTGGCAGATCATCTTGCCGATGTCGCGGCCCGCGTTGGTGGCCGCCGGTATCTTGAGTTTCCAGGGCGCCTGGAACAGCTTCGCGCAGCCTCTGCTGTACCTGAATTCTACCAGCCTCTTCCCGCTCACGGTCGGCTTGAACTTCTTCAATGGACAGTACAGCTCACACTACAACCTGATCCTGGCTGGAGCGATGTTCAACACCATTCCGATGGTGCTCATCTTCTTCATCTTTCAGCGCTACTTCATCCAGGGCGCCGCCACGTCGGGCTTGGCTGGGCGTTGAGCACACAGAGAGAGCCGGCTGCCCTAATATGGGCAGCCGGCTCCATGCCAAACCTTGGTCGCGTTATGCGCGCACCGCCGCTATCGTGGGGGCGGCTGCCGTCCTGGCGCCGGACGTATCAACCGCCGCCTGTATGACCAACTCGCTCGCTTTGTCCAGGCGCACAGGTTGGGCACTGTCGCACAGCCCGACGAGGTGTACGACTTCGAGAACGGCGGCCAGAAAGATACGGGGCTGTTGCCCGATATCGGCTTCTACTATGCCTGGCGTGAACCACTGGTCGACCCTGACAAGCCGTACCCCTTTGCTCCCGATCTGGCCGTCGAGGTCGCGTCGCCAAGTCAGTCTAGAAGGGCCATGCAGGCCAAGGCTGCGCGCTACCTGCGCGGCGGCACGGCCGTGGTCTGGGTGATCTGGCCCAAGCGCCGGCAGGTCGATGTGTGGCACCCCGGCGGTGGCGAGCCGACGGTTCTCGGCTCCGGGGATGCGCTCGACGGCGAGGACGTTATCCCCGGCTTCACGTACCCAGTCGATGAGCTGTTCGCTTAGCGGTCATTCGGAGGAGCCACTGCGCGGCGAGGCGCTATTCCCGGGACCGCCGGCATCCTTGCCGGCCCCCGTCTGCCGGCGGTCCCAGGGCAGGTTCCCCGTGCACGACCTTGCCAGCGTCCACTTAGCTTGACGGCCCGGAACTGTCCTGGTCGCCGAGTTCCTGGAGCACCTGCTCCGGCGTGGCCGTGGCCGCGCCCAGCCGCCGCACCACGACCCCCGCGGCGCTGTTGCTCAGGTAGGCCGCTTCCAGCAACGAGGCGCCGGCCGTCAGCGCCAGCGTCACCGCCGCCGACACCGTATCCCCGGCTCCCGTGGCATCGCGCACCTCGCTCATCCGAGACTCCGGCACCCGGATGTGATGGCAGGTCCCGCCGGCCTCCACCAATGTCATGCCCTCGCTGCCGCGCGTAATGAGCACGCCCTGCGCTTCCATCCCGCGCACCAGCTCCGCGCCACCGCGGCAGACATCGTCGTCGTCGCGCAGAATCGTCTGCAGCGTGGCCGCCGCTTCATCCTGGTTCGGCGTGGCAAGGGTGACGCCCTTGAAGCGCAGCAGGTCTCCGTGGGCATCTACGGTAGTGATCAAGCGGCGTGCGGCGGCGAGTGGCAGCGCCGCGGCGATGATATCGGCGTTGATCACGCCGTTCTCGTAGTCGGAGACGATCAGGGCGTCCACGCGCGGCAACTCGCGTTGCAGATAGGCGATGATGTGCGCTTTGGCAGCATCGCCGATCTCCGCGTGTACGACCCGATCGATGCGCGCGATCTGCTGGCTCACCACCTGCGGGCTGCCGCCGACCACGCGCGTCTTGGTCGAGGTGGGCCGCCCTTCTTCTTCGACCAACCCTTCCACGCCGATGCCCTCGTCGATCAGCCTGAGCCGCAAGACCTGCCCGATCTCATCGCGGCCGATCACGCCGGCCACGGCCACCTCGCCGCCGAGCGATCGCACGTTGCGGGCGAGGTTGGTTGCGCCGCCCGGCACGACGTAGCGGTCAACCCACTCCAGCACGGGGATCGGCGCCTCGCGCGACAGGCGCGCCGGCCGGCCGACAATGTATTCGTCGGCGACCATATCGCCCAGCACGAGCACGCGCCGCCCCCGGCAGCTCCGCAAGATGGCGCGCAGGCGCTCCGGCGCCGGTTGATCTCCGTCGGTCACATGGCGCATTGTATCATCTGGCCGTATCCCCGAAATCGAGATAGTGGCAGATAGAATTACTCCTCGACAAAGACGGCCGGCGACACCTTTGTTGTGGCCACCGTGGTCGTTATCCCTCCTCGTCCTCACTCGACGGGTGGGCCAGAGCGGACGAGAGAACCGCATCGGCGGCAGAGTAGGGGTCGATCTCGCGCCGCAGGGCGCGGTCAACCAACTCGTCCAGGTGCTCCCGCCCGTTGATGGTGCCGAGCAACTGCGCGCGCAGGCGGCCCATGGCCAGAGCGAGGATCTCGGCTTGCAGTCGCGCCCGGCGCCTCTTCTCCAGCTCGCCGCCGCGTTGCAGATAGGCACGGTGCTGTTCCACCGCGCCCCACAGGGCGTCAAGGCCACTGCCCTCGGTGGCCCGCGTCTGCAGGATCGGCGGTATCCAGTCGCCATGCTCACCCAGATTGAGCGCGGTGCGCAGGTCACGCACCAGGCGGTCGGCACCTTCCAGGTCCGCCTTATTGACCACGAAGATATCGGCAATCTCCAGGATGCCCGCCTTGAGCATCTGCACCATATCCCCGGCCGCCGGCGTCAGGACCACGATGGTGGTATCGGCCGTGCCCGCGATCTCCAGCTCGGACTGGCCCACGCCGACCGTCTCCACCATCACCACATCCTTGCCCGCCGCGTCGAGCACGTGCAGCGCTTTGCTGGTCGCCGCGGCCAGGCCGCCCAGGTGCCCCCGCGCGCTCATGGAGCGGATGAAGACGCCCCCATCATAGGCATGCGCCTGCATGCGGATGCGATCGCCCAGGATGGCGCCGCCGGTGAAGGGCGAGCTGGGGTCCACCGCCAGGACACCCACCTCCAGGCTGCGCTCGCGCAGCAAGCGCACCAGCCCATCGACCAGCGAGCTCTTCCCGGCGCCCGGCGCCCCGGTCAGGCCGACGATGGCGGCACGGCCGGTCTGCCGATAGAGCGCGCCGAGCAGCGCCTCGTGTCCCGGCAGTTCGTTCTCTATTGCGGAGATAGCACGAGCGATGGCCCGGACATTGCCACGCCGCACGCCGTCGGCCAGGGCTTCAAGTGACGCCGCGTTCACTGCTTCTACTGTCTCTCGGTCAGGGGTGAGCTTTTATAATGTGGGCGATGAGCACGCGCGACGTATCGCTGGGCATCTGAGCTATAACCTCTTCTCACAAGCGTACCAGTTCTATGTGCCGAATGGCGTAGACGAGAACAGCTTTGTGGAGAAGACCGTGTAATGCAGTTACTCTTCGTACAGGACTGTTGCAGCCTCCCCTTTAGCCAGGGCTTGCGCAGCTTCCTCCGTATCGACGATGAAGCGCGAATACGTTATCTCGGTCCCCGACCGCGTGAACGGTCCGCCTGAGGGTGTCTCTGGGGACACATGCTGGCACTCGATGAGCTTGCGCACGCCGGCAAAGACTCCCTTTGCCGGTCTCAGTGGATGCCCGCGCTCTTCTATATCTAGATCGCGTTCCTTCTCGGCATGGGCTCGACCGAGGCGTTCAGCTTCCTCATAGGCGCGTTTCTCGTTCTCCGCCTCGATCAGAATCACCCTCTCGTAACATAGAAATGAGCTCTGCGGACCTTCCAACACCTTGAAATACTCCACGAGATGGGCTGCATACCACGTCATCCGCTCCTCCCTTCGCTCGATTGTCGCCATTGCGCTTTCCCCGAATCGTCACGTGTCGGGAGCGACCGGGTCGCCTGGCAGGCGAATCTTGGCATAGATGTCGTCAACCGCGATCGCCGCATCTAGGCCATCCAAAGAGATTGTCTCGCCTGGCCCGTAGGTGCGATAGATCCACAAGTCGCCGGAACGGTGGTAGTGCTCAACCAGACGGGCCAGATAGTTGACCAGCAGGTAATCTTCCACGCTCGGCAGGGCGCGATACTCAGACAGTTTGTCACCGCGGTCGATCTCCTCGGTCCTCTCAGAGAGCACCTCGACCAACATGCGGGGGTGTTGGATGCGCATCTGCTCGCCGGCAGCTAGATCGCGCGGGTCGCAACTCACTGCCACGTCCGGGTAGCGGTAGGTCGTGGCGTCGACCTGCACGCGCACGTCGGAGCTGTAGACGATGCAAGGGCTGCTGCGTAATGCCAGATTGAGCGTAGCAGAGACGTTACTAGTGAGCGCGGCATGATTGTTGGTCCCGCCGGCCATGCCGTCGATCTCGGGATAGAGAGGGTAGACCCAGCCGTCGACGTACTCGTGCTTCTCCTGGCTCATGGCCTCGAAGGCAAGGTACTCGTCTACCGTCATGCGCAAGCGCTCACTTGCCCGGCGCCGTGGTGCCCCCGGGTTCACGGCCATAGTTGCTCGCTCCTCACCTGTCGTACCACTCGCCCGATTCGACCGCCCACCATCCTGCCTTGCTGATCGCTGCTAGCATCATTGCCTCTCTCGCCCGCTCCCGCGATACAGATCCGCCAGGTCTAGCTTAAGGTCCAGGGGCACGATGTCGATCAATTCATCAGGGCGCGATTCCCGCCAATCGCCGCCCGGACCACGCAGCCAGAGCCAGGCAGGGCACCAGGCACGCGAGTCGATGTACAGGATCGCCTCCAAGCTGGGCATCCCCTGCCACAGATCGAGCTTGGTGGTCAGGTCGTAGGCCACCGTGCTCGACGAGAGAACCTCCACCACCAGGCGTGGGCTAGCGATCTCCTGCAGGTCAGGCTCCTGATCCCGCTCATCGCAGGTAACCGACGCGTCCGGGTAGGAGGCATCGCGCTCGCTTTGCCGCACGAGCATGTCCGCGTCATAGACCACGCACGGCCCGCGTACCTGTCGCTCTAGCTCCGCGATCAGGTTCACCTTGATCCTGCTGTGCGCGGACGTCCCGCCGGACATCAGATAGATGCGGCCCCCGTGGTACTCGTGCCGCTCCAGGGACGCTTCTTCCAGCTTCCGGTACTCGTCGTAGGTATACACCGTGCCGTATTCCACGTGCTCGTGCTGTGCCGTCATTCGGCCACCTCCTCATGTGTCGTGCCTCCCGCCTACCGTCCCTGGCTTATTGTATATC
>Ga0070740_10002143_pt1 | contig 24202 bp, 22 predicted proteins | sample Coa_R2_FD_67286 | JGI IMG/M metagenome (GOLD analysis project Ga0070740, IMG submission 67286) | Surface soil microbial communities from Centralia Pennsylvania, which are recovering from an underground coalmine fire - Coalmine... | ecosystem: Environmental > Terrestrial > Soil > Unclassified ...
CAGCGCCGGTCGAGACCTCCGGAAAGATCAGGCTCTCGGCCGCACGCCCGCCCAACAGCACGGTCATGCGATCGATCAGTTCGGTGCGGCTCATGAGGAAGCGATCCTCCGTCGGCCGTTGCAGCGTGTAGCCCAACGCGCTGATGCCGCGCGGAATGATCGAGACCTTCTGCACTTTATCGACATCCGGCAACGCCATGGAAACGATGGCATGGCCCATCTCGTGATGGGCCACGACTTCCCGCTCATGCGGGTTCAACAGCCGGTTACGCTTCTCAAGCCCGGCAACGATGCGCTCCAGCGCTTGCGTGAAATCGGCCTCGGTGACTTCCTCCGCGCCGCGTCGCGTGGCAACGATGGCCGCTTCGTTGACCAGATTGGCGAGATCCGCCCCGGTAAATCCGGGCGTGAGCGCGGCGATCGTTTCCGCGGAAACCCCCGGTGCGAGTTTGATTTTGCGCAAGTAAAGATTCAAAATGTCGATGCGGCCTTTTTTGTCGGGCCGGTCCACCAAAACTTGGCGATCGAAACGCCCCGGCCGTAACAACGCCGGATCCAACATTTCGGGCCGATTGGTCGCGCCGAGAAGAACAATGCCGCTGGCCGGATCAAATCCGTCCAGTTCCGCCAAAAGCTGATTGAGCGTTTGTTCTTTCTCATCATGCCCGCCGCCGGGCATAAAGCCCGTGCGCGCGCGCCCCAACGCATCGATTTCGTCGATGAAAATAATCGCCGGCGCTTTGGCACGCGCTTGTTCAAACAAATCGCGCACGCGCGCAGCGCCGACGCCCACGAACATCTCGACGAATTCCGAGCCGGAAATGGAAAAGAACGGCACGCCCGCCTCTCCCGCCACCGCGCGGGCAAGCAGGGTTTTGCCCGTGCCGGGCGGACCGACCAACAACACGCCTTTAGGCACATGCGCACCGAGCCTTCCGTATTTTTCGGGCGCTTTTAGAAACTCAATGATTTCCTTAAGCTCCTCTTTGGCTTCATCGACCCCGGCAACGTCGCTAAAGCGTGTGGGCACTTCGTTTTCCACATAAATTTTCGCACGGCTGCGGCCGATGGACATCAACCCGCCGCCCATTCCGGAGCTCAGCGGCCGAATCATCCACATCCACAGCAACAAAAAGAGAAGGGTCGGCGCAAACCAGGTCAAGACGGTCACCAAGAGGCCCGGCCCGGGTTGGCCGGAGAAAGTCACTTTTGCCTTGGAAAGGTCCTCCGCCAAGGCAGTATCCACACGCACGGTGGTAAAGCGGTTCGGCTGATTGGGTGGGGCATCCTTCAACCGGCCGGTGATATGGTCGGAGGCAACGACCAGATCGTCCACCTTTCCCTGACGCAACAATTCTTCAAAGCGGCTGTAGGGAATGGTCTGCACATCGCCGCCCAAGCTCAGCCAATCATGGATCGTAATGATCGCCAAGAACGCCAAGACGACATACCAAAGATTGATATGGTGTTCCCGCTTGAGCTGCATGCCAGAACCTTTCATACCATGGCGGCCGAGGCTTTTAGTCTATCAAGTTTGTTCGGCCGGTCGAGTGTTTCGCCCACAACGGTTGAAGAGAGAGGGTGCGATGTTCGCAATGGTGTTTCGCAGGCCCGGTGAGCCGCTGATCCCCACGGAACTGCCACGGCCCGAGCCCGCCCGCGGCCAGGTTCTGGTGAAAGTCGCGGCCTGCGCCGTCTGCCGAACCGATCTTCATGTCGTGGACGGCGAACTTCCCAATCCCAAGCTCCCGCTTATTCCCGGGCATGAAATCATCGGGCGGGTTGCCGCCATCGGCGCGGGCGTGGAAGGCTTTGCCATAGGTGATCGGATCGGCATCCCCTGGCTCGGCTGGACTTGCGGGCACTGCACGTATTGCCGAACGGGGCGCGAAAACCTCTGCCCCGAGGCGCGGTTCACCGGCTACACCCTGGACGGAGGGTTTGCCGAATACACCGTGGCCGATGCCCGCTATTGCTTTCCGATCGATGCCCGATATGACGATGTTTCCGCAGCACCCCTGATGTGCGCCGGGCTGATCGGCTACCGCGCGCTTCGAATGGCAGGAGAAGCGAAGCGGCTTGGCATTTACGGCTTCGGCGCGGCAGGGCACATCGCGGCACAGGTTGCCCGGTACAAAGGCCAGGAACTTTACGCGTTTACCCGTCCCGGAGATGTCGAGGCGCAGGCGTTCGCGCGGCGAATTGCGGGAGGCTGGGTCGGAGCTTCCGATGAAACCCCGCCGGAGCAGCTGGATGCCGCAATTATCTTTGCCCCGGTCGGCGCGCTCGTGCCGGCAGCGCTGCGCGCCGTCGCACCCGGAGGGGTGGTGGTGTGCGGCGGCATCCATATGAGCGATATTCCCTCCTTTCCCTATGCCTGGCTTTGGCAGGAACGCTCCCTTCGCTCGGTTGCCAATCTCACCCGGCAAGACGGGAAGGAATTTTTGGCCCTTGCGCCGAAGGTGCCGGTGGTGACGGAAACCACGCGCTTTCCGCTGAAAGAGGCGAACGCCGCCCTGACCGCGCTTCGCGAAGGAAAGCTTTCCGGTGCTGCCGTGCTGGTGCCGGATGCCGCATCATAAAATATTTGAAAATGCGAGCGTTAGCAGGCTGAATTGAGGAATTTCGGCGGCTCGCTTGAAGACGTCTGCGAAGAAACTTTCAGAAGTTACGAAAAGATAGGCCCTTCCGGGTTGAGATTAAGCCAATAGCCGCCGTCCTCGGTGATGAGAAAGCGGGCGCGCGAAGGATCCGGTTCGATTTTTTGACGCAAGCGATAAATATGCGTCTCCAGCGTGTGCGTGCTGATCGAATCCGTATAACCCCAGACTTCGTTCAGCAGCATTTGGCGCGGAACCGGCCGGATGCTGGTTTGGAACAAGAATTTCAGGATGGCGCATTCCTTTTCCGTCAGCCGCACGCGGCGGCCTGCTTCGGTGTCCTGCAGGAGCCTGGCTCCGGGTTGGAAGAGATAGGGGCCGATGCGATAGGTGGCGTGATCGCTCGTGCTGTAAAGGCGGACCTGGGCGCGTAATCGCGCCAGCAATTCCGCCAGGCGGAACGGCTTGGTGATGTAGTCGTTTGCCCCTGCATCCAGACCGCGCACGATATCGACTTCACCATCCGAAGCGGTGAGGATGATAATCGGTATTTTCAGGCCTTCTGCCCGCAAATCCCTGCAGAAATCACGCCCGTCTCCGTCCGGGAGGCCGACATCCAGGATCAGGGCATCGAACGGCATTGTCTGGGCCGCCATATGCACGCGTGCCTCGGCAATCGAGCCAGCCTCGATCACCGCAAACTCGCCGTCCAAGGCAAGTTGTTCGCTTAATGTTCTTCGTAATGCCGGATCATCGTCGACCAAGAGGAGCAAAGCCTTCTCCGCCATCCCTCAAACCTCTAGCTTCTTATGCCGCTCCCGCTTCCCGCCGAGAGCCATGCTTTTGGAAAGCATGCTCAGCAAAGGCCAGATAGAGGTAGATTTTGCAGCACGCCCATCCATGCGGATCATTTGCCTGTTATGAGATCTCAATCCTAGCATTTTTTCGCCGGTGACGCCATGCATCGCTGCTGTCTTGCCTCTATATTTTCTTAGCGTGCTAGAAATTTGTGGCCGTAATTCGGCATCCCCTCGTGGCAGGAGGCCCCCGACGAAATCCATGAAGCGTCTTTTCCCGCAGGCGACGGCGCATACGTCACACTCTTCCGCCCCTTTCGACGAAGCCTCGGGCCAGGAGGAGCCGGCCGGTACCCGCTTGCGTCAAATCCATCAGGCAAGCCAAGTGCTGCGGGCAGGCGGGGTCGTCTTACTGCGAGGCGAGGAGCCGATCCTGCTGCTTGGGGCGGAGACGGCACTGGCTTCGTCCGTTGCGGAATTGCTGACGCACTCCGCAGCACCGCCGGTGCTGTTGCTGACAAAGACCAAGGCCACGGAAATATTCGGGCCGCTTGAAACCACGCAAGCGGACGTGCTCGCCTTCGCATTGCCGAAGGAGCTGCTTTCGGCCGAGGCGTTACGGGGTTTTGCGGAAACCTCGGTCCCGGAGGCGAAAACATGGTCCTCCCGCCTGAAGCCGGCTGCCTGGCAGCCCCGTGCGGGCGGTGCGGCACTGAAACTGATAAAACATGCCGGGCTTCTTCCGGCATTGGTGGTTGCCAAGGCGCGAGCCGAATTGAAGGACCCGTCGGCAGGCGACAGAGCGGCATCTCCCTCCGAAAGCGACCTCGGCGCTTACTCCAAGCTTCTTGCCCAGGCTCTGCGTCCGATCGCGGAAGCCGTCGTGCCGCTTGCAGAGGCGCCCGAGGCGCGCGTGATTGCATTTCGGGTAGAAGGGCTTGGGGTGGAAGAATTCGCGATCGTCATCGGCGAGCTTGCGAACCATCCGGCCCCGCTCGTGCGTCTTCACTCAGCCTGCTTCACCGGGGATTTGTTGGGAAGCCTCCGCTGCGATTGCGGGCAGCAACTGCGCGGAGCGATCCGCCGTATGGCAGAAGAAGGTGCCGGCGTTCTGCTCTATTTGGCCCAAGAGGGGCGTGGGATCGGGCTTGTCAACAAGCTTCGCGCATACGCATTGCAGGATCAGGGGCTGGATACGCTGGATGCCAACCGGGCCTTGGGGTGGGAGGCGGACGAGCGGAACTTTCACATTGCTGCCCGCATGCTGGAGCTGCTTGGCGTTAAGCGCGTGCGGCTGCTGACCAATAACCCCCGCAAAGTGGCGGCGCTTTCGGCCGACGGCATTGAAGTGGTGGCGCGGGAGCCGTTGGTGATCGCTCCGAACGGCGTCAATGATCGCTATCTCGCCACCAAGGCCAAGCGTTTCGGCCACATGCTGGGATAAGCGCGCGGCTTTCGAGGTCAGACCTTTCCCATCCACCGAGGGGGCAAAATGAACGCCGCCATCACGACCTCTTGGGCCAAACGGCTGCGAGATGCTTCAGAACCGATAGTCGACGCCGGCAACCCCAAGATTAAAGAACATATCTCCGAAGCCGACTTTCCACGGGGAAGTCGGCGCATGAATGCCGGGATAGACGGTCGACCCAAAGAAATAGCTGGTATTGTTTATGAACAATAGCCGGTATTCCACGAAAGCCGACCAATGCGAAGTGAATTCATAGTGAGCCCCCACCTTCAACTGCGCCGCCAAGTTCCCGCCAATAGCGGTGGGATTCGAGTTGAAATGGTTAATGCCCGGCTCAGGGGGAGATTCTTGAAGCGAATCCGCGCCGCTTACCGAGACCAACGCCGCACCCAAGCCGACACCGATATAGGGCCGAAATCGCGAGGGGGTTTGAAGTGTGAAGACCGCATTGGCCAATACCACCCCAGTATCCAGCGAAAAGGAATCGAAAAAGCGGTGCTCCTGCACGCGAGGAGTGGGGTTGTTTAGGGTCCCGGTTTGCGTTGTTCCGAGATAGAATCCTTCAAACTCCAGCGCGGGAAGAATGCCCCAGCCACTTCCTGGATTTCCGAGCTCCCACCCGCGCCATTCGTAGCCAATGTGCACCCCGCCCATTCCGGCACTATGGCTATCGGCATTTCCACGTGCATTGACAACCAACGGTCCAAGCGGCGAGGTTATAAAGGCCGTTCCCTTCTGGGTAATCGGATCGTTGTTGGAAGCCCCGCCCCCACCGAAAAGCCCGATATAGAACCCCGGGTTCGGGTCCGTTCCGAGAACGTATCCACCGCTGGCTTCCTTGTCGCTATTTAACGAAACCTCCACACCCCCGGAAGAACTTGAAGAAGAACTTGAATCGGTCCCGGCGTACGCTGGAGGAACACTCAGAGAAAAGGCTAGGCTTAGAATGACAAATAGCGAACTGTGACGAACAATTTGCCGCATTGCCCCCCTCCTTCTTTTCTGAGTTGATTGTTTTATGCTTACTCCTTATTCTAAAGTGGAAAATTTGTAGCATACCTCATTATCGCTTGTCTATCATCTCAATCCGCCGGACTATTCCGCATGCGTGCCGTGGTTTCGCCGCAAGGACATTTCTTCATCGGCAATCGCATCTATCGCGCTGCCTTGGGCCGGGGCGGAGTGCGGAGGGATAAGCGCGAAGGCGATGGCGCCACGCCCGCCGGGTTGCTGCCGCTCCGGCGCGTATTGTTTCGCGCCGACCGCATCGGCAAGCCGCCGCGCTGTGCTCTCCCCCGCGAACCGATCAGCCCGGATGACGGCTGGTGCGACGACCCTCTTCACACCGATTACAACCGCATGGTCCGCTTGCCGCACCCTGCGCGATGCGAAGCGCTCTGGCGGTCTGATTCGCTTTACGATGTGGTCGGCGTCTTGGGCTGGAACGATGCCCCGCCCGTTCCCGGGCGCGGCTCCGCCATCTTCTTGCACGTGGCCATGCCCGATCTCAGCCCCACCGCTGGGTGCATCTCGCTTCCGCTTGGGGATTTGCTTGCCGTCCTCGCCGCCGGCTTGACCGAGATTGAGGTAGCGGCCGAATAAGGCGCGCCCCTACCCTTAAACAATCCGCACGTATTCGAAATCGCCGGGTTTGTTGTCGATCCCAACCCGCGGCGGGGCAATCCAGCCGGCATATCTCCCCCGCTCGAACATGGGCTTCATCAAGTCCGCAATATAGGCACCATCGTCGCTACTCGGCAGAAATTCGCTTTTGCGCGCAGCCCAGGCGGCATCGTCCAAAATATTCCCGTCGGGATCGACGTGGATTGTCGAAAACTCCCCGATCGCGCGGTTGAAAGCGACATGCGGCAGTTTGAGCTTGAAGTTGATGTTGCCTTTGGCGATGACCTGGTTCCAGCGCGCCACACCGGCCTCCACCTCTCGCACGTAGTCGTCGCGCAGACGCATGTTGAGCGCGGAGAGCGCGGGAACCTGCTCTTCAACGATCCTGCCTGAGACGCAGCGCAAGACCGGATAGGTCGCGTTGTGCAACTGATGATCGTCGGTCAGTTTGTCTTCGCGGTAGCGCCCTTTAAGGCCGGCTTCGAAGGCGTTGGCCGCATTGGTGCTGATCTCGTTGCCGAAGAGATCGAGCGTCAGCGAGAAGTGCAAGTTCAGCTTTTTCTGGATGACCGGCAGGTCGATCACGCCGAGCCTGCGCACGGCTTCGACATCGTAGGGATCTTCGATGCCGGCCTCGTTCATCGCGCTCACCGTGCGTTGCAGGATGCGCTGCACGCCGGTCGCCCCCACGAACATATGATGCGCCTCCTCGGTCAGCATGAAGCGGCAGCTTCGTGAAAGCGGATCGAAGCCCGATTGCGCCAAGGCTTCCAGCTGCATCTTCCCGTCGCGATCGGTGAAGAAGGTGAACATAAAGAAGCTGAGCCAATCGGGCGTTGCTTCGTTGAAAGCGCCGAGGATGCGCGGCCTGTCGGCATCTCCGGAGCGGCGCTCGAGCAGCGCTTCGGCCTCTTCACGGCCGTCGGCGCCGAAATACTTCTGGAGCAGATAGACCATTTGCCAAAGATGGCGGCCCTCTTCCACATTGACCTGAAAGAGATTGCGCAAGTCGTAAAGCGAGGGGGCCGTGGCGCCAAGATGGCGTTGCTGTTCCACCGAAGCGGGTTCGGTATCGCCCTGCACCACAATCAGCCGGCGCAGCATGGCGCGGTATTCTCCCGGCACTTCCTGCCAGGCGGGCTCGCCCTTGTGCCGACCAAACGGGATCTTGCGCCCCTCAACTTTGGGAGCAAGCAAAATGCCCCATTTGTATTCGGGCATTTTCACATAGTCGAAGACCGCCCATCCCGTGGGATCCACCCCGACGGCGGTGCGCAAATAGACAAGGCTTTCCTGGAAACCCTCCGGGCCCATCTCCTTCCACCAGTCGATATAGCCGGGGTGCCAGGTCTCCAACGCTTTGCGCACGCGCAGATCTTGCGCGAGCCCCACGTTGTTCGGGATCAAGCCATCATAATCGACATGCATTCCCTCGGGCATGGTCTTCTCCCTCCGGCGGAACGCCGGTGCTCGCGTAATCCTGATTCAGACACGGTTGTAATCGAAGTCCGGTTTAATGCCGGAGCCGTAGCGCCCAAGCGCGCCTTCGGCACCGGCCGCGTTGGGTCGCTGAAAAATCCAATTCTGCCAGGCGGTGAGCCGGCCGAAGATTCGGGTTTCCATTGTCTCGGGCCCGGCAAAGCGGAGATTGGCTTCCATGCCGGTGAGTGCGTCGGGCGAAAAGCTCGCGCGTTCTTCCAGCATGATTCGGATTTCGTCATCCCAATCCGCTTCGTCGAAAGCGAAGGTGACCAGGCCAAGCTCGCTTGCCGCGTCTGCCTCAAGCGCCTGCCCAATCGCCGCCTCGGCCCGCGTCAGGCTCTCGGGCTCGCCGTAAAAGCGGGTGGCGAGCCTCGTCAGCCCGTTGCCCATCGGGTAGCAACCGAAATTGGCCGGCCCGAGCGTCAGCGTTGCCGGCGAGCGGTTATCCCCTGCCCGCTGCCCCGCGAACATCACGCTGCGGTCCGCCGCAAATGCAAGTTCGGCAAGCGTACCGGCGAAACAACTTCCGGGCTCGATCAACGCAATCAGGCTGCGCGAGGTCACATCCAGCCGCTTCAGCACGCGCTTCAGAAAGAGGCGGATTTCGCGCATCAACCAATGCGATTTGTGCGCCTCGAGAAACGCATCATGCGCCAGCACGGCCGCCGGGTCGCCCTCGGTGCGCAGCACCCATAGACCGAGTTCTGGCGCATTGAACCGAAGATGCAGGATCGCATCATCGAATTCACGGGCGAGTGCCAGCGGCCAGAAGCGATCGCCACGGGCAACCGCTTCTTCAAGGCTGGCGGGCAAGGCCTCGGTCGCCGTCCGGAGCGTGATGGTGGCGCGGTGCTTCTCCGGCTCACAGACAACGCTGAGATAGCGGTAATGAAGCTGATGGGGTTCCTCGCGCCGTTCGAGGCGAGTGAGCGTGATCCCTTTCTCATCGCGCGGGCGGTCCGAGCGCGCCGCGGCCTCCCGCGCGCGTTTCGCCACCGTCTCCGCCCAGGCGGAAGGCGGAATGGCTTCGTCCACCAACCGCCAGGCAACGGCTTTCTTGCCGCGCACGCCTTCCTCGGTGGTGCAAAAAACATCCGCAAGATCACGCCGCACGCGGCGCTTGTCGGTCAGGCGGGTTAACCCCCCGGTCCCGGGCAGGACGGCGAGCAACGGCGTTTCCGGCAAGGACACGGAAGAGCGGCGGTCGTCAATCAACATGATGTGCGCCGCGGTGAGGGCGAGTTCGTACCCACCGCCCGCCGCCGGCCCGTTCACCGCACAAAGATAAGTTTGGCCGGAATTTTCGGTGGCATCTTCGATGGCCAGCCGCGTCTCATTGGTGAACTTGCAGAAATTCACCTTATGGCCATGCGAGGACTGGCCGAGCATGCGAATATTCGCTCCGGCGGAGAACACGTTGTCTTTGCCCGACTGCAAGACCACCGCACCCACTTCCGGGTGTTCGAAGCGCAGGCGCTGCACGGCATCGTGCAGTTCGATATCCACGGCGAGATCGTAGGAATTCAGCTTCAACTCGTAGCCCGGCACGAGCCCGCCGTTGGGATCAACGTCCATAATAAGGTAGGCAACGTTCTCGCGGAGCTCGATCCGCCAATGCTTGTAACGCGCTGGCTCGGTGCGGAAATCAATGGCTTGAGGGGCGGCAACGGCGTCCATAGGTCCTCCCGGTTTATGCACAATAATGCATAGCACTGCCTTGTCAACGAGGGGTAGCACTATTTTGCATCATACCCCTTTCGCCACGGCGTTTTCATGCTTTCGAGTGCCAGAATGCGTGCAACAAACGGGGCAATCAGGCCGAGCACCTCTTTGGGGTGCGTCAGATGCGGCGCGTGTTTCGCCCCCGCGATCAGATGAGTCTCCACGGGGCAGAGCGCTTCGGTTGCGAGCGCATCGAGCTGGGCTTTCGTGCCGTATTCGTCATCCTCGCCTTGGATGCCGAGGATCGGCACGCGCACGGTTGCCACGTATTCATCGATGCGCCAATCGCGGAAGCGCGGGTCAAGCCAGGCATCGTTCCAGCCGCGAAATGCGTTGTCCGGGTTGCGATGATGCCGCATCATGCGCCGGCGCAGATCCGTCGTCTCGTAAGCCGTGCGCGCTGCGAGAATGCTGGCGATCGAAATATCCTCAACGAAGAGATGCGGCGCGATGAGGATCGTGCCGCGCAATCGGAAATCCTGCATTCCTCCGGCGTGGATCACTGCGATCGAGGCGCCGTCGGAATGGCCGAGCGTAATCACACGCCGCAGCCCCAACTCCGTCAGCACCTGCGGCAGAACGGTCAGTGCCTCGTCATGCATATACGTCAGCGGAAACGGCAACGGGGCGGCATCGGACTGGCCATAACCGAAGCGCGAATAGGCGAAGACCGGGCAACCGGTGGCTTCCGCGAGCCGGGCGGGGAAATCCCGCCAAAGCGAGACCGAACCGAGCCCTTCATGAAGCAAAACGAGCGTCGGCGCATCGGGGTCTTTCTCACCCCAAAGCTTCGCTTCCAGGCGGCGCCCGTCGAGCACAAGCGGCACATCGCTCGCTTCCGGCACGGTCATGCCTTTCTCCCGGTGCCGAGCTTCGGTTTGTCATCCATCATGTTTATGCCTTTGATTTCCTCATCTATTCCTTGGCTTCGACATCTTTTGCCGTTCTCATCGATCAGGTGCAACCCACGGGCCATGGGCCGTGGTCGCGAAACCAAGGGTACGGGAGCGGTTTCCCTTTTGCATTCATGGTAATATGAACTATAATGCATATCATGCATTGAACGAAAGCGCTCCAGGCACCGGGTTCGAGCGGCCATGATCGTCATGAGAGAAGCGTGAAGGGCAAAGAAACGCGGGCAAGAGCGCGGATCAGCGGACCATGGACATAAGAGCGGAAACAGCGCCGGAAGTGCGGCCGGAAGAACACCCCGGAGAACCAAAAGACAAGCTTCTTGCCGTGCTTGGCGAACGCGTGCGCCTACTCCGCGCCCGCAGAGGCATGCCGCGCCGCGTCTTGGCCAAGACCGCCCGCGTCTCCGAGCGGCATCTTGCCAACCTCGAAAGCGGCGTCGGCAACGTTTCCGTGCTGGTGCTTCGGCAGGTGGCGGATGCGCTGGGCTGCCCGATTGCCGAACTGCTTGGCGATGAAACGACGTCAAGCCCGGAATGGCTGCTGATTCGCGAAATTTTGCACGGGCGCAGCCGCACCGAGCTGGCACGTGCGCACGCGGCGCTTGCGGCGCTGTTCGAAGGTACCCCGGAGCGCGATCGGCGGCGCGATCGGATTGCGCTGATCGGCCTGCGCGGTGCCGGCAAGTCCACGCTCGGGCGCATGCTGGCCGAAACCCTCGCCGTGCCCTTCGTTGAGCTCGGCCGAGAGATCACCCGGCTCGCCGGTTGCTCGCCCTCGGAAATCCATGCACTTTACGGCCCGAACGCTTATCGCCGCTACGAGCACCAAGCCCTTCTGCGCGTCCTCGCGGATTATCCGCGCGCGGTGATCGCCACGGGCGGGGGGCTTGTTTCGGAAGCGACGACTTTTTCGCAGCTGCTGGCCAACTGCTTGACCATCTGGCTCCGCGCCAGCCCGGAAGAGCATATGAACCGGGTGATCGCCCAGGGCGATCTTCGGCCGATGGCGGATAACGCCGCGGCTATGGAAGACTTGAAATTGATCCTCGCCGGCCGGGCCGCTTTCTATGCCAAGGCCGATCTTACGCTTGACACCAGCGGCAAATCGGTCGGCGAAAGCTTCGCCGAGCTCTTGAATGTGCTTGGCATTCGCTCGCCGCCGACACACGCGAAACTTGAGCCCCCGGCACCCGAGAACAGATCTCGGACTTTCTAAAACTTCCGCCCCGGCAACCGATGCCGAAATGCTAGGGCTTCGGCAACATCTACCCGGCGAATGCTTTCCACGCCGGCAAGATCCGCAATGCTTCGGGCAACCCGCAGCACACGGGTGAACCCGCGTGCCGAAAGGCGCAACCGCTCGGCGGCCTGCTCGGCAAAGCCGCGAGCCTCGGCGGTGACGGCGAAGGTTGCGGCATCGGCCTCCGCATTGGTCAGCGGGCCGGATCCGTCAAACCGCGCGCGCTGCATCGCACGGGCGCGGGCCACACGCGCGGCCACCGTCGCGCTCGGCTCCCCGGCGGGAGCGCGCGAGAGTTCGGCCGGCGGAATGGGCTGAACCTCTACCACCAAATCGATCCGGTCCAGAAGCGGGCCGCTGATTCGGTTCTGATACTCCTCGCCGCAACGCGGAGCACGCGTGCACTCTCGCGCGGGATCTCCAAGATAGCCGCATCGACACGGGTTCATCGCTGCAACCAGCTGAAACCGCGCGGGATAGGTGATATGCGCCGCCGCGCGGGAGACGGTGGTGCGGCCCGTTTCCATCGGTTGGCGAAGCGATTCAAGGCTCTGGCGGGGGAATTCGGGAAGCTCGTCAAGAAAAAGCACGCCGCGATGCGCCAAGCTGACCTCGCCGGGACGCGCGCGTTGCCCGCCCCCCGTCAGCGCCGCTTGCGAGGCGGTGTGGTGCGGTTCCCGATAGGGCGGGCGCATCAAGAGCCGCCCCCCGTCGAGCGCGCCGGCAACGCTGTGGATCATGCTCACTTCGAGCGCTTCCCTCGGCGTCAGATCCGGCAGCAGCCCCGGCAAGCGCATCGCCAGCATGGATTTGCCCGAGCCCGGCGGGCCGATCAGAAGCAAATTGTGGCCGCCTGCCGCGGCAATCTCCAACGCGCGTTTGGCCGATTCCATCCCTTTCACTTCCGCCAAATCCGGCTGGCGGGCGGGCTCTGCAACGCCGGCCGGTTCGGGCGGGGAAAGCAACTGGGTCCCGCGGAAATGGTTGATAATGGCGAGCAGGCTAGGAGCGGCAAGTACCTCGATGGATCCCGCCCAGGCCGCCTCGCCGCCCTGGCTTGCCGGACAAACCAAGCCAAGCTCGGCAGCACCGGCAGCAATCGCTGCGGGAAGCACACCGGCAACCGGGTTCAGCGTGCCGTCCAGGGAGAGCTCTCCGATCGCTGCATATTCCGCCAAAGCGTCGCGCGGGAGAATTTCCATCGCGGCCAGCACGGCCAGCGCCATGGGAAGATCAAAATGGCTGCCTTCTTTTAAAAGGTCGGCCGGGGCAAGATTGATCACCACCCGCTTGGGCGGCAAGGCCAGCCCCATGGCATTCAGCGCGGCACGCACGCGTTCCCGCGCCTCGGCGACGGCTTTGTCCGGCAAACCGACAACGAGGAAGCTCGGTAGCCCGTGGGCGACCTGAACTTCCACGGTTACGGGCACCGCCTCAATCCCGGAGAAAGCGAAAGAGGCAATTTCGGCATTCATCATCGGGCATTAGGCAGGCGCCATAGAGGACAATGGGGCAAGTGAGCCGCCCGCAGAGAAGAAAGGTTGGAAATGTCGCCATACCGCCTTCCCGCGGTTGCAAGAAAAGATTAACCATGCAACCCTGGTTTGTCTATCGCTTTCGCGACCTTAGCGGTGGCGACACTCTGCCTGTGCCGGGGTCCGGATGGAAAGGGGGCCGAGCGGCTCGCGCTGCCTGCCCGGGGGCGGCACTTGCCAACCGTATCGGCTAGAAGCCTTCGCGTTCCAGCCGCTTGCGTTCCAGTTTCCGTGCGCGCCGGATGGCTTCGGCGGCTTCCCGCGCGCGGCGTTCCGAGGGTTTTTCGTAGTGCCGCCGGATTTTCATCTCTCGGAAAATTCCCTCCCTCTGCAACTTTTTCTTGAGCGCTTTGAGCGCCTGATCGATATTATTATCGCGAACCAGAACTTGCACTTGGCTCATCACTCCTTTGTTCTGCTGCGGCACATTTCCGGGCCGGAGATCCGGGCTGCTTCCTGCTTGTCAAGCAGAGCGGCCGCTATAGCATGGCTTGTGCAGACTGCAAAAGACTTTCAACGATATTAGGCATTTGTCATGGCTATCTTGAAAATTGCGCGGATGGGCCATCCTGTCCTGCTCCAAAAGGCCGAGGTTGTCTCGGATCCGGGATCGGAAGAGATCCGACGGCTGGCCCGCGATATGATTGAGACGATGCACGACGCCAACGGCATCGGGCTTGCCGCGCCGCAAGTTCATGTGCCTCTGCGCCTTTTCGTCTTCCGCGTGCCGCCCGAGCGCACGAGCGGCGACCCCGATGATCAGGCCGTGGAGCTTCGGGTCTTGATGAACCCGGAGGTCGAGCCGGTTGGCTCGGATGTCCGATTGCGCTGGGAAGGCTGCCTTTCCATTCCGGGGCTGCGCGGCGCGGTTGCTCGCCCCTGGCGCGTGCGTTACCGCGGCATTGACCTGGAAGGCAATGAAGTGACCGCCGAGGTGACGGGCTTGCATGCCGGTGTGGTGCAACACGAAAACGATCATCTGGACGGGATTCTCTACCCGATGCGCATGCGCGATTTCCGGCTTTTTGGGTTTACGGAAGAATTGGCGCGATTTGCCACTCCGGAGCAGCGGCCGTGATGGCTCCGCCCGCGCGCAGCCAGGAACGCGATGAAGCGCTTTTGGCGCTGCTGCATGCCGATCCGTTTCCGGGTTGGAATATTCCCGCATTGGGCAGACTGCTGGAAGAGCAAGGCGGCGTTTTCGAAGACGCTGCTTTGCTGTTTCCCGGAGGCACGGCGGATCTTTTGGAAGCCTTCGCCGACTGGGCCGATCGCCGGATGGAAGAAGCAGCGCAAGGGGCAGCACTTGCCGGTATGCGCACCACAGCGCGGGTTCGCAGTTTGATTGCGCTGCGTTTGCACGAGCTTCGCCTTTATAAAGAGCCCGTGCGGCGCGCGCTCGGCCAGTTGGCTCTGCCGCGTTTTCTTCCGGTTGCCCTCCGTTGCGAAGCACGCACCGTCGATGCGATTTGGCACCTTGCGGGAGATCGCTCCGTCGACTTCAGTTGGTATACAAAACGGTTGCTCCTCGCCGGGGTGTATATGAGCACTCTTTTGTATTGGCTCCGAGATCCCAGCGAAGATAACGCGGCAACGCTTGCGTTTCTGGATCGCCGCCTTGCCGATGTCGGCCGAATCGGCCGCCTGCGCGGACGGCCGCCGAAGGCGGGGCACCGCAAACCGGAATAAAACTTCGGAAGAAAACTTCACCGCCCTGGCGTTCGGCTTACTCCGCCCCGGCGCGGCGCGCCATCAGCCCGCGCGCGGGGTCATAGCCTATGACCGCGACGATCATGAAAACGATGGTATAAGCCACCAAGACCGCGGCCGAGGTGGCGTTGAATTTGTCATAAAGAGCAAAACGGATCAGCTCCGTGGCATGCGTAAACGGGTTGATCTGGCAGAGCCAATAAAGAGGAAGGCTTGCTTCCTGCACGCGCCAAAGCGGATATAAGGCGGAGGAGGTGAAGAACATCGGAAAAATCACAAAATTCATAACGCCGGCAAAATTTTCCAGCTGGCGGATAAAGGATGAAAGAACCAAGCCGAGCGCGCCCAACATCAGGCCTGAAAGAATCAGTGCAGGCAGCACGGCAAGGTAACCGGAAAGCGGCGGTTCAATTTCCCAAAACCAAGCAATGGCAAGAAAGATGTAGGACTGCACAACAGAAACCGCGACTCCGGCCAAAAGCTTCGCAAGCAACAGATACCAACGCGGGAACGGGCTGATCAAAAGCGTTTTCATGCTGCCCATCTCCCGGTCGTAAACCATCGAAAGCGAGCTTTGCATGCCGTTGAACAACTGGATCATCGCCACCAAGCCGGGAGCGATGTAAACCTCATAAGGAATATAGGTTTCATACGGCGGAATGATGGAAACGCCGAGCACAAAGTGAAATCCGGCCGCAAAAATCACCAGCCAAACCAATGGCCGCACGAGCGCGGAGATGAATCGGCCGCGTTGGTTGAACCAACGCAGCGCCTCGCGCCGAACCACGCCATTAAGGCAGATCACATATTGCCCTACGGTCATGGCAGCTGCTCGCCCTCACCTGCGGTGCGGATCAATTGTTCGAACGCGCCTTTCAGATGGGTCGCCCCGGCTGCACGTGTCACCTCCGGCACCGCGCCTTGCGCCAAAATGCGCCCCTTATGGAGGATAATCACTTTCGCGTCTTCCGCCGCCTCATCGATCAGGTGGGTTGCCCAGAGCACGCCCAGCCCTTGCTCGCGGCACAGGTGGCGCACATGTTCGAGCAGAAAATACCGGCTTTCGATATCAAGCCCCACCGTGGGCTCATCTAAAAGCAGAAGTTCCGGCGCATGCACCAGTGCGCGGGCGAGTTCCACGCGCCGTCTCTGCCCTCCGGAAAGTTGTCGCACTTTATCACGACGTCGCGATGCCAGCCCTACCCGTGCGAGCTCCGCCGCAATGCGCGGCTCCGCAACGCGCCGGGAGAGCCCATGCAAGCTTGCGTGGTAAAACAAATTTTGTTCGACGGAAAGATCAAGATCCAGAGTGGGTTGCTGAAAGACCACGCCCATGCGCTTGAGCGCGGCAGAAGGGTTGCGACGAATGTCTTCACCGAAGATCAGAATGCGGCCGGTGCGATTGTGATAAAGCCGCGTGATCAGCGCAAACAGCGTGCTTTTGCCGGCACCGTTCAGGCCCAGCAGAACGGTGAAGTCACCGCGTTCGACGGAAAATTCGATGTTCTGCAAAACCTTCCGGGGGCCGAAAGCGTGGCTTAAGCCTTCTACCCGCAGCGGCGTTTCCGCCGAGACCACCGGCGCCGGGCGCTGAGAGGCGGAAGCGATATCGGCAAGCATCGGGTCAGGGGACATCGATAACGCCCCATGGTTGTTGGCCAACGGGAACGGATTTCAAAACTTTCTCTGCTGCGACGTCGATCACCGAAGAGTCGTTGCTGATGCCGTTGGCCGTATACAATTTGCTCTGATCTTGCGAAAATGCCATGTGCCACACGCGTTGACCGACCAGCAGATATTTTTTTACCTCGTATGTTGCGGCATCTATTACCGCAACGCGATTGGCCGGCCCGAGGGCGACAAAGGCGGTCTTGCCGTCTTTAGTGATGTTGATTCCAACCGCTTGAACCGTTTCCTTCGGCACGCCGGGAATCTCGAAACGGATGGTTTTTACAATCTTTCTTGATGCAACGTCGATCACCGCGACTTGGCCCGCAACCTCGGAGGAGACCCAAACCTGCTTGCCATCCGGGGTGAACTCGGCATAGCGCGGGCGCGTGCCGACCAGCACGCTGGCCATCATCTTGCGTGCAAGCGGATCGATAAAATGGACCATGCTGGTGGTTTCGGACGTATTAATCAAAAGCTTGCCGTCCGGGCTGACCGCCATACCCTCCGGCTCGACGCCCGTGGGGATCGAGCCGATGATGCGCGCCGCCTTCACATCCACAATCGTTATCGAATTGTCGTTCTCATTGGCAATGTAAAGCGTGTTGCCATCGGGGCTGAGCGCAAACGTTTCGGGATCCGGTCCGCTCGGCAAGCTTCCCACCACCTCAAGCTTTTGCACGTCGATCACATCGATACGGTCGGAATCCCCGACACAGACAAACACCTGTTTGCCGTCCTTGGAAAGAACAAGGCCGCGCGGGCGCGCGCCAACCGGTATCACTTTTACGATCTTCAGCGATTGCGCATCCAAAACCGTAACGGTATTGTCCTTTTCGTTGGAAAAGAACAGCTTTTCGGCGTGCGCTCGCGGCACGGCGCACAGCAGAAAAAGAACAAAACCGGCAAAAACCAGGCCGCGTTTCAGGAAAAGTGGCATTTTGTCTCCGGTTGATCAACGCCGAGCGTATCGGTCTCATAAAACTGGTGCAGGAAGCCGGGCTGAGGAGAGATGGAAACAAGCGAGCGATCATCCACCAGCAAGACGGGCTGTCGCAACTGGCCATCCCACGGCCGGAAGCTGAAAGGCGGCCCCTTATAGCCGGCCAATTCGAAGTCCTTGCTGTGCAGATAGGCCGCAATCTTGGCAGGATCCGCGCTGGCCGTGCGAATCGCGGCTTCGCCGAAAGCCCGCACGGCCAGCCAGCCGCCGTAGTCGAGATCCGTCATCCAACGTTTCGTTGCCGCATGAAACCGCAGTTGCAATTGTCGGGCGCCGATTTCATCATAGATCCGAGACCAAGCCGTGGGGGTCAGCCCTTGCGTACCGGCAACCGGCCTTGGCAGAAATGTCCGGTAACTCAGATTGTCTCCGAAATTGCCTGCCTCGTCCGCCACGATCAAAACATCATAGCTGTATCCTTGCGTGAGGTTGGAGACCTCGGTATTGATCTCGAAATGGCCGGTATCGGCCTGTTGCGCCGCCGGATTGAACGTCCATGGTTTATCGGCGATAATCGTCACCTGGAATTTATGCGCCGAGCGGCGGATTGCATCCGCATATGCCTTATCCTCCGGCTCCTTCCCGTAGACCAACATGATCCGGCGCCAATTTTTTGTCACCAAATATTGCATCAGCGCATCGGCAAGCATGGCACGGCTCGGCAACACATGCAGCACATTCCGCCGGCAGCCTTCGGCGCGGAGTGAATCGTCGTTGCTGGTGGCATCGATAAAGGTCGCAGCCTTGGCCTCGGGCAAATCGACAATCTTCAACAACAGCGCCGCCGGAAGCGCGGTGACGAAATTGCGCGCGCCTGTTTGTATCGCCTGTTTAAACAGAGCCACAATGGCAGACTCATTTTGGCCGATGGCTTCTTTCAGCACAAAGCTCTGCCCGGTAAACCGGCCGGTCGTAGCGTTATCCGAAAGCGCCAACCTTGCGCCGGCAAGCCCCTCGTCACGTGGCGGCGGTTCCAAAGCGGTGCTGGGAATCGGGCGTGATTCCGCCAAACCCAAATAGACAATTTCCACCGTCTGCGGCGAAGCCTCCTGAGCCTCGCCCGGAGCACCGTTCGCAAAGGCACATTCCAGAAAAAGCGCTGCTCCTGCAGCCAAGAAAAGCCGCCTCCGAAGCAAGGCGCGCATTCGTCCCTCCGCTGTCTTTTTGCTCGGCTGCATTTTGGCGAGACATATGGCAAGCGCAAGTCCTATAAGAGGCTCATGACGATGCGCCCGTTTCTCTCCCTTCGCCTACTCCGTCGCCGCGCCACGCTGCTCGGATTGGGAATTGCCGTCCTATCCCCGCTCACGCGAAGAGCAAACGCGGCAGAACCGCCGCTGCTTGCCGTCTTCGACTTTCTTTTTGTCGATACATCCCCCGCGCCCCCGAGCAAAGAAGAGATTGCGCGCGCCCGGATGCTGAGCAACGAGCTGCGGGCGCGGCTTGCCGCTTCCGGCCTCTATCGGCTCGTCGATCCTACCGTTTTGCGGGCCAAAACGGCGGACCAAGCGGATATCCTTCATTGCAACGGCTGCGAGCGCGACGCCGCACAAGCGGTAGGTGCAACGCTTGCGTGTTATGGTTGGGTGCAGAAAGTGAGCAACCTGATCCTGAATATCAATCTCGTCATCGAGGACGCAAAAACCGGGAAAATCGTGCGATCCGGCAGCGTGGATATCCGCGGCAACAGCGATGAGATGTGGCGGCGCGGTCTTCGCTTTTTGCTGGAAGACCGCATTCTTGACGGCAGCCCCACCGGCTCGCAGCATTGACAGAAGAACGCAAAAGCGTTCGATATGCGATCTGTTATGCAAAAAAGTGCTTTTTTAAGCATGCACCGCGCGCCTTTGGGAGGGGCGGCCATGACGATTGCTCGACGTGCGCTGCTCGCGAGCGCCGCCTCGGCACTTGCGGCAAAAGCAGGATCTTCACAAACACTCCCGCGTTTACGGCTTGGGGTCTTACGGTTCGGCACGGTTTCGTGGGAACTGGATGTCATCCGCCGTCACGGGCTTGATACGGCCGCCGGCATCATGATCGCGCCGGTCCCGCTTGCCGGTTCGCAAGCGACGCAAGTGGCCATGCAAGCGGGCAATGTGGATATCACCGCACAAGATTGGCTTTGGGTCGCCCGCCAGCGAGCGGTCGGGGCGGACTGGACCTTCGTGCCCTTTTCCAACGCCACCGGCGCGGTGATCGTCCCCGCAGATTCGCCCATTCACGGCCTGCCCGACCTCCGCGGCCGGCGGCTTGGCGTTGCCGGCAGTCCCATCGACAAAAGCTGGCTTATCTTGCGCGCCTATGCCATGCGTCGGTTTGGCTTCGATCCGGATCGCGCCACCCAGAAAAGTTTTGGGGCACCACCCCTGCTCGCCCAAGAATTGGCCGCAGGACGGTTGGATGCGGTGCTGACATTTTGGCCGTTCGCCGCCAAGGCGGAAGCGCATGGGATGCGGCGCGTGCTTGCCGTGGAGGAAGCCGTCGAGGGGCTTGGCATAAAAGCCACCGTGCCGGTGGTGGGATACGTGTTTTCGGAAGCCTGGGCGCAGGCGCATCGCAGCTTACTTCAAGGTTTCCTCACGGCGGCGGCAAAGGCGCAAAGCATCCTCGCGTCTTCCGATGCGGAATGGGACGCGCTGCGCCCGCTTACCGGAGCGGCAAACGATGCCGAGCTTGCCGCCTTGCGCGACTATTATCGGCGCGGCATTCCGCGCCGGTTCGGCCCCGAAGAGCAGCATGCGGCCGAAACGCTCTTCGCAGTCCTCGTAAATATCGGCGGTGAAGCCTTGGTCGGCCCCGCCAAAACCATCCCCTCGGGCACGTTTTGGCTCGCAGCCTCCACTTAACGCGCGGGAGTCTCGCCCCGCGGGCGATATCGGCTATCGGCTTCCTTGTGGTCTGGGAGCTCGCGGCCACGTTCGCGCATAGCCGTCTGTTTCCCGCTGCCTCTGCCGTCGCCTTGACGATGATTCAGGAAGCCGTCAGCGGCAGCTTGCTGAGCAACTTGGCCATTACGCTCGCCCGCGTGGCGGCGGCCTTTACCGTGGCCATGGTTCTCGGCACCGCCCTCGGGTTTGCCATGGGCATATGGCGGCGGGTCGATCTGGCTTTGGACAGTTGGGTCACCGTGCTGTTGAACCTGCCGGCTTTGGTGCTCATTGTACTGATGTACGTATGGTTTGGCCTCAACGAATGGGCAGCGATTGCGGCGGTGGCGCTCAACAAACTGCCGAGTACGGCGGTGATGGTGCGCGAAGGCACGCGTGCGCTGGATCGCAATCTCGTGGAAATGGCACAAAGCTTTCGCCTCGGTCGGGTGAAAACGTTCCGCCACGTCACTTTGCCCCAGCTTGCTCCGTATTTGTTTGCCGCCGCTCGCTCGGGCCTTGCCATTATCTGGAAAATCGTCCTGGTGGTGGAGCTTCTGGGCCGCTCGAACGGAGTCGGCTTTCAAATTGAGGCCTATTTCCAGCTTTTCGACGTCACCCACATTCTTGCATATACCCTTGCTTTCATTTTCGTGGTGCAAGCCATCGAGTGGGTTTTTTTGCAACCTTTGGAACGCCGCGTGAGCCGATGGCGCCGATAATTCTTGATGTAGACGTCCGCCGCAAGGTTTTCCGCTCCCGTGCCGGGCCCGAACACGTCGTGCTGGCCGATATGCGCTTTTCTCTCGCAGAGCGGGAAATCGTCGCGCTGGTCGGCCCGTCGGGGTGCGGAAAAACCACGCTTTTGCGCCTGATCGGCCGGCTTGATCACGATTTTGAAGGCCGGATCACCTGGCACGGCCAAGAGGCGCCGCGCATCGGCACGGTGTTTCAGGAACCGCGGCTTTTGCCCTGGCGCACGGTGCGGGAGAATCTGCTTCTGGTTACCCCTCCGGACAGTGTGGAGACCGTCGACGAGCTTCTCCGCGCCCTTGGGCTCTGGCCGCATCGGGACTCCTATCCGACGCAAATCTCGCTCGGTATGGCGCGGCGGGCATCTATTGCCAGAGCTTTCGCGATTCGGCCGGATATCGTGCTTCTGGATGAGCCCTTCGTGTCTCTCGACCCCAGTATGGCCGAACGTGGCCGGCAAGTCTTGCTGGATGCATGGCAGCGCCGGCCCACTACGGGGCTTCTGGTCACCCATGATCTCCTCGACGCGGCCGCGCTCGCCGATCGGGTTCTCATGCTGGCCGGCAGCCCTACGCGAATCGTGTCCGAGGTCATCATTCCGCCGACAAACCGCCGGGCGGGGACGGAGGCCGCGCATGCTTTTGCGCAGGAGTTGCGCCTCCTCCGTCCGGTTGAACCGGTTTTGTTCCCCGATGTTAGTGCAGCGTCTTCAGATAGGCGATAACGTCTTTCCGCTGCTTTTCCGATGGAAGGCGAAAGACCATCTTAGTGCCGGGCGCCATGGCGGATGGGTTATCGAGCCACTTCATCAGTGTGTCCTCATCCCATGTGACGTTCAACTTTTTCACCGCATCCGAATAACTATATCCTTCGACGCTGGCGGATTTCCGGCCATAAACGTCCCACAATGAGGGGCCGATCTTGTTTTCGCCTTTTTTGGTCCCATGGCAAAGCGTGCATTGGGTAAACACTTGCTTGCCGGCGGCGGCATCTCCGTCTGCATAGGCAGAGTAGCTGAACGCCGTCGCCGCGAGCAGCAATGCTGCGAACAAATATTTTTGCATCCTCTGTATCCTGTCTGTTCTGTTGAATCCCGACGCCGAGGCGGCGCCGATGTCATTATCGGCATTCCGCCGGGCTTGTCGATAGCGACGGATGGTTAAAAGCTCGCGCGGACACCGCCGTAAACGGCAATCGGAGCAGCCGGACTGAGGCTGCGCGGATTGCTTGCGCCGGGAACCTGCACAATGGGCACCAGGCTTGTGGGTGAGAAAGTACCGAAGGTCGCATAACGCACGTTGAATGCGTTTTCGAGCTGCGCAAAGAGCTGAAGATATGAGGTCACCTGATAGCTGGTATTAAGCCCGACGATGAAATACGGGCTCAGAGGCGGGGTAAGATTCGCCTCATCTCCCACCAAATATTGCCCGCTCGCTCCGACCATCTCCGTGCCGATCGCCCATTTTTTGGTCACGTTATATTCGGCGCCGAGTTTGACGAGATCCCAAGGAATGCTCGGCATGCGTTTGCCGGGAGTGACCAAGATGTTGCCGTCTGCATTGGCAAGCGGGTTGTTGGGGCTTGAAATAAAAAAGGAATTTTGGAAATGGGCATCGGTATAGGAATATCCGAACCACGCCGTAAGCCGGCCGGACGTAAGCCGGAAGTTGAGATCCACGCCCTGCCGGAGATCGCCCGGAATGTTTTGGAAAAACGCCGATCCTTGCACCGGGCTGAAAGCCATCAGAATATCGTCCGTCACCTGCGTGCGGTAGGCGCTAACGTCCCACGCTAACTTCGCCCCGTCATACGGCACAAATTGCCCTCTCACGCCCGCTTGTACCGTGCCGGCAATGATTTGCTTGAGCGGCGGATCGCCCACAAAAAAGTTGGTGAGCGTGCAAGGAGCCGCGGGACTCGCGCAGGAAAGTTCGGCAGGCGTGGGGATTCGGTTCGAGACCGCATAGCTTGCGTAGGTGGTGACTTCCGGCGTGAGCTGATACGTAAGGCCCACCGCCGGATTGAAATGTGTGTAATAGTTCTGGCTGTTGAGCGCTGTTCCCAAATGGTCCATCATATCGACCGAGGCGATATTCCATCGCCCGGAGAGATTAAACGCAAGCCTTTTGGTTAACTGGTAGATGTCCAAGAAATAGAGCCCGTAGTAATTGTCGTGGTCATTGAGATTAACCGGCGCAATGGAACGATCCGCCTGATAAATGCCAATCCCCGGCCCGGTGAAGAAGCGATTGGCAAGATCAAGCCCGCCGATCAGCGTATCGGCCGTGAAATGAGAAAATCCGCCATCCCAGCTTGCGCCGATCAGAAATTGATTGGGCCGGTTAAAAATCTCGCTCTTGTTGGTCAGCTGCACCGCGGCGCCGTAGCCGTCGGTGTTGAGGGTCTGGAGGTTAAGCTGGGAATACGGACCGGCGCCCAGAAAAGCGGGAATTGGCTGAAAGCTCATATTTGTCAGAAAGTTTGTCGTGCCTGATTCGCAAAGAAACCCGTTAGGTGGGCTGCACGGTGCCGCGTCGGGAACGTTTCCGTTGCTCACCTGCTGAATCAGATTCTCTACATAGGCATTGGCTTGCAACGATGTGTTGGGGCTGATGTCGTAATTCGCGGAAAGTACCGCCATTCCGTATCTGTTGGAAAAGAAGTTTGGCCCGGTAAATTGCGCAGCGCGATCGACATTAAGCAGCTCGACCGGCACAGCGCCGGGTTGATCCAGCCGCGATTCCGCACCAATGAGGCTGAGATGAAGCTCGCCTCGGCTGCCGCGCCAGCCGATATCGCCGTAGAGCTGTTGCAGCCAGG
>Ga0070740_10002144_pt1 | contig 24194 bp, 23 predicted proteins | sample Coa_R2_FD_67286 | JGI IMG/M metagenome (GOLD analysis project Ga0070740, IMG submission 67286) | Surface soil microbial communities from Centralia Pennsylvania, which are recovering from an underground coalmine fire - Coalmine... | ecosystem: Environmental > Terrestrial > Soil > Unclassified ...
AACCGCATCTTGCAATTTCTGATCCTGTTCCAATGGAGTGACGTTTACTCCGAGGTCTTGCAAACGGTCTACATGGATATGACGCGCATGAGTCTTGGTCTGTTCGTGGCTGCTGAGTTCGGATACGATTCGCCTTGTCAGCGGCGTCGGACATACCCTCAAACATTCCCGTCTTCAACCATTCGGTCACTATATTTGATGACCAGTCAATTGCGTTTTCGCACTCACCGATCAAAGCAGGTGAGTACTCGCAATGATTTTGAATAACTTTATTCCGATGCGACATTACGGAAGTTTGATGGTTGATTTCAGCTTTTAAAGTGGAGCAGCTTCATTACGGCCGAAACAGATGGCAGACTCAGCATTCCTTTAGCCTTCAGGAACTCCAGCTTTCCGAAAGACAGCAAGTGAGCTGTCGAGGCCGGCTTTCGCGGCAGCTTCCGGCGTCATGTCTTTCGTCCGTCCGAAGACTTCTACGCTGAGCGCATCGCTGTAGTGGATGCTCTGGAGAGCCTGCAGGAAGCCGGTCAGGTTGATGACACCTTCGCCGGGCAGCAGACGCTGATTATCGTGGATCTGCTCTGGAGGCAAGTTGGGCGAATCATTGAAATGGACGTGCACGATGCGATCACGGCCGGCGGCAATGATGTTCTCAGTAGTGGCTCCCGCATGGTGCCAATGCCAGGAATCGAGCAGCAGTCCGACGTTGGGACCACATTCTTTGGCGAAGGCGAGCATGTCGTTCATACGCCAGATGAATTCATATTTATGCATTTTGCGGAATTCAAGCGGGCCCAGGAATTCAAGGCCGAGGCGGACGTTGTGACGCGCCAGAATGCGGGCGCTTTCTGTAAACCGCTGCTTATAGATCTGGCGCAACTCCTCTTTGGGCGTGTCGCTCGACGGCATGATGTACGTGATCATGCGCGGGCAGTGGATAGCGGCAGCGAACTTGGCGGCAGCGTCGAGCCGTGCGAGAGAGGCCTTGAAGGTTGCATCGTCTTTCCGGAATTCGACCGGGAAATCGATGACAGCCGGCTTGATCTTCAGGCCGGCAAGCAGGTCATTGGTCGCGCTCGCGCCCGCTTGCATGGCCGGGCCCAGCATGATGTCTGTGCCGGGAAAGCCGGTTTTCGCGGCCAGGCGCGCGAAGTCAGGCCACGGAACACGACCTTGCAACAGGACGCTGTTCAATGAAAGATACATGTTGCGCTCGGCGGCGAAAGCCTTGTAAGAGAGCGCGGCTGCAGCGAACAATTTGCCAAACGATCTTCGGGATATCAAATAAGACACGCAGTCGATCATACCGGGAGTAGCATAGCGTTGAGGAGTCTGAAGGCATGAACAGACGTGAGATGATGGCCACTACAGGAACTGCGGCGCTTGCGGCGCTTTGCATGCCGAAGCTGTTAAAGGCTACGGCCCCAGCGAGCCGGGTTGCGATTGTGCGTTGCCGCGATTACGCGCAGTACGGGCAACAACTCTCTCGCGCGTTCGATCAGATCGGCGGGATCGAGAAGCTGGTGCGCGGAAAGACCGTTGCGCTCAAACTGAACCTCACGGGGAATCCGAAGAACTTTCCGCTGACGCCTGAGCTTCCTTATCGGACCAATCCGCAATCGGTGGCGGCGACAGTACATCTGTTTGCTAGGGCGGGTGCGCGGCGCGTTCGCATCATTGAAAGCTTCTTCCCCGCCGATCAGGATCTCTCATTGTGGGCACGCTACGGGCTGGACGTAAATGCGATTAATAACATGGGCGTGCCGGTGGTTTGGGAAAATGTGCAGAACCTGGGCAACTATAAGCAATATGTGCGGATGAAAGTGCCCTGGGGCGGATACACCTATCCGGCATACCACCTGAACCCGGCGTTCTATCAGTGCGACGTGTATGCTTCGATGGCGAAGCTGAAGAACCATTGGATTGCCGGCGTGACGATGACGATGAAGAACAACTTCGGTAACACGCCCTGTTCGCTCTATGGCGGGGACTGCGGACCTAGCGGGAACGAGCGTCCGACGAAAGAGCGCGGACAGGTGCTGCACGACGGAACGACGTCTGCACCCAAGGGAGTAGATGCCGAGTTGCATCCTGATTCGCCGCGTGATCCGGGCTATCGGGTTCCGCGCATTCTGGTGGATCAGAATGGTATTCGGCCAATTGATATCGCAATCATAGATGGCGTCGAGACGGTGCGGGGCGGCGAAGGCCCTTGGCTTCGGGGCTTGGAAAAGATGACACCTGGCGTAATTATTGCCGGACGCAACGCCGTCTGCGTGGACGCTGTCGGGATGGCTGTGATGGGCTACGATCCGTATGCCGAGCGCGGCTCTTCTCCGTTCATCCGAGGCGACAACTCCTTGCGTCTCGCAGAAGAAGCAGGGATCGGAACACGGGACTTGAAACGTATCGAAGTAGTCGGCCTTTCAATTAAGGACGCGCACATCAATTTCGGCCCCGGAGCGGTTGGTAAGAAACTGAGCGAATTGAACTCGTAATCACACTTAATATGAAGCGTGTTGGAGCACTTGCTTATGTGCGAATCAATTTGCTCTAAAACCCAGGCTCTAAAACCAACCCAGCTGCCAAAATTTCTACTTATCCTGGACCAGTTTTCCCAGGTAGGGTCCACAATGCTCGCAGCGCAGCATTGCTGGTTGTGCTTAATCTTGTTTTGCTGACTGCGGAAGTATAGCCCGAATCACCAGCGATGCTCCGAAACAAATGATGAGGCATTTGATGAGCAGATATGCGTTGTAGCGCCAGGCAAGAATCGCGAAACACACCGTAAAGCTGACGTAATAGCTTTCCGCGAGAATGCTGGTGAGCCACTGCGGTTTTGCGGGAAAAGCAGGTACGCGGGCGCGCAAACTGCGCAAGAATCGCGGGACCTTCTGCTTGTACGCAAGATACGCCTCGCCCTGTTGTGCAGAAAGATGGGCCTCTTCAGCAAGGATGAGACGGAAGTAAAAGATGGCCTGTGCAGCAATAAACAGGATTGCGCCCGTGGGTGGCATCAGAATAGAAACCGCGAGCGAAAAGATGAAAGTACCCATATACAGCGGATTACGCGTATAACGATACGGCCCTGCTGCAATCACTTCCGTTCCGTGGAGGGACGTGTCATGGACGACAGCGGTTCCGAGGTACGCCGTGCCCCAGATGCGGAAGATTGTTCCTTTGATGGCGCAAAGAAGCGCGACTACGGTAAGCAGAACCGTAGCGCTTTCAAGCGAAAGCAAGTGCGCGCTGGCCAGCGCTCCCGGCAGCTCAAGCCATGTGGTGGAAACGTGTCCCGAGCCGAAATAACGCGACCATGGTACCCAGAAGCCGAGCACATAAAACAGAGCACCGATAACAAGCCGAAAGCGGAATTCGAATTGGGTGGCCTTCATCGCGCAGCAGTCCCGTTTGCGTTCTTGTAGACCACCCCAGCTTTCATAACAAACTGAACATCCTGGAGCAGACGAATGTCCTTCAGCGGATCGCCGTTAACAGCAATGATGTCGGCCCACTTGCCCGGTTCGAGCGAGCCGACGTGGCTCGTCCAGCTCATGAGATCGGCGGCGTTGAGAGTTGCCGTTTGCAATGCTGCCAGAGGCGTCATGCCGAACTGGTTCACATAGACATCCAGCTCATGCGCGTTCAATCCATGCGGATATACAGCAGCATCTGTACCCATGGCCACCTTCACGCCAGCGGCAATTGCCTTTTTCGCGTTCGCTTTTTCAACTGCGCTTACGTCCTTCATCTTCTGCTTGTAGAAAGCAGGCAGGTTTCCGTGTTCCTGCACCCAATCAATTAAATATGCAGTGGGCACAAAGTAGTTCCCATGCTGCTTCATGGCGGCAATGTCTTCATCGTTCATGTACGAGCCATGCTCGATGGAATCGATGCCCGCTTCTGTCGCCCACAAAATTCCCTGCGAGCCGTGCGCATGCGCTGCCACTTTGCGGCCGAGGCGGTGCGCGTCGGCAGCGATGGCCTTCATTTCTTCGAGCGTATATTGGGATGCCTGCGGGTCATCGCCTTTGGAAAGCACGCCGCCGGTGGCGCAAATCTTAATGACATCGGCGCCATATTTAATCGTCTCCCGGACCTTGTGCTGCACAGCTTCAACACCGTCGGCTACTCCGCCCGCCGTTTGGTGATATTCGAAAGGAAGCAGATTGTCATCGCAGTGGCCTCCGGTAATGCCGAGTGGAGGCCCGCTTACCTGCATGTGTGGCCCTTCGATCAATCCTTCATTGATGGCGTCACGCAGGTCCACATCCGCATAGCCTTCAGCGCCAACATTGCGAACCGTTGTAATACCTGCTTCCAGCGTCACTTTTGCATTGCGAGCGCCGATCAGAGCACGCTTGGCAACGCTTGTTGAAAGCTCGTGGTATGGGTCGAAATTCGTATCATCGGTCAGGTGCGTGTGGACATCAATCAGTCCGGGCAGCACTGTCATACCGCGAAGATCAATTTCTGTGTCTCCGTTTTGCTTCGGAATAGAAGCGGTCGGCGCAATCGCTGAAATGCTGTCACCGGTAACAACGATGGTCTGATCGGCAGCCTCATTTCCCGTATGCACGTCGATGACGTGGCCTGCGCGAATCAATGTGCGCATCGGCGCGGATTGCGATTGAGCTGCCGCAAGAAGAACTGAAAAGGAGAGTGCCAGAGAAAAGAAAAGACGGCGTACAGTTGAGGTCATGCGAATATCCGGAAGAGAAGATGTGCGGCAAGTCTAGCAGATGAAGGATGGAAACCAGCACATCTTCAATCAGAGCAGGACATTGTCGATCAACCGCGTCGTCCCCACGAAAGCAGCTACCGCAACCAATGATCTGCTACTCACATCTGGTATGTCCTCAAGAGTGTCCGGATGTACTACGGCGATGTAGTCCACGCGTACATCGGGTTCCTGAGCAAAAACCGAACGAGCAACTTCGATTAGTTTTGCCGAGGATTTTTCACCGGATGCTGCCGCCTCTTCCACCTTTCGAAGGACACGATGCAGCACCAGCGCCTGATGCCGCTCCTTCTCGGATAAATAGCGATTGCGCGAGCTTAGCGCCAGCCCATCCAACTCGCGGACAATCGGACAGACCACCAACTGCACAGGACAATTTAGGTCGCGAACCATCTTCCGGAGCACGGCAACCTGCGCCGCGTCTTTTTGACCGAAGAATGCCTTATGCGGCATGGCGATGTGAAACAACTTGCTGACGACAGTTGTCACACCGCGGAAATGTCCCGGTCGCGAAGCGCCGTCGAGACGTTCGCTCACGCCCTCTACCAGAACGAAAGTGCTCGCGCCGGCTGGATACATCTCATCTACGCCTGGAGCGAAGACCAGATCAACGCCTTCGCGCTCAAGAAGCGCGCAATCCTCGTCGAAAGTACGCGGATATTTTGAGAAGTCTTCGTTAGGCCCAAATTGTGTCGGATTTACAAAGATCGAAACAACCACCACATCGCATTCGGCCCGTGCTGCGCGTACGAGCGACAGGTGCCCTTCATGCAGCGCGCCCATTGTTGGTACAAGGCCCACAATGCGGCCTTCGCCGCGTGATTGCGCACAGGCAGACTGTGTCTCTGCAACTGTTCTGAGAATCAGCATCTGGGCTAGGCTTTACGACGGAGTGGCAAGGCTGTTTCAGATGCCGTGCGTGTCTCTTTCGGCAAATGGTAGCTTTCGCTCTCGCTGGGGAATTCGCGCTGCTCCACATCGCGCAGGTAACCATCAATAGCCGACCGGAACAAGCCGGCGGCATCGCCATACTGTCGAACAAACTTTGCCGGCCTGGAAAAACTCAGGTTCACGAGATCATGAAAGACCAGAATCTGGCCGTCGCAATCAGGACCCGCGCCAATGCCGACTGTCGGAATATTCAGCCTGTGCGTAATATGCTGGGCAACTTCACGCGGCATGCCCTCCAGCACAATCAGGACGGCGCCGGCCTCTTCAAGCGCAAGCGCGTCTTTCAACAAAGCATCGGCAGCAGCGGTAGATTTCCCCTGCACCTTATATCCGCCCATGCGGTGGACCGATTGCGGCGTAAGCCCAAGATGACCGATGACCGGGATCTCAGCATCCGTCAGGCGCTCGACCAGTTCCACGCGATTTGCGCCGCCTTCAATCTTGACCGCTTCTGCTCCGGCTTCTTTCATAAAGCGCGCAGCGTTGGCGACGCTTTCCTCAATGTTCACATGATAGGAGCCGTACGGCATATCGGCTGCGACAATGGCATGCTTCACCGCGCGGCGCACAGCGCGCGTATGGTGCAGCATCTCATCCACTGTAACCGGCAAAGTGGTATCGTAGCCGAGCACGACCTGCGCCAGCGAATCACCGACGAGGATCAGGTCAACACCTGCCTCGTCTACAAGTCTTGCCGTGGCATAGTCGTATGCTGTAAGCGCGGTAATGGGTCTGCCGCTCTGCTTCTTTTCCTGAAGTGTCTGGATGGTCACCTTGGCGCGAGCCGCCGAGGCATTTTGCGCGTCTGCGCTACAGAAATTGGTAACACTCATCATTGTCTCCAGTGCAGCTCCCGTCAGGGATGCTACCCGAACCCAACTTTTGACTATACGCCGCGCTGCGGCCTGCCGCAAACCGCCGAATTTGGGAAGATTTGTGAACTTCTTCTATCTCTTGCTGATAACGGCCTGCTTCAGCGTGAATATTCCGGTTCAATCCCCCTCCGACGTAATGTTATCTCTGCCGCAGGCGAATCCCACCGCAGACGGTACAATAGAAGGTTGCCATGGGTACCGCTGCCGAACTCATACAGATCGACCTCGCTCCGCGCAAGCCTGCGCCTAAGCCGGACTGGCTGAAAGCGCGTGCCCCGGTAGGCGATAACTACCACAATCTGAAGAAGCTGGCGCGCAGCCTCAATCTGCATACGGTGTGCGAATCGGCGCACTGCCCCAATATCGGCGAGTGCTGGAACCATCGCACCGCCACATTCATGATGCTGGGCAACACCTGCACTCGCCGGTGCGGCTTCTGCGCAGTGCCTAAAGGGCGTCCGGATGCGATTGATTTCGACGAACCGCGCCGCGTAGCTGAAGCTGTTGCCACGTTAGGGTTAAAGTTTGCAGTCATCACCAGCGTCAACCGCGACGACGATATTCTGGGCGGCGCGCGCGCCTTTGCTATGGTCATTGATGAGATTCGCAAACAGGCGCCTGGCTGCCAGATAGAAGTGCTGATTCCTGATTTTCAGGGCAATGAAGAGGCGATTCGCACGGTAGTGGAAGCGCGTCCGGAAATCCTGAACCATAATACGGAGTCAGTGCCGCGTCTCTATCGCGCCGTTCGCTCCGGAGCACGTTATGAGCGGACGCTGCGGTTGCTTGAATATGCAAAGGAATTGGATTCGCGTGTTACGACCAAATCGGGCGTGATGGTCGGTCTTGGCGAAGAGATGGATGAATTGCTCCAGGTATACCGCGATCTTGCCGCTGTCGGAACTGACGTGCTTACCATCGGGCAGTATCTGCGGCCTTCGAAAGACCACCTGCCTATGGCGCGTTATTACACTCCGGATGAATTTGCTTTCATGAAGCAGGAAGCACTGAAGATGGGCTTCCGCCATGTGGAATCCGGACCGCTTGTGCGTTCCTCTTATCATGCTCATGAGCAGGCGAACTCTTCCGGCGTGACTATGCTGATGTAAGCCCGGCCTTTCGGATTAAAAATTGTATACAATTATTCCCACTCGAAAATCCCGCCGTTTTGGAGTGTTGGATGACCACTCGCCGTGCTTTTCTTTGCAGCGCATCTTCCGCTGCCGCTTTTAGTCTCTCTGTACCAAAGCTGGCCTTTGCATCTGCGTCAAAGACAATACCTGCTCCCGACGCCGGGATCGACACATCTACCAGCGAGATGCGGGCGTATATCGAGCGCTTCTCCGCAGACCAGGATTTGCTCCGGCGCTATTACAGTATCCCTTTTGCGCCACAAACGCACGACCGCATGCGCAGGTTCTACACAGAATGGAAGAGCGAACTGGATCGAGTTGATTTTGACAGACTGAGTGAAGATGGCCGCATTGACCACATTCTCTTTCGGAATTATCTCGACCGCCATCTCAGCCATCTGGATGAGGACTCGCAATTTGAGAGTGATGCAGCCCCCTACATTCCTTTTGCCGATGCCATCATCGCGCTGTTTATGGATCAACGCCAAATTAAGCCAATCGACGGCAAGCAGTCCGCAGCCACACTGTCGCAATTAAAACAAACCTGTGCCGACACGCAGAAAGATCTTGAGACAAAGCTGTCTGTGATCAAGGACGATCCCAGGAGTCTCACTGCGCAGCGGCGGCGCGAGGCTGCAAACCGCGCCGCACAAAACCTGCACGAATTACGGAAGGTGCTGCACAACTGGTTCGAGTTTTATGACGGTTATGACCCGATGTTTACCTGGTGGGCTGAAGAGCCTTACAAGGAAGCTGATGCTGCGCTCGACGCTTACGGCAAATTTCTTACCGAAAAGATAGTCGGGCTGAAGCCGCCGGCTCATGACCAGAAGAAACCATCATCGAGCGAAGGAGATGAGGACGCTTATGAACAGTCCATGGCTGCTGCTCATCCAGGTGATACAAGCGACATCATCGGTCACGCCATTGGCCGCGATGCGCTGCTGCGCGAGCTTCAATTCGCAATGATTCCGTATACGCCGGAAGAGCTTATCGCCATCGCCGAAAAGGAGTTTGCCTGGAACGACACCGAGATGATTCGCGCCTCGCGCGAAATGGGCTTTGGTGATGACTGGAAGAAGGCCCTCGAAAAGGTGAAGAACATCTATGTCGAACCCGGCAAACAGACCGAGCTGGCGCGCAAATACGTTGAGCAGGCGCTTGAATTTATTGACCAGCATGATCTGGTGACAGTCCCTCCGCTGGCCCGCGAAACCTGGAGGATGCGCATGATTCCTCCGCAACAGCAACTGGTCTCTCCATTCTTTCTGGGCGGCGAAGTGTTGCAGATTTCCTACCCAACTAACACCATGTCCTACGACCAGCGCATCACCACCATGCGCGCCAACAATATCGCTATGTCGCATGCGACGGTCTTCCACGAGATGATGCCCGGGCATGAGCTTCAGGGCTTTATGGAGCATCGCTATCGCGAATATCGCCTGGCGCTCGGAGGTACGCCGTTCCTGATCGAAGGATGGTCGCTTTACTGGGAAATGCTCTTCTGGGACATGGGTTTCGACCGTACTCCGGAAGAACGCGTCGGCGCGCTGGCCTGGCGACGCCATCGTTGTGGACGCATTGTCTTTTCGCTCAATTTCCATCTTGGAAAATGGACGCCGCAGCAATGTATCGATCTTCTCGTGAATCGTGTCGGTTTTGAGCCGCAGGCCGCGACCGGCGAAGTGCGACGCTCACTCGGAGGCGCGTATGAGCCTCTTTATCAGGCTGCTTATCTGCTGGGTGGCATGCAGATTTACGCTTTGCATCGCGAACTGGTCGGATCGGGTAAGATGACGAACCGGCAATTTCATGATGCGGTACTTAAGGAGAACAACATCCCGGTCGAGATGATCCGCGCCAGCCTTACACGGCAGACTCTTCCACGCGATTTTCGCACGCAATGGAAGTTCTATGGCGAAGTGACGTCTGCACCGGCTCAATGAGCAACTTTGGGCAGGTTCCAATGCTCATGGACCGCGATCATGCGCAGGCCAAAGCAGACCGCGAAGCCGATTACAGTTGCCACAGCGGGACGCATCTTCAGTCTCAGACAAAGAATCATGGCAGCGGCTCCGGCCAGTGCCGCAGCCGCATAGACATCGGAGCGAAGTACGGAAGGAACCCGCGCCAGCAGTACATCGCGAACTGTTCCGCCGCCCACGCCGGTAATGCCTCCCATCAGCATCGCCAGAAATGGGTGGATCTTAAAATCGAGCGCTTTCGCTGCTCCGGCAACAGCGAATAGCGCTAATCCGGCAGCGTCGAGCGTTATGAGCAACGATTCCGGAACTTTGTTAACAAAGCTGCTCTGAAAAAAGACAACAGCCCCGCCGGCAAATGCTGCAGCCGGATAACGCCAGTCGCGAATGGAATTCGGAGGGATGGCTCCGATCAACACATCGCGAATAATGCCGCCGCCAAGAGCCGTCGCGAAGGCCAGCACCATTAGCCCAAGAATGTCGAGCTGGTTTAGGACCGCGGCCGTGGCGCCTTCCACTGCGAATACAAAGGTGCCGATGAGATCAATAGCCAGCAACAAAGTGGCTGAATGGAATGTAATGGACGAGCGCTTGTCAGGTATCATTTCGTGTCCGGGTTGAAGACCAGAGTAATGGCATCTATTTGCAGAAACAAATACTCTATTTACAGAGACTTGATTATGGTTGGCGGACTGTATTTCACTCGATTGGCCTGAAATAGTCTTGATTCCCGATACATTTGTACTCGTCTGGTGTTAGGAGTTCTTAATGAAGAAAAGCCGTTCTGCGCTGTTTCATTGCTGTTTTGCCTTACTTTTCGGCCTGATGAGCCTTTCTCAGGCACCTGTTTTGCATGCGCAGGGGCGCGTGAGCGATAAAGATGTGGAAGCTCTCATGAAGAACCTGAAGGAAGACTCCAAATCATTCAGGGAAAACTTTGATGCGGCACTTAAGAAGAGCGCCATCCGCAGGACCAGCCAGGAAAAAGACGCTAAGGGTCTGGTTGCCAGCTTCGAGAAGCAAACCGACTCCATGTTCAGCGAGTTCAAAAAGTCCAGGCGCGGCGATGTCGCGGTCGAGACTACGATCGGCAGCGCCCAGGAAATCGAGCGGCTCATTTATAACTTGCAGCTCGACTCAAAGACGCTTTCCCAGTGGGAAAAGATTCGAGCCGAGCTGGATCGGGTATCGAGCGCCTTCGGCATCCATGCGCCCTACAGCCGCATGTGAGGATGACGCGACTTGTTCAACAAAGTAAAATACCGCTTTTGAACACTGATAGAGGAAGATAACTATGGCAGTTTCAGTGATGGCCGGCATTCCGGCGCTCAAGGACACGCACAGCCAGCTTAAGGCACGCATGGATAAAGCCGTGCAGGACTTTCAGACAAACCTTGCATCGACCCGTACCGGACGCGCTTCCGTAGCGATGCTCGATCAGGTGAAGGTGGATTATTACGGCACTCATACGCCAATCAATCAATTGGCGCAGCTCAGCACTCCTGATGCCAACATGATCGTCATTCAACCCTGGGATGCGAGCGTAATCGGCGAAATCGAGAAGGCGCTCCGTACTTCAGACCTCGGCTTCAATCCACAGAATGACGGCAAGATTCTGCGCGTCCCGGTTCCTCCGATGACGGAGGAGCGCAGGCGCGAAGTAGTCAAGCACCTGAACAAAGTTCTTGAAGAGCACAAGACCGCAATACGGAATATTCGCCGCGACGGCAACGACCTCATTAAGAAGGCAGCCAAAGAAAAGAAGATCTCTGAGGACGAGGAAAAGCGCTCGCTCGATGAGATTCAAAAGTTGACGGATGAAGAGATTCGTCGCATGGACGAAATGAGCAAGAAGAAAGAAGCGGAAATTATGCAGGTTTAGGTTGTGCGCTCCATCTAGGAACAAAGCCGCTGTTTTGCAGCGGCTTCTCAGTCTAACTAAATCATTTTGCAAGTAGGTGTAGACCGTCATTCTGAGGAGCAACGCGACGAAGAATCTCAATGATTGTCCAGCATCGCTTAAGATTCTTCCTCCCCTTCCTCCCCGTTCCACTCAGAGTCAGGTCGTCAGAATGACGACCTTTTTTAACTTAACTCCTTACATTAAAAACTTCTGAACATTCCCTGACGGCATGGTTCCCGGTAACCTGCGTCCAAGTTCGCTGCGGACCTGATTCAGGCCGTACATGCAATTCTCGAAAGATTCAGAGAGGCGGCCAAAAAGCGGGGCTTCGACAGCATACTCGAATAAATCGAATGTCGAAACGATGTAATAGCTCTCTTTGCCGGCCCGAATCATGTCATAGAGATTAGCGTTTTCATTCTCGCGCCATTTGTGTACCGATTCGGGATACATGCCGGTGCAGAAGAGGGCATAGTCGCCAATATGCTTGCGGATTTCGCGCTCGGCATCGAACGAAGGCGCAGTTCCGTTGACAGGGTCGGAGGCGAGCAGCATTTCGGCTACTTCTTTCAAAGGGCGGCCCTCAGGATCGCGAATCGGATAGAGACGGTCAGAGATACAGAAGTCGGTTAACAGATCGGCTACGTAGCTGGTTACTTCGCGATCGTCAATACCGGCGTGCTCGCTGTAGCATTCTGCAACAACATCGTGAAAGAACTGACGCAACGCATGGTCCTGAGAAATCATATTGGCCCTCCTTGCTCGGCCGGCGCGCTGGAAGGCGCTCGTTCTTTCTGATGCGCCTTCCTGTCGAGGCCGCTTACACCTTATGGATTACAAATGAATGAATTCGTTTCATAAGACAAGAGACTTGTTTGGTTCCCATCAAATTTTTAGCAGTCGCAGTGCCAAAGTGCGAGCATCCTACTTAAATCTTGCTGAAACGTCTGATTCATCTTTCCCACCATAGAACGGGCGTATGATGAGTTGCGCGTCTTTATTGGAAGGACACAGCTCATGGCAAAGCAGACTTCCTCCAAACATCCGCACAAGCCATCTCATCCCGCAAAAAAACCGCATCCTACCCCGAAGCCGACTCCTGCGCCCACCCAATCCAGCAATCAGCCTGTTTTCGCGCAGCCCACGCCAACTCCTGATCCGACATCTTTTAAGGTCCCTCACCCCTCTGATTCCGGGCTCTACAAGAAAGTCAATACCAAGCAACTGCAGCCCATTCCTGCGCCGCGCGGGGGTGCGGCAGAGCCAATCCTTACCCTGGCCGAGGTCTATGGCGATCAGGGAACAGCAAAGGCACAGGCAATCCAGCAGGCGGGGCAGATTGTCTTTCATTCTGTTGGCGATACGGGAACGGTGCATGGGCCGCTGACGCAGAATGAAGTGGCCGACAAGATGGTGGCCGACTTTAATGAAAGTGATCCGGCAAATGTTCCGGCATTTTTCTTTCATCTCGGCGATGTGGTGTATAGCTTTGGCGAGGCCAAGTACTACTACGACCAGTTCTACGCCCCGCATCGGGAATATCCGGGCCCGATTATTGCCATTCCCGGCAATCATGATGGGGTAGTGTATTCAGGTGATCCGGCACCCACGCTTGACGCTTTTCTGCGTAATTTCTGCGCCGTCGCTCCGGTCAGCACACCGGAAGCAGGCGGGTTGTTGCGCACGGCGATGATTGCGCCGGGCGTCTATTTCACCTTCGATGCGCCGTTTGTGCGTATTCTGGGCCTGTATTCGAATGTTCTTGAGGATCCTGGAGTCATTTCCAGCGAAGGCGGTACTCGAAAGGGCGTAACGGACGTTCAACTGACGTTTCTTAAGACTGCATTGGCCCGGTGCAAATCAGAAAATTACGCCGGCGCAGTGATTGTGGCGGTACATCATCCTCCTTACACGGGTGGGACTGTACACTTTCCCAGCCCGAACCTGTCGGCTGATATCGACAGCGCCGCGCAGGCTTCTGGTTTCTGGCCACATGCCGTTTTTTCCGGGCACTCGCATAATTATCAGCGGTTTACGCGGACGGTGAACGGCATGTCCATTCCATACATAGTGGCCGGCTGCGGCGGGCATTCCCCCCTGGCTGCGCTGCAAACGGATGCCAACGGCAATCCGATCAGGACACCGTATCCGATTGACAACGAATTGACTCTAAACAGCTACGACGATACCGACTTCGGTTATCTCCGGGTCGTAGTGAACGCCCAGATGATGCGCGTTGAGTATCACCCGGCTTCGGACAGTTCGACAACCAAGACTCCGGATGACAGGGTTACGGTGAATCTGGCGACGCGGACGATTTTATAGAACCCCTATATTTCGCTAAATTATTCGAATAAAGCTGGTTGGTACGCCTGCACTTTATGCATTTTCTTATAAGCGTAGAGCGGGCACATTAGTTGTCATTCTGTCGATAAACAGGAAGGCAGTGTCGATTCTGCGTGTTGGGGTGGAAAGTGAAGAATCCCAGGATGATCCGATGCCCCGTTAATTCCTGAAGGGCAGAATGCGGGCTGTTTTAACTTGTTTCTTTCTGCGTTCGTCAGAATGACGACGTTTAATAATGCCGCAGGCTGCGAATCTGGCGGCGGAGGTGGGCAATTTCGCGGCGGGTGCTGCGGAAGACCGGCACGACAAATGAGCGGGACATGCGCGGCAGCTCGTGAAACATGGAAATCAGGAGATTCAGCTGGTCTTTCTTTGTAGCCAAATCACGTTCCAGAGCCGCAAGAATCTGTGTTCGCTCCGGGGTCTGAGCGTTTAGCATTATCCAATGGTAACCATACGAGAGGCGCATTGTCATCCCCGGGAAGGTTGATTGTGCTTCAGCCAGTTACGAAATGGCACTCAAAAGACCACAATGTACCGTTCTGTAACACTTATGGCGGCGCTCCGCGTTGCACATTCCGCTGTTTCGTGCCGCGCTATAAGCTTAAGCTGAAATCAGCGCCACTGCAATGACTGCGAGCGCCATGCCGATGGTCTGATTGCGTGTGGCCCGCTCGCGCAGCAGCCAGACGGCCAGTAGGATCGTGCCCGCAGGGTAAAGCGACGACAGAACCGCGGCTACATCGAGCCGTCCGGTCAGCGAGGACGCGGTGTAGAGCAGGTTTCCAGTCGTGTCCAGAATGCCGGCAACGGCTGCCAGCGGAAAGACGGCGCGCCAGAAGGTTCCTATCTGCGAAGATTCTTTTCGGGACAGGGTTTTCATTGTCATGAGGCCCAGCGCAACCGCGCAGGAAACCGAGCCGACACGCGAAAAAGTCAGCGCCCAAATCACGCTGTCTCTTCCTGCAACATGCAGAAAAACAAGCAGAAAGCCGAAGCAGACACCGGCCAGAACCGCCAGGCCGAGGCCATGCGGGTGCGGGCTTGTTCCAGGCGTATAGGCAATCAGCCAGATGGCCACCCCGGCGACGGCAAAGCCTGCGAGTTGCAAAGCCGCAGGACGGGCTTCACTGAAGAAGGAAACCAGGACGGGAACGGCCGCGGTGAGGACGCCGGACAAGGCAGCTACCAATCCCATTGATCCAAGCGAAAGGCCTTTATACAGAGCGAGCAGGCCTATGCCGCCTGCGAGTCCGGCGAGCAGGCCGAAAACAACGGTGTGGCGAGTGGGCGTTCCGCTCGGATGAATTGCGAGAACAGCCAGCAAGGCAAGAAAGCCAAGGCCGTGCGCAATCATCAGAACAACGGCAGGAGTGGACCGGCGCGTGACGATACCGCCGCAGAAATCTGAAGTGCCCCAGACGGCGGCAGCCAGCAATGCAAGGGCGGATGCTTCTCCGCCCGGAGTCATCATTGCCGCATGGAGGCGGACGGATAGTAGCCGTCTTTCGCCGTTACATCCAGATTGGGCACTTCCACGTTGACTGTGATCTTGTGGAACTTGTCGCTCATTACCCCCGCGTGGGTGTAATAGCCGAGAGTGTAGGCTGCGCGCACTGATTCGGTAATTTTTGCGAAGCTGGTCTGAATACCGTTTTCGGAGTACTGCGATTGCAGCGCCCCTCCGGTCGCCAGTGCATATTTCGGCATGATGTTGTCGCGCATGGTTGGAACCAGCGGGATGTGCCACTTGTCGAGATATCCCACGCCCCACATCGCCGAATCGCCCACCAGCGTGCCGTATACGGAAATATCGTTGGTCAGCAGATAACGCACTACTTCTTTGTAGGAGGCCTTGCTGCCGGACTCCTTGCCGTCGCTGATGACATAAAGAACGCGACGACGGCCTTTAGGCTGTTGAGCAAGCGATTTCGCAGCAGCAAGAATCGCGTCGTTCAAAGGATGCACTTCCTTGGGGATGACGATAAAGCCGGCATTTCCGCGCTGCGGTGCAAGGTTCGGATCTACCTGCTTGCCGTTGATGGTCATGCCGTTATCTAGCGGACCACCGGGAGAAACCACACCCATATCGCGTCCCGGGGCCTTTGCGCTTTGAAAAGCCGCCGGCAGGCGAGCGCCCTGCGCCCCAGTGAAATCAGTCACCATGCGGGTGCTGCTGTTATAGGCAAAGATCGCGACGGAATCGGCAGGCGTAAATGCGCCTGTTACCGCTGACAGGCTCTGATTCACTTTGGCCATCACGTCAGAAGGCAGGCTTTGATCGATGACAAATGCGACAGAGAGAGGCAACGGATCGACGGAGAAGAAGGCAATGCGCTGGCGCTGTCCATCTTCATAAATCTTGAATTGCCGCCATGTCAGACCAGCGACCAGCTGATGGTTCTTCTTTTCGCGCACGGTTACCGGCACATCGACGTAGGTAACCGGAACGCGAATCAGAAACGCCCCCGTTTCCCCCGGCTTGGGAATTTCGGGCGCTTCCTGTTGCGGGGTATTGTCCTGCTGCGGAGCCGACTGCGCATCCGAGGAAGAAGATCCGGCAGGCTGAGTATTGGCGGGTGAAGGCGGCGGCTGCACTGCTTCCGGGCCGGCGCCTTTTCCCGGCGCAACCTGGTTTTTTAGATTGTTGAGATCCGTGGACCCGGCAGGCTGTGGGGCTGGAGCATCGGGAATACTCTGCTGTTGCTGCTGCTGGAATCCGCCCAGCATAAAAAAGGCCAACGCCGCTGCCAAAAAACCTTGCATCACTTAAAAACCCCCGCCAAATTGCGACTTCCATCTGCCGTCTGGCGTGAGCGGCAGCATGATTACACTGTGTTTAGATGCTTTTAACCCACGTTTCGTCATCAAATTGCATCATAACGCCGGGTGCAAAGCTGTTCTTAAAGACTACCAGATTGAAGCTCCCGACGCGTTTACGGCCGGCCGGATTGACCTTTGTCGTCATTTCTTCGTCCAATGATTAGAATCCGTCTTACGGCTACTCAATCATGCGGTTCCGCTTACTCTTCCCCGTCGTTCTGATCTTCGCTATGGCCTCGCTGACACTTTGTGCGCAGGAGGCCCCGTCTCCGGATGCGCCTCCGGTCAGCAACGCGCCGGACACCAGCCAGACAGAAGACAAGCCGGCGACCACGTTGAAGGTCAATGTGAACCTTGTCAGTTTGTACTTCACGGTGCACGACAAGCGCGGGGGACTGATCCCGAATCTGACAAAGGATGACTGCACGATACTGGAAGACAAAGAACCGCAGAAGATCAAGAACTTCTCCGCCGAGAGCAATTTGCCTCTCACGCTCGGTATTCTGCTGGACACCAGCGGCAGCCAGCAGTACGTTCTGCCCATGGAACAGCAGACGGGCAGCGCTTTTCTGAAACGCATTCTGCGCCCGAAGGACCAGGCATTTCTCGTTTCCTTTGACGTACAGATCAGCCTGCTGCAGGACTTTACCAGCAGCGCCCGCCAACTTGAAAAAGCGATGAATGAAGCGGAGATCAACACCGGCGGTGGTGGCGGTGGTGTACCCGGTATCGGACAGGGACCGGTCCCGGTGCAGGGCATGCCGAAGGGCACGCTGCTCTATGACGCGGTGTATCAGGTGGCAAATGACAAGCTGCGTTCGGAAACAGGGCGCAAAGCCATCATTCTCCTTACCGATGGAGAAGACCAGGGCAGCACGCATAAAATTGCCGATGCCATTGAAGCAGCGCAGAAGGCGAATCTCATTATTTATGTTCTGCTGATTGCCGATCGCGGCTTCTATTCGAATTACGGTTACGGCATCAACCTTGGATACACCGGCGCGTCAGCAATGAAGAAGATGGCCGACGAAACCGGCGGACGGATGATCGATGTCGGTAACAACGGCAAGAAGATGGAAGCCGCCTTTCAGCAGATTGAAGATGAGTTGCGGACACAATACCTTGCCAGCTACACGCCGACCAATAACAAGCTCGACGGCACCTATCGCAAGCTGGATGTCTCATGCAAAGGCGATGGCCTGAAGGTACAGACGCGCAAAGGATACTACGCCATTGGATCGCAGGAAGAAGCCGAGGGGCAGTAGGCTGCTGACCGGGGTACAAAGCCGCTGTACAGCCTAAATACCATGGAAAGAATCTGACATAACAAATTTAAATCAGGAGCGGCAATGGCGCGTCCTACATGGTCTGGTCAGATTCAAATCTCCCTTGTCTCCATCGCAGTAAAAATCTTTCCGGCAAGCAGTTCGGCCCGGCAGATTGAATTTCATCAGATTGATCGCAGGACGGGCAAGCGCATTCATCACCGGAATGTAGCAGACGATGAAGAGATCGGTTCCGAAGACGTTGTAAAGGGCTACGAATACCGCAAGGGCAAATTCGTTCAGATCGAGCCGGATGAATTGAAGAAGCTGCGCATACCCACGGCGACCACGATGGAGATACAGCAATTCGCGAAGATGGATGAATTGCCGCCTGCTCTTTTTGATCGCCCATATTTTATCGTTCCCAAAGATGATGTGCAGGCACGCGCGGTCGCAATCATGCGCAAGGCGCTGGAGCAAACCAAATCTGTTGGCATCGGCGAAATCGCCTTCAGTGGGCGAGAGCATCTGGCTGCACTGGCAGCGCCTGCCGACCCCAGGCAGAAGGGCCTCATGCTCTATACGCTTCGTTATGAGGAAGAGCTGCGCAGCGCAAAAGATTATGTTTCATCTATCAAAAATGTACCGGTAGATTCGAAACAGCTTGCGCTCGCCCGGACGCTGATCACCAGCAATACATCTGAATTCAGGCTTTCTGCCTACAAAAATGACTATGAAGCGGCAGTTCGCAAGCTGGTGCAGGCAAAAATCAAGCACAAGCCACTGCCGGAAGCAGAACCGAAAGTGCCACGCGGAAAAGTCATCGATCTCATGGACGCCTTAAGGAAGAGCATTGCAGCGCAGGAGAAGCCATCTTCCAGGAGTCACAGAAAACGTGCCGCATAAGGTTTCGTTTGTAACGGTTTAGGTCCATTCCGCCACTATTTGGCATATGAGCGGAATCACTGAACCTTGTGACGATCCAATAGAGATGCAGCTCCGGATTCAGCGCACGGCGGAACCCGGCATCATTATGGCGATTGCCTGGGAAGGCGGGTTTATGACGCCGGGGCAGGGCTGGATCACAAGCTTTGTGCAGTGGGTGGAGTTGCGCCGCCACTTGCTCGCGACCGCGAACATTCCGCAGAAGATTCTGGACCGCGCTGAAAAATGCTTCACATCAGGCCGCATTTTCGATATCGGCATGACTGCGCGGACATCTGAGCTTCGGAAAATGGGCTTCCAAAAGCAAACAGCTTAATATCCCGCCTCTGAAATTACCGTCTTGAATCGAAAGTCTCTGAAAAAGTAGATCCTTCCTCTTCCCCTTCGTTGCATTCAGGGTCAGAGTGAGGACGACAACGTTGTTGCTGTAAAAAATTAAAGCATTTTCCTATAGCTGTAGACCAAGAATACAGTCGTCATTCAGAGCCGCAGGCGAAGAATCCCGATAGATTGTGCAAAAGCGTATCTCAGACCCCCGGAATCGAATTAAGTACGGTTTATCCACGGATTTTCACACATAGCCCCTTGTATCCATGCGCCCGCATGCGCATAATCGCCTCAGGAAGAGGGGTAGACGCCCCAAGGAGCCACGACTCGCGTTGTGAACTCGTATAACCGTCAGGACGTGTTGCGTATCCTGCGCATCCATCCCCGGCAATTGCGCGAATGGGAGCGCGCCGGCCTTATTGCTTCCCCTGAAACATATTCTTTTCAGGACCTTACTCAGCTTTCAAAACTGCGTAATTTGTGCGCCACGAGGCTTTCAGCCGCTAAAATTGTGGCGTCGGTTACAGCCATGCGCTCTGTCTCCGGCATGACGAACCCGCTGCTGGAGGCCGGAACAGCCCGTCGCGGCTCACGTCTGATTTTCCGGCATTCCGGCGCAACCATGGAACCAATCGCCCGCCAGTTTGTTTTCGACTTTGACGCGGACGCAAACCAACACACAACCGTCCTCGGAGCGTCTGTCCTCAGTCAAAACGGACGTGAAGCCCGCGCCAACAGCCTGTTTCTGGAGGCTGTGCGCTGCGAAGAGAACCATAAGATTGCCGAGGCTGCTGCTCTCTATGGAGAAATTCTGCTGCTTGACCCGATGCACGCGCCCGCCTGCATCAATCTTGGCACCATTTACTACAACCAGCGGCAATTTCCGGAAGCGGAACGGCTCTACCGTCAGGCTACTGCTGTCGATCCGGAATATGCGCTTGCCTTCTTTGATCTCGGCAATGTTCTGGATGAGTTGCAGAAGCTGCCGGAAGCCATTGAGGCCTACCGTTCTGCAGTCAGGCTGGTTCCAACGTATGCCGATGCGCATTACAATCTTGCTCTGGCCTATGAGCGCGTAGGACAGCGCCGCAAGGCCCTTCGCCACTGGACGGCGTATCTGAAGCTCGACAACACCGGTCCCTGGGCAAACCATGCCCGTAGTCAGCAGAAAAAGATTCTCGAACGCGAAAAACTGACTATCGTGCACCGGTCACCAAAGATGCACTCTCGGAACCTGCATCGCACCACGCCGGACCTGAAGCTGGTCTGAATTACCGCATCGGGCCGCTGACCGGCCATTCATAAATCACGACGCCCAGATTATTGAGCACTTGCATCGTGGCTTCCACATTCCGGCGAACCTGAAGGCGATTGGCACGGGTTTCGGCTGGATCTTCTTCGACGGCGATCACCCTCCCATAAGGCCAGTCTTCAGATGGAAGCGCTCCCAGCGCATCCGGCAGATCCGAGAGGCGGATTTCCAGCTCCTGCTGCCGTGCTTTGGCCGGCTTCAGCATGGCGCTTGGCAGCGCCGGGCTGCCCGTCCGGTCAGGCGAGATTACGCGCAGTGTCAAATTCTCTCCACCAACGATCAAAAAGGGGTTGCTCCAGCTCTCCTTTGTATGGATGGCCATGTAACGGCTCTTGGCCGGAGGCGGAATTTCTTCGAGCTCGAGCCGCGCCGCATCGACCTTCTTAGCTGCTGCCTGTGCTTGTTCTCGGGCTTTCTGGCGAGCCTGAGCAGCAGCATCCTGCGCGCTGGATGAAGAATTTTGCGAGCGCCGGCACCCCGTTCCGGCAGTAAACACACATGCTGAGACGATCACAAACGTGATTAATCGATTCTTAAGCATCACCACAAGGCAGCATATCAGTGACTCCGTTATCTCGCCGGGAAAGATCACCTGTTTCGGGCCAACAGGAAACCCGTTGCTTACCTAATATGGGCGCGTGGTGAGGCAAAAGGCATGGAGATATTCTGCGACGCCTATGCTGCTTTGTGTGCGGTAACCTCATGTCCACGGTAGTGCTCGATCAGTGCCGGCAGGCCGAAAGCGAGTCCGGCAACCAATGTGGTGGAGAGCAGGTCATTCCGGTAGAACGGCAGGCCGGCTGCATAGGCGGTCATCAGTCCGCTGAAGCTGTGGGGATAGATGCCCCGGAGTACAGCCCAGGCTGCAAAATTGGTCGCCAGAAAGAAGCTGGTGGATGAAAGCACGACAGCAGTTGCAATGCGGCCGGCGGAGCGGCGGTCGCGCAGCAGCAAATGACCGAGAATGATGACGGCAATATACCAGGTCCAGGTAATGAGATAGTCCTGCGTCGCAAAGGGATAGTCGTAGATCTGGGTCGTCATGTAGTAGTCGAGCCCCATAAGGGCAAGAACAGGCAGGATGGCCTGGCGCAGCGGACGGCGTGCGCCGAAGAAAAGCAGCGATCCCCCAATGGCGGTGAAATTAAGCCAGCTGTGGTGCGAGGCCACGGCGACGCGGCTGAACATGGCAAACAGAATCAAAAGATAAGCAGACATCTCATCACCTCGGCAGAGACTGGAAAGTTCATTATTTCATGTCTCGGGCTTCGGGTTCCCAGATTTTCTACAAAGTTGAGACGGTGAAAATCTGCTTTAAGCCAAACGAAGGATGAATCTCTCAAGTTATCTTGCAGAGCCGCACAACCAGTAATTAAGAAGTTATTTGGTGAATATGATGTCTGAATTCTGTAAATTCAAGGTTCTGAGAGTCTGATTAAAAATATCGAGAACACATTTTCATTTGGGCAGAATACGGAGCGAAGTCATGAGTATGCCGAAAACGAAAGCAGATCCTTCGACTGCGCGCTTCCCTCAAGTGACAAACTTTGGGACAGGTGAGAACGAAAAGCCCGGCGCGAGGCCGGGCTTTTTGGTGTTTTGGCGCCGAAGGCGTCCTTCGATTTCGCTCAGGACAAGCCCGTGCGAATATCAGTCCCCCATGACGGGTTCTTCGGTGGCGGGGGCTGGTTTTGGGGCTGGGGCTATGGAATCGAGTGAGACCAGGCCCGGGGTTGGTTTTTCGCCGAGGATGTGCTCGCGGTAGAGCTTGGCCATGCGGGCGTTTTCGGCGTCCTGCTTGAGCTTGGCGTCGCGGGCGCGGATTTTTTCTTCGCGCGAATTCTTGGCGATGCCGAGCTTGTCGAGGGTGTCGTTAGCGGCGGCATTTACGTGCTCGTCATTAAGCGCGAGGTCGTGGCGCACGTCGCTCATGCCAACCTTCTTGCCGCCGGCAAAGATTTCGTGACGGCCATGCTCCTCATACCACTTGGTGAGCGTGGAGGTCATGTGCATCTTCTCGATGATGTTGCGCCAGCCCACGCCCGTATTGTAGGCGCAGAAGCTGATTTCGCCTTCCTGCGTGGCGTAGGGGATGATGCACTGCTCGGTGCGGCGGAAGTCGTAGTTGAAAAGGTCCTGGAACCACATGCCGGCGATGAAGAGGAAGTTCCAGCGGTCGGCGCGGCGCTTCTCGATGTCGGCCATGGTGCGGTCGGCCTTTACCGAGCCGTAATTGCGCTTGGTGGAGCCGGAGAACTTGTCGAACTTCTGCAGAAGATCAAGTACGCGCATGTGCGTAGGCGCCTTGAGCGGATTGTAGTTCCGCAGGAGCGCCAGCGTGATGCCGACGAGCGAAAGGAACTTACCGCGGGCGGCATCGTTGATCTTGGCCACGTCGCGGGCGAGGCGGTCAGCGTTGAGGAAGGCGGTGACGGGCACGGCTTCCTTGGTTTCCTTGTCGATCATGACGGCCATGCCGATGCCGCAGTTGGGGTGGCATCCGCAGGAGATCTGTCCCCAGTCGCGGTTAGGGCCGTGGACGAGATCTGCGAAGTCAGAGAATGTGGAGATGAAGCTGATGGGGAACCAGTCACGGGTCGGCTCGCCGATGCCGGTCTGGTTCTTCACGTCGTGCGCGAGGTGCGAAAGGGTGTAGCGCTGTGCGGCGCGGCGCTCGTCGCTGACTTCCTCGTCGCGACCAGTGAATGACACGGGCTGGAAGCTGAGGAAGTTAATCTTCTTGGGGTTGTCGAGCGCGAACTGGATGATGTGGCCGACCTGCTCGTTGTTGATGCCGTTGACGATGGTGGTCACGGGAACGATGTCCACGCCGGCCTCGTGCAGGTTATGGATGGCCTGGAGCTTCACGTCAAAGAGGTTGCCCACCTTGCGGTGCGAGTTGGCCGCATTGCCGATGCCGTCGAACTGGAGGTAGGCGTAGCGCAGACCGGCTTCAGCTGCGGCTCTTGAGAACTCCTTCGACTTGGCGAACTCGATGCCGTTAGTCGCGGCCTGGACGGATTCGTAACCAACCTTGCGGGCGTAGGCGACAGCGTCAAGGAAGTAGGGCGAAAGCGTGGGCTCGCCGCCGGAGAACTGCACGGACATCTGGCGCTTCGGCTTGATGCTGATGGCGTTGTCGAGCATCGTCTTGATGTCGTCCCAGGTGAGTTCGTGGACGAAGCCAACCTGGTTGGCGTCCATGAAGCAGGGGTCGCACATCATGTTGCAGCGGTTAGTCAGGTCGATGGTGAGAACCGAGCCGCGGCCGTGGGTGATGGTCGATGTGCCGTGGTTATGGAGCTTCTCGTCGTTGTGGGCGCGGATGTCACGGCCGGGGAAGGATTCTTCGAGGTGCTTGAAGAAGGCCGGGTCGATGGACATGACGTCTTCGAAGTGGCCGTGTTTGGGGCAGTCCTTGACCATGAGGATCTTGCCGTCGCGCTCGATAATCTGCGCCTTGATCTCGCCTACCTTCTCATTCAGAAGGATTTCGTGGGGAAGCTTGCCGTCGATGATCTGCTGGCGGATCTCAGGAACGCACTTGGGGCACAGCGAATCGGTGGTGCGGGGCCAGCCAAGGGGCGGCTT
>Ga0070740_10002151_pt1 | contig 24158 bp, 12 predicted proteins | sample Coa_R2_FD_67286 | JGI IMG/M metagenome (GOLD analysis project Ga0070740, IMG submission 67286) | Surface soil microbial communities from Centralia Pennsylvania, which are recovering from an underground coalmine fire - Coalmine... | ecosystem: Environmental > Terrestrial > Soil > Unclassified ...
CCCGTCAGGTCAATGACCTTCGCTCCGTCGGGAATCTTCGCGGTCGAAGAAGGGCCGAGCGACTGAATCTTGCCGCCGTTGATGACGATGGTTTGATCGTTCAAAGCGGACGCGCCCGTGCCGTCAATCACGCGCGCGTGCGTGAGCGCGACCACGGGCGCTTGGACGCTGATAAAGTCGCGCACTTCGGGCGAGAACGTCCCTGTCTGCGTGAACGCCGCGAGCGGCAGCAGCAGAACGCAGACGCACGTGATGATCCTTCGCATCGTGTTTCTCCTTCTGACTTGACAAAAAATGAGCGCGCGACTTTTGAGAAGCAGTTCGGAATTCCGCAGGTCGCGCCGCTCCGCGGCTGAGGGAACTTCCGAACAAGCTCATTTAGGCTTCAAAAGATGTAAGGGCCGCGCCATAATAGCAGCATTCAAGCCGCAGGTCAGAGAATTTCCGCTGGGGCACAAAACGGAGGGAGCGATGCGTCTATCGAGAAAACTGTTCGCGGTTCTGCTGGCCGCGATGCTTGTCTCCTTGTCCTTCGGGCCGACGCCGACGCGCGGCCAGCGCACGCAGAAGCCAGTGCTTCACGGCAAGCACTGGATGGCGATCACGGGCAAGCCGCTCGCAGCCACGGCGGGCGCGATGATCTTTCAGAAGGGCGGGAACGCCGTTGACGCCGCCGCCGCGATGATCGCCGCGACCTGCACGATGTGGGACACGCTCTCGTGGGGCGGCGAGACGCAGGCGCTCATCTACAACCCGCACACCGGAAAGGTCGTCGGCATTGACGCGCTCGGCGTCGCACCGACCGGCGCAACTGCGGCGTTCTACAAGTCGAAGGGCATGAGCTACCCGCCGGAGTACGGCCCGCTCGCCGCGGTCACGCCGGGCACGCCGGGCGGCGTCCTCACGATGCTCGCCGAGTACGGCAAGCTCTCTTTGAAGGACGTGCTCGAACCAGCGATTGAGATGGCCGACGGCTATCCCGTCGAAGCCGAACTCGTCAACACAATCGAGCGGAATAAGAGTTGGATCAAGAAGTGGCAATATTCGCGCGCGGTGATGCTGCCGCACCTCGGCCAGAAGCACGAAGCGCCGGAAGCGGGCGAAGTCTTCCGCCAGCCGGAGCTTGCCGCGACGCTCCGCAAACTCGTCGAGGCCGAGCAGCAGGCGCTCAAACAGGGCAAGAGCCGCAAGGAGGCCATCTACGCCGCATACGACCGCTTCTACAAAGGCGACATCGCGCAGGAACTCGCGCGCGGCGTGAAGGAAGAAGGCGGACTGATTACGACGCAAGACCTCGCCAACTGGAAGGTTCACATCGAGGAGCCGGTCAAGACCACTTACAAGGGCATCGAGGTTTACAAGCTCTCGCAGTGGACGCAAGGCCCGGCGATGCTCGAATCGCTCAACATCCTTGAGAACTTCGATCTCAAGGCGATGGGCTACAACTCCGCGCGCTACATCCACACGCTCTACCAGACGATGAACCTCGCCTTCGCCGACCGCGATTTTTATTTCGGCGACCCTTATTTCCCGCCCGCCGAGCCGATACAAGGAATACTCTCCAAAGACTTCGCGAAGCAGCGCGCCAAACTCATCGACTGGGAGCGCAACGACCCGAACGTCAAGCCCGGCGACCCGTACCCGTTCCAAGGCGAGAAGAACCCTTACACAGACCTGCTCCAAAAATGGTCGCCGCCCAAGCCACGCCCCAACGCCGCGCCTTCGGGCGGGCAGGACGCGACTTCCGTATCACAACTTGAGCCGGCGCTTGAACCTCTGATGGAATCCGCGGACGACTTCACGCGCGGCTTCTACGCGGGCACGACTTCGGTCGAGGCGGCGGACGAAGAGGGCTGGGTCGTCTCCGTCACTCCGAGCGGCGGGTGGGTTCCCGCGGTCATCGCGGGGCACACCGGAGTGGGCCTGAGTCAACGCGCGCAGAGCTTCGTCACAGACCCGGCGGAAAATCCCTTCAACGTCATCGAGCCGGGCAAGCGCCCGCGCGTCACGCTCACGCCGACGCTCGCCTTGAAAGACGGAAAGCCGTTCCTCTGCTTCTCCGTGCAGGGCGGCGACAGTCAGGATCAGAACCTCTTGCAATTCTTCCTCAACGTCGTCGAGTTCGGCATGGACGTGCAGCAGGCGACCGAAGCGCCCAACATCAACAGCTTCCAGATGAGCAGCTCGTTCGGCAACCATGAGTCGCGGCCCGGTCGCATACTTCTCGCCGACGCGATACCCGCGTGGACGCGCGCGGAGTTGCGGCGCATGGGCTACGACGAGACGTTCGAGGAGCGCACGTCCGGCCCCATCAACGCCATCGAACTCGACCAGAAGCACGGCACGATGTGGGGCGGCTCCAGCAATCACGGCGAGGACTACGGCATCGCGTGGTAGCGCCGACTGCGTTCGTCAGAATTTTGTGAGCGTGAGCGTGTCGCCGGAAGTGCGGGCCGCGGCGCGCGGCTGCTCGACGCGCATTTTCGTTGACAGCGTTTGCGGCGCGGGCATAACTTACTCAGCCGTCCCTGCTCTATTCCTGACGGGCCGACTCGTCAGACTCACATCAGACGGTCTAACACAGGCGAGAGAGGAGTACCCCGACCCTGCCGGTCGTGGCAGACGCCTCGCTCAACAGCTCTCAACAATTTAAGGAGGATAGAATTATGGGATTCTTCTCGAAGCTCAAGAAGGTTGTTGCGGGAGTGGACAAGGGGGCCGCTATTGCTGCCTCGACGCTCCCCGGAAAGGCCGGCCAGATCGCGGGCGACGTGGGGCAGGGGGCGGGCGTCGTCACCGCCGTCGTCCAGCAAATCCAGTCGCAGCCCGCCTCGGAGGTTCCGCCCGCGGAGGCACAGAAGCAGGCGACCCTCGCAACGGCTGTCGCCGTTGACGATCACGAGGAGCGGATAAAGCAGTTGGAGCAGACCATCCAAGAGCTTCAATCGAAACAAACCGGACAGTCAAACGGTCAGACCGCAGCGGCAGGCCAGTCGCAAACGTCCGGCGGAAGCGAACAGGGCGGCTGAAAAGCTGAGCCATTCTTCTCCCAAATTACTCGCGCCTGCGGCCCGCCGACCGCAGGCGCGAGTAACACGCCAACGGCCTCCGAGGTGTCGCGGTGTCACACCGCCGGGCGGCCCGCCTCACGCCGCCGAAGCTTCGTCGCGTAAAAAGCTTTCCGTCCGTATTTCTTTAATTTTGGCCGGGAAATCGCCGAATTTCGGGCGAGCCGGGCGGCGCTCTCGCGCATCTAAGCGAACGCCGGGTTTGCATCCGCGGGTGAAATAGAGAATATTAGAAAAAGGATCACAACCGTTCGCGCAAGCTTTTTAGGGACGGAACCCGCGCCGCCAGCCCTGCATCGAAGGCACGAGCCGGGGCGGTTTTAGGTCGCGACGATTTTTAACAAAGGAAGAATAATGGCGAAGAATTTAGTCGTGGTTGAGTCGCCCGCGAAGGCGAAGACGATTGGAAAATATTTGGGGCCGGACTACTGCGTCATGGCCTCCATCGGCCACATCAAAGACCTGCCGTCGAAGGGCCTCGGCGTTGACGTTCAGAACAATTTCGAGCCGAGCTACGAAGTCATCCCCGACGCGAAGAAGCGCAACAACCGCAGGATCGTCTCCGAGCTGAAGAGCGCCGCGAAGGAGGCCGAAGCGATATATCTCGCCGCCGACCCCGACCGCGAGGGCGAGGCCATCTGCCAGCACCTAGCCGAAGAGATCGTCCCGAAGCGCCCGAAGAAGCCTCACTTCCGCGTGATGTTCAACGAGATCACGAAGCGCGCCGTGCAGGAGGCTTTCAAGGAGCCGAAACAGATTGACGAGAACCTCGTCAACGCGCAGCAGGCACGCCGCGTGCTCGACCGCCTCGTCGGCTACAAGGTCTCGCCGCTCCTGTGTCGAACCATCGGCGGGCGTTTGAGCGCGGGCCGCGTGCAGTCGGTCGCGCTCCGCATGGTCGTCGAGCGCGAGCGCGAGATCGAGAACTTCGTCAAGACTGAGTATTGGACAATCACCGCCAACCTCGCGGCGAAGCTCCCGCCCGCGTTCGACGCGCGGCTTCTGAAAGTCGGCGAGCAGACGGTCAAGACTTCTAACTTCGACCAAGAGATCAAGAAGAGCGAAATCCTCATCGGCAAAGAGGAGCAGGCGCGCTCGATTGTCGAAGAGGCCGAACGCCAGCAGTTCGTCGTCTCGGACGTGACGACGAAGGAGCGCAAGCGCAACCCCGTGCCGCCCTTCATCACGTCGAAGTTGCAGCAGGAGGCTTCACGCAAGCTCGGCTTCCCCGTCAAGAAGACGATGATGGTCGCGCAGAAGCTCTACGAGGGCGTGGAACTCGGCGGCGAGGGCGCGGTCGGACTCATCACTTACATGAGGACTGACTCGACGCGCGTCTCCGAAGCGGCGCTCGGCGAAGCGCGCGACTTCATCTCGACGCAGTACGGCGCGGCCTACCTGCCGGAGAAGGCGATTCACTACCGCTCGAAGAAGGACGCGCAGGACGCGCACGAGGCCATCCGCCCGACCGACGTTTCGCGCACGCCCGACTCCGTCGCGCGCTTTCTCGACAAGGACGCGCTGAAACTTTACCGCCTCATCTGGCAGCGCTTCGTCGCGTCGCAGATGAACCCGGCGATCTACGACCAGACGACGATTGACATCGAGGCGGGCCGCCTGCTCTTCCGCGCGACGGGTTCGGTCATGAAGTTCGACGGCTTCCTCAAAGTTTACGAGGAGGGGCGCGACGAGAAGGCCGAAGATGATTCCGAAGAAGCGGCGCGCAACCTCCCGCCCGTCGCGAAGGGCGAGCAGTTGAAGTTGAACGCCGTCACGCCCGAACAGCACTTCACGGAGCCTCCGCCGCGCTACACCGAGGCGACGCTCGTCAAGGCGCTCGAAGAGAAGGGCATCGGTCGGCCCTCGACCTACGCGGCGATCATGACGACGATTCAGGATCGCGAGTACGTCGAGCGCGTTGACTCGCGCTTCCACCCGACGGCGCTCGGCATGACCGTGAACGACCTTCTCGTCGAGGGCGGTTTCGACGACCTCTTCAACGAGACGTACACGGCGCGGATGGAGCAGGAGCTTGACGAGATCGAGGAAGGGAAGCTGAAGTGGACGGACGCGCTCAATGACTTCTACGGGACGTTCGCGCGCGACCTCAAGGCTTTCGAGACTTACGTAAGAGGGCGCAAGCAGCAGGCCATCCCGACCGACGAGAAGTGCGAGAACTGCGGCTCGCCGATGGTCATCAAGCTGGGGCGCTTCGGTCAGTTCCTCGCCTGCTCTAATTATCCCGAATGCCGGACGACGCGCGAGGTCGCCAAGCCCGCGGGCGACGGCGACGGCGCGAAGGCCGAAGGCGCTTCGGGCGGGGACGGCGCGGAAGCGGTCGAAGAGACGTGCGAGCTTTGCGGCAAGCCGATGGCGATGAAGCGCGGTCGGTTCGGCCCGTTCCTCGGCTGCACGGGCTACCCCGAATGCCGAAACATCCGCCGCGTGAGCAAGAAGACCGGCGCGGTCGCGCCCGCGCCCGTGCCGATTGAAGGCGAGACGTGCCCGGTTGACGGCGCGCAGCTTGTGCGTCGGCACGGGCCTTACGGCGAGTTCGTCTCCTGCGCGAACTACCCCGCGTGCAAATACATCAAGCGCGAGACGACCGGAGTCGCGTGTCCGAAGCCGGGCTGCCGCGGCGAGATCGTCGTGAAGAAGTCGAAGCGCGGCAAAGTCTTCTACGGCTGCTCGGAGTACCCGAAGTGCGACGCGGTCTATTGGGACAAGCCCGTGGCCGAGCCTTGCCCGCAATGCAACGCGCCGTTCCAGCTTGAGAAGACGACGAAGAAGGGCACGACGCGCACGTGCGCGCGCGAGGACTGCGACTACAAAGAGGAAGTGCCGCAGACCGGGGTGCAGCCGCCCGCTTCCGGCACGCGCCGCGGGGCCGAGCGCGTGGCGCGCTGAGAACCAAAGCACGGATTGAGTCCGACGGAGGGCGAGCGTTCATGCTCGCCCTTTTCTTTTCGACAGATTTAGATTGAGTTTTGCGCCGGATGAGTTTAAATAGACGCGCCCGTTTCGACCCATGCCGCTCGCACCGAACACGAAACTCGGTCGTTACGAAATCACCTCTCCGCTCGGCGCGGGCGGGATGGGCGAGGTCTATCTCGCCAGAGACTCGCAGCTTGACCGCGCCGTCGCGCTGAAGATTCTTCCCGCCGAACTCGCGTCGAACCAGGAGCGCATGCGCCGCTTCGTGCAGGAGGCCCGCGCGGCGGCGGCGCTCAACCACCCTTCAATCGCTCACATCTACGAGATCGGCGAGTCCGGCGGCACGAGCTTCATCGCGATGGAGTACGTCGAGGGCGAGACTTTGCGCGAGAAGATTCACCGCGGCAAGACGGAGCTGAGGCGTCTGCTCGAATGGCTCGCGCAGGTGGCCGACGGTCTGACGAAGGCCCACGCCGCAGGCATCGTCCACCGCGACCTCAAGCCCGACAACGTCATGATCGCGCGCGACGGCTACGCAAAGATTTTAGATTTCGGACTGGCGAAACTCATCGAATTGCGGAATGCGGATTTCGGATTGCGGAATGAAAATGAAGAAGCCGAGACGCTGATGCAAATCCCGCAAGACAATCCGCATTCCGCAATCCGAAATCCGCAATCCACCTCGCCCGGCGTCGTCATGGGCACGGTCGGCTACATGTCGCCGGAGCAGGCGCAGGGCAAGCCCGTTGACCTCCGCTCCGACATCTTCTCCTTCGGCTGCATCCTCTACGAGGCGGCGACGGGTCGCAAACCGTTCGACGCGGACTCCGTCATCGCGTCGCTTCACAAGACGGTCTATGAGCCTGCGCCCCCGTTACGCGAGCTTAACCCCGCGGCACCGCCCGAACTCCAGCGCATACTACGCCGCTGTCTCCAGAAAGACCCGGAGGAGCGCTACCAGACGATCAAGGACGTGGCGATTGAATTGCGCGAGCTGCGCCGCGAGATGGGCGGCGGCGCGGAGATACATCAGACCGCCGCGCCTTCGCTTCCGAGCGCGAGTGCGAGCGGCTCAAGTGGCGCGAGTGCGAGTGGCGCGGGCGCGGTCAGCGCGCAGTCGCTCTCGCCGACCATAGCAACACAGCCGACCGTGACCGACGGTCTTTCGTCTGCGCCTCAGACCGCGAGCGCCGGGAGCGACACGACCCGGAGCACGCCGCGAAGCCGCGGCCTTCTGTTCGCGCTCGCGGCGTTCGGCGTCGTCGCGCTCGCGCTCGCCGGCTACGGCGTCTATCGTCTCGTCTCCGGGCGAAGTAAATCGGCGCTGACGTTTCAGGCGGCGAAGCTGCAACGCCTGACGACGAGCGGCAAGGTCTTGCTCGCCGCCGTCTCGCCCGACGGCAAGGAGGTCGTGCACGTCGTCGAAGACGCGGGACAGCAGAGCCTCTGGGTGCGGCAGGTCGCGACGCAGAGCAACGTGCAGATCGTCCCGCCCGCGAACGTGCAGTACGCCGGGCTGACGTTTACGCCCGACGGCGAGTACGTCTATTTCCTCAAGGGCGGCCCCGTCGGCGTGCTCTATCAGGTGCCCAAGCTCGGCGGCACGCCGCGCAAGGTCATCGAGAACGTTGACGACGCCGTAACGTTCTCGCCCGACGGCAAGCGCGTCGCCTTCATCCGCGAGGACGAGGCGCAGGGCGAATCAAACCTGATGATCGCCAACAGCGAAGGCGGCGGCGAGCAGAGACTCGCGACGCGCAAAGAGCCGCACGGCTTCTCCGGCAACGTGGCTTGGTCGCCCGACGGCAAGGTGATCGCCTGCGGCGTTGACGAGCCGGCCACGGGACAGCAGGCGGAAGAGTTGGCCGAGGTCGCTCTCGACGGCGGCGGCATCCGGCAGATCACGCCGCACCGCTGGGGCGACATCAGCGGCATCGCCTGGCTGCGCGACGGCAGCGGGCTGCTGCTGTCGGCAGCCGACTCTTCCGCGGGGTACTTCTACCAAATCTGGCACGTCGCGCACGCGAGCGGCGAGACGAGCAAGGTCACGAACGACCTCAGCAACTACTACGGCGCTGACCTGACGGCTGACTCGAACACGCTGCTCACGGTGCAGGCGGACTACCTCTCGAACCTCTGGGTCGCGCCCGCGGGCGACAGCGCGCGCGCGCGGCAGGTAACGTCCGGCAAGTACGACGGCTACAAGGGCGTCGTCTGGACGCCCGACGGGCATCTGGTCGAGGCGACGCGCACCTTCGACGTTTGGAGCATGGACGCCGACGGCGGCAACCCGCGCCCGCTGACCGGCGACGAGCATACGAACCGTTACGTCTCCGTCTCGCCCGACGGTCGCTACGTCTTCTTCGAGTCGTGGCGCACGAACGCGCGCCCGGACGCGAGCAACGGGCAGGTCTGGCGCACAGACATTGACGGCGGCAACCCCGTGCAGGTGACGAGTTGCCGAGGCTGGTGCACGACCCCGCAGGTCGCGCCCGACGGCAAGTGGTTCGTCTATGCTTCGAGCGATACGGGCACCGATACGCTCTGGCGCGCATCGGTTGACGGCGACGCGGCCACGCAGTTGACCGACGCCCTGTCTTATTATCCGGCAATCTCGCCCGACGGGAAGACCGTCGCCTGCGTCTATCGGCGCGACCCGCGCGGGGCTTTCAAGCTGGCGCTCATCCCCGCAAGCGGCGGTCAGCCCGTCAAGGAGTTCGACATCTCGTCCGACGCGCCGTACCTGACTTCACAGTGGCAACTGCGCTTCTCGCCCGACGGTCGCGCGCTCGACTACATCGTCAATCGCGGCGGCGTCTCGAACATCTGGCGGCAGCCGCTCGACGGCACTCAGCCGAAGCCGATCACGGACTTCAAGTCCGACCTCATCTTCGCCTTCGACTGGTCGCGCGACGGCAAGCAACTCGCGCTCTCGCGCGGCACGGTCACGCGCGACGCCGTGCTCGTCGGCAACGGGAAGTGAGCGCGGATGCTTCCGCGCTCAGGCCCGCCGCACGCGCCTGAAACTTTTCGCCGGGACGCGTGGTATAATCAAACTCCTTCTGGTCTTCAGCCAGTCAATAATTTAATTCAGAGGAGACACCCGCCATGCTACGACGCAAGAACGTTGTCGCGTTGTTGGTCTGCGCGCTGACGCTGACCGCTTCGCTGCGCCTCGCGCAGACGCCCGCGCAGGCGCAAACGACGACGGCCCCGCAACAGGCGCAAGCGCAAGCCGCGCCGACGCCGACGCCCGACAACACAATCGAACGAATCAAAGACGAAGGCATGAACCGCTCGCAGGTCATGCAGACTTTGAACTACCTGACGAACGTCATCGGCCCGCGCCTCACGGGTTCGCCGAGCATGAAGCGCGCGAACGAGTGGACGCGCGACAGGCTCACGTCATGGGGATTACAGAACGCGCACCTTGAGGCGTGGGGGCCGTTCGGTCGCGGCTGGGTCTTGAAGAGGTTTTCCGCCGAGGTCGTCGAGCCGCAGGCGTTCCCGCTCTTCGCCTACCCGAAGGCCTGGTCGCCGCCGACCGCCGGGCCTTTGACGGCTGACGTGGTTTACGTCGGCGCGACGAACGCGCAGGAGCTTGAGAAGTACAAGGGGACTCTGCGCGGCAAGATTGTCTTGAACGGCCCCGTGCGCGACCTCAAAGCCCACTTCGACCCCGACGCCGTGCGCGCGACCGAGAAGCAACTGCTCGACCTCGCCAACGAACCCGACCCCGCACTGCGTCCGCCGCGCCGCCCGCCGCAGGGCACGCCGGACTTCCGCGCCGCCGCCCTCTTCAACGCCGCGAAGATGAAGTTCTATCAGGACGAAGGCGTCGCGCTCCTCGTTGACCCGAGCCGCGGCGACGACGGAACGATCTTCGTCCAGCAGGCCACAGTCCCGCAGCCCACGCCCGTCGATCCCGCCGCTCCCGCGTTCGGCCCCGGCGCGCCGCGACGAGTCCAGCCCTGGGACGAGGACGCGCCCAGGATCGCGCCGCAGATGGTTCTCTCCATCGAGCAGTACAACCGCATCGCGCGGATGCTCGAAGCGGGCGAGCACGTCCGCCTGAGCGTCAATCTCGAAGACCAGTTCCTCGACCAAGACCCGATGGCCTACAACACCGTCGCGGAGATTCCCGGCACGGACTTGAAAGATGAAGTCGTCATGCTCGGCGGCCACATGGACTCTTGGCACGGAGGCACGGGCGCGACCGACAACGGCGCGGGCGTCGCCGTCGCGATGGAGGCCGTGCGAATCATCAAGGCTCTCGGACTTCAGCCGCGCCGCACGATTCGCGTCGCGCTGTGGAGCGGCGAGGAAGAAGGCTTGCTCGGCTCGCGCGCATACGTCGAGCAGCACTTCGGCAAGCTCGACGTGCCCGTGGGCCAGCCGCCGACTTCCGCCGCGCCGCGGCGCGGGACGCTGACGACGAAGCCGGAGTACGAAAAACTCTCCGCCTACTACAACCTCGACAACGGCACGGGCCGCATCCGCGGAGTTTACATGCAGGGCAACGACGCGGTGCGCCCGCTCTTCCGCCAGTGGCTCGCGCCGTTCGCGGACATGGGCGCGCAGACTTTGACGCTCGCCAACACGGGCAGCACCGACCACGTCTCTTTCGACGACATCGGGCTTCCCGGCTTCCAGTTCATACAGGACACGATTGACTACGGCACGCGCACGCACCACTCGACGCAGGACACCTTCGAGCGCATCCAGGAGGACGACATGAAGCAGGCCGCCACCATCATGGCCGCCTTCGTCTATCAGACGGCCATGCTCGACCAGAAACTCCCGCGCAAGCCCGCGCCCGGAAGGTGAAGCCCGACGTGATGAAGTCAGTACCGCCTGCGTCAGCGGGCGGGAAGCAACGTTGAACTCAGAACGCCGAACGATGGATTGAAAGACAAGCTCTCTTCATTCATCGTTCGGCGTTCCTGCTTCCTCGCTTTTCAGGAGACTTCGATGTTCAGACGAAACGCCGCAGCCGCGCTGCTCATCTTCGCGACGCTGTCGCAGAGTCTTGCGCTCGCGCAGCAAACGACGCCAGCGCAGAAAACAACTCCCACGCAGCAGCCGACGCCTTCACAACAACCGACGCCGACCGTCGCACAGCCCGCGGCGCAAACTCCGACGCCTCAACCCGCGCAGCCGGCGCAGGCGCAACCGACGCCGACGCCCGACATCATCGAGCGCATCAAGGACGAGGAGTTGAACCGCTCTCAACTCATGCAGACGCTCGAATACCTGACGGACGTGATCGGCCCGCGTCTCACCGGCTCGCCCGCGCTCCGGCGCGCGAACGACTGGACGAAGGACAGGCTCGCGAGTTGGGGACTCTCGAACGCACACCTCGAAGGCTGGCCCTTCGGTCGCGGCTGGACGCTCAAGCGCTTCTCGGCGGAGGTCGTCGAGCCGCAGGCGTTCCCGCTGCTCGCCTACCCGCGCGCTTGGTCGCCGGGACTCGACGCGCCGCTCACGGCTGATGTCGTCGTCGTTGACGCGAAGAACGAGCGGGAGCTTGAGAAGTACAAGGGTCAACTGAAAGGCAAGATCGTCCTCGCCGGCTCGATACGCGACTTGAAGCCGCACTTTGACCCCGTCGCGAAGCGCCTCTCGGACAAGGAACTGCTCGAACTCGCCGACGCGCCCGACCCCGCGAACGTCACCCCGCGCCCGCGCACGCCGCCGACGCTGGAGCAGATTGCCGAGGCGCGCTTCAACGCGCGCAAGACGCAGTTCTACTACGACGAGGGCGTCGCGCTCATCGTCGCGCCGAGTCCCGCGGGCGACGGCGGCGACCTTCAGTTCGTGCAGTCGGCGAGCGTGCCGCAAGCCCCCGACGTTCCGTTCAACCGGCGCGTCCAGCCCTGGCAAAGGGAAGCGCCGAAGCTCATCCCGCAGATCGCCGTCTCGAACGACCACTTCAACCGGCTCGCGCGGATGATTCGACAGGGCGTGCCGGTTCGCATGAGCGTCAACCTTCAGGCCGAGTTCGCCGACTCAGACCCCCAGAGCTACAACACGGTCGCGGAGATTCCGGGCACCGACCTGAAGGACGAGGTCGTCATGCTCGGCGCGCATCTGGATTCGTGGCACACGGCGACGGGCGCGACCGACAACGGCGTCGGCGTCGCGATCATGATGGAGGCCGCGCGGATACTCAAAGCGCTCGGCGTGCAGCCGCGCCGCACGATTCGCGTCGCGCTGTGGAGCGGGGAAGAGGAAGGCTTGCTCGGCTCGCGCGCCTACGTCCGCGAGCACTTCGGCCCCGTCGCCGCGAATGCAGCGAGTGCGAACGCTCCGGCGCAGACGCCGCCGTCAACGAGTCAAACGCAAACGCCTCCGCCGGCGGCAAGTCAAACACAGCCATCGTCAACGCCGTCGCCTCAGTCTTCCGCGACACAAGCGCCGCAGTTCAAGCCGGAGTACGAGAAGCTGAGCGTCTATTACAACGTTGACAGCGGCACGGGCGCGATCCGCGGGGTCTTCCTTCAGGGCAACGAGGCGCTTCGGCCCGTCTTCCGCCGCTGGCTCGAACCGTTCCGCGAGATCAAGGTCGGCCCGAACACCTACAACGCCTCGACCGTCACCGTCTCGAACTCCGAAGGCTCCGACTTCCTCTCCTTCGACGCCGTCGGACTCAACGGCATTGACTTCCTCCAGGATGAGATCGAGTACGAGCCGCGCACCTGGCACACCAACCAAGACAACTTCGACCGCGTCATCCCCGAAGACGCCGAAGAGGCCGCCATCATCGTCGCCGCGTTCGTCTATAACTCCGCGATGGCCGACGCGAAGCTCCCGCGCAAGCCTTTCAAAGCGCCGGGGAGGTGAGCAAAGGCAAAAGAAAAAGAAGAAGCCCCGTCAGGGGCGGAAGCATGTAGCCCAGGGCGTCCGTCCCTGGGTAACAGTTAACGATAAACCCATCGAAGCCCCGTAGGGGCGGCAGAGATTCCGAGCTTGAGAAAGACCCGGCTCGGAATCTCTGCCGCCCCTACAGGACTTTAAAATTTTCTTTGCTCTTGATACCCACGGCGCGCGGCGTGGGCTACTTTCTGCCGCCGACTCCGTCGGCTCTTGTTTTCTGCTGACTGTCGCTCCTGTAGGTCTCAGTCCGACGAGGTGCATCGCGCGCGGAATCTCTCGGTTCCGCATGAAGTAGCGCCAGACGAATCCGTCGCGCAGGTTCTCGGCGCTCAGGAGCGTGATGCCGAGGTCAATGCCGATCACGTCGGTGTCCACCCAGCCCGTCAGCGGATTGAAAGCGTCAACGAATCCGTAGTGGCCGTAAACCCGTTCGCCGTACTTCTCCCTCATCGCGCGCAGAGCCGCCAACGAGATGTCGGGCGTGAACATGAGCGAGCCTGCGGGCGCGTTCGGCACGACCGTGCCGTCGGTCGCCGGGTCGCGCGGAGGCCCGCCCCACGCGACGTAGCCGTGTTGACTGTCCGAGGCCGAGATGCCCCAGATGTCGGGGCCGTAGTCGGGGAACTCGCGCGCGAGGTCAATGCAGAACTGCCTGTGTGCGCGCGTCGCCGCGACCGAGTTCTCGAAGTAGTCAACGAACGGATACCAACTCTCCCTCATGCCGCGAAGGTCTGCCCAGCCTTGCGTGTACTGCTGCGTGAAGAGCGGCCCGTCGCTCATGTACGTGTAGCCCGCGTAGGTGAGCCACCTGCGCGACCACGCGCGCCACGCGCGCGGCGTGACGGGGTGAGTCGGCGAGCCGATGGCGAGGAGTTGAAGGATCAGGTGCTCGCTGTACGTGTTCCAGCGCGACTTGATGAATCCCGTTTCGGGCCGCCAGCCGTGCGAGAGCAACATCGAGTCTCCGTTGAGCATCCACTTGAAATCAACGCGGCGGTAAATCGCGGTCGCGAGACGGACGACTTCCGGGTCGTCGCGGAAATACTCGCGCGCGGTGAGCACGCCCGCCAGAAACAGCGCCGTGTCAATCGAAGAGTATTCGCTGTTCCAGCGGCGCTCGCCCGTCGGCGCGTCCATCCAGTGCAGGAGCCAGCCGTGCTCCTCGGCGGCGCGCTCGGCGAAGAAGTGCAGCGTGATGAGCACGCGCCTGCGCGCCTCGTCGCGCGCGATCCAGCCGCGCTCCGCGCCGACGCAAAGGGCCGTGAGTCCGAAGCCGGTCGCGGCGCTCGAAGCGATGTTGTGGCTCGGATGGCCTTCGGGGTGCGCCTCGCCGTTCGCGAGCGCGCGGTCGAGGACGAGTCCGGTCTGCGGGTCGGCGTGCTCGACGAAATACAGGAACGCGCGGTGTGAGAGGTCGGCGACGAAAGCCTCGTCGCCGCGCGACAATTTGTAGCCGCCGCGCTCGACCGAATCCTGCCCGCGGCGCGTGTGTGATTCGCGTCGCGAGTCTGAGACTCCGCGCTGACGCGACGGCGCGGCCTGCGCGCAGAGCGACACCGCGAGCAGTTGGACGATGATGAGGCAAAGAACGGCGCGGCGCGGCCTCCGGCGTGTCGCGTGCGAACCCGTGCGTCGTGTCTCGCGTGACATGGTTTTTGGCTGCGAATCCTTGCGGATTATACTAACGCCGAGGGGCGATGGGAAAACTTCGCGTGACAAAATCTTTTGCTCGTCTCCGTCGCGCGCGGCGCGCGGCCATTCGACCGCACGCGCTTCGCGTCTTCGCCGCCGTCCTTGTTCTCGCGGCGTCGTCGCACGTCGCCGTCGCGCAGGCGCGGCGGGGCGGCACGGCGGCGGCTCAGACGGGCGGCGTCGCGGGCGCTTCGCTCGCTCGCGCGGTGGAGCTTTTGCAGCAGGGCAAACTCGACGAGGCGGAGCCGCTCGTGCGCCGCGCGCTCTCTGCCGAGCCGCGTAACGCCGACGCCCACGCGCTGCTCGGAGTCATCCTCGACCAGCGCGGGCAAGTCGAGAAGGCCGAGGCCGAGTACCACGAGGCGATCAGGCTCCGGCCCGACGCGGTCTCGGCGCGCGCGAACCTCGGCGTCCTGCTCGCGCGCACGGGCCGCGCCGACGAGGCGATACAAAACTTCGAGGCGGTGCTCAAGCGCGTGCCCGAACACCCGCAGGCGACGCTCAACCTCGGACTCCTGTACGCCGAGCGCGGCGAGTACGAGCGCGCCGCGCCCCTGCTCGAACGCGCCCGCGCCGCGCAGCCCGAAAACGTCGCGGTGCTTTCGCAACTCGCCGTCACGCTCCTTCAGCTCAAGCGTGTTGACGAGGCCGCGGCGGCGGTCGCCGAAGCCGCGGCGGTCGCGCCCGACGACGCGGACGTGCTCTACGCTTCGGGCCTCGTCGCCTCGGCGCGCGGCGACAGCGAGGCGGCTTACGCCTTCTGGCAGCGCGCCGTCGAGCGGCGTCCGAACTTCGCCGCGGCGAACTTCATGATCGGCGAGCAGCTTCGCAACCACCGGCGCTACGACGGCGCGGTCGAGTTCTACGCCCGCGCGCTCGCCGAAGACCCGGCGCAGTTGGTTTACTACGTCCGGCTCGGCGGCACGTACATGCTCCTGTCGCAGTATGACAAGGCGCTCGAACTCTTCCGGCGCGCGGCTGAAAAGTTCCCCGGCAAGCCCGAAGTCTTCTACTTCGTCGGCGTCGCGGCGCGCGGTCGCGGCGCGTATGACGTTGCCGAGAGCTACTTCAGAAAGTCGCTCGCGCTCCGGCCCGACGACTTCGACGCGCTCGCGCAACTCGGCTTCGTCCTCGGCGAGCGCGACCGGACGGCGGAGGCCGAGCAGCTTCTCCGCCGCGCCATCGCGCTCCAGCCGAAACATTTTTACGCGAACTACGACCTGGGCCGCCTGCTCGCGAAGGCGGGCCGCTACGCCGAGGCTCTGCCCGTCCTCCGGCGCGCGTCGGAGATTCGCCCGAACAACGCGAGCGCGCATTACCAGTTGTTCCTGGCCTACTCGCGCCTCAAGCGGAAGGACGAGGCCGAGCGCGAGCTGTCGCTCTTCAAACAGTTGGACGAGGCGCGCAAGGAACGCGCCCGCGAAGGCCGGTCGGAGGATGACGAAGACGACGCGCAGAACGCGGGACACTCCGGGCCGTAGAGTTCGCTGAAGACGGCGCGTCGGAAGAGAACGCAAAGGGAAAGCGCGGGCGTGTGGGTCAACCACACGCCCGCGCTTTCGTCAGACCGCGGAAGGGCCGCGGGTTTAGAAGTTGAAGCGCCCCTGGAACTCGATGACGCGTCCGGCGAGCGCGCCCGGCGAGATGCCGAAGTGCGGGTCGGTGACGGTCGTGCTCGAACTCGCGAACGGGAACGACTGAAGGTTCAGGATGTTGAAGACGTTGAAAAAGTTCGCCCTGATCTCAAGGTTCGACCCCTCGTTGATGAACCTCGCGAGGCTGAAGCGCTTGGCGAGCGTCATGTCAACGTCCTTGTACTTCGGGCCGCGGAACGAGTTGCGACCGACGCCCGGCAGAAGCCCCGCCACCGGGCCGAACCCCGTCGCGCCGACGGTGGTGAAGAACCTTGAGCCGCCGCCGGGGAAGTTGCTCCCCGTGATGAAGGCGTCGTTGGAAGTGTCCGTGCCCGCGCCGCCGAAGTAGGCCGTCGGGCGCGCGGGGCAGACAATCGGCCTGTTGGTGCTCGGACAGTTGCCGACCACAGGCGTCCACGGGAAGCCCGTGTGATAAGTCGCGATGCCGGTGACTTCCCACCCGCCGAAGACCGTGCCGAGAAGGTCTTTGCGGTGCGCGAGGAACGGCAGGTCGTAGAGCGCCGACGCGACGAAGTAGTGACGCACGTCGTAGTCGGAAGGCCCGCGCTCCTGCCGAACGTCGAGCGGGAAGGTCGGGTTCGTCGGCGCGCCGACCTCGTCGCTTGAAACGATGTCAATTGACTTGCTCCAACGATAGTTCGCCGTCAACTGGAAGCCGTTGGAGAAGCGGCGCAGGAGATTCAGGAGCAGCGCGTTGTAGTTCGACGTTCCGTCCGGCGTCGGGAAGAAGACGCCCGAAGCGAAGAACGTGCCGGGGTCGTTCGGGAAGATGAAGCGCTGGTTGACGAGCCGGACCATCTTGCGGCCCGCGCTCCCCTGATAGCCCACGTCCGCCGTCAGCTTCCACGGCAGAGCGTACTGGCTGTCGAGCGAGTAGGCGTAAACGTAGGGCGTCGGCACCTTCGACGGCGCGCCGTAAACTTCGACCTGTTTGGTGCCGCCCTGCGTGTTGGTCGGAATCCCGTTGGCGTTGAAGTTGAGAATCAGAGCCGGGTTGGCCGGGTAGCTGAACGGCGTGTTGTTCGCGCCGAGCGCGTAGAGAATCTGGTTGTCGGCGAACGGCGTGCTGAACTCGTTGCCCGTGCCGCAGCAGATCGTGTAGCGCGCCTCGAACGGCGGGTTCGCGCGGACGTTCGTGAAGTCAACGAACGGGATGCGGTTGTACATCACTGCGAAGCCGCCGCGCAGGACGACCCGGCCCTCCTTGAAGAGTCCGCCGAAGCGGTCGCCGTAGTTCGGCGTGTAGGCGAAGCCGACGCGCGGCGCGAAGTTGTTGCGGTCGGGCGGGTAGAGCTGGTTGATGCCGGTGACGATGCGCGCGCCCGTCAACTCCTGCCCGCCCGCCGGGCCGAGCACGAGGTTGCTGAGCGTGTTGTTCTTCTCGCTGAGCGGCGAGAAGTATTCGTAGCGCAGGCCGAGGTTCAGAGTCAGATTGGGACGAATCTTCCAGTCGTTCTGCACGAAGGCGGCGATGGTCGTCGCGCGGAAGTAGCGCTGCGTGACGGGCGGGCCGCCCGTCGTCGGGTTCGCGGCGATCTGGTAGAAGAGCGGCGTGTCGTTGGCGAAGTTGAAGAGTCCGCCGAAGGTGTAGAGTGGGCGGGCCGCGCCGACGAGGTTGTTGTTGTCCTGATCCCTCCCCCACTCGAAGCCGAAGCTATACGCCTGATTGCCGATGACCTTGCGCAGCGTGTCGCGGAACTCGAAGGTGTTCTCGGCGAAGATACCGGGCGTCGTCTCCGAGTAGGGCGCGCCGATTTGAATTACCTTGTTGAGCGCGCCGGGCAGTCCGAACGACTCGATCTGAATGTTCGGGATGCCGAAGTTGGTGCTGCTCGAAGACTGAAGCTCGTTGAAGGCGAAGCGCGTCGCGTTGACGCGCGCCTCGTTGATCATCGTCGGCGAGAGCACGCGCGTGTAGGTGATCATGCCGAAGGTGTTGAGCGGGTTCGTCGTGATGTCGGCCTCGGGCCGCGCGTTCGAGGCGGCCTGCGCCTGCTGGCCGAAGAAGCGCGAGCGGTAGCCGCTGAGCGTCAGCGTGTCCTTTTGCGTCAGGTTGAAGTCGAAGCGGAGGTTGTACTGGTCGCCGCGCGTCCGCGCCGGGATGGCTAACTGCGCGAACTCAACGTCGGGTATGCCGTCGAGTCCGGCACCGGTCGGGTCGCTTGAGAGGACGTACTGGCCCCTCGCGCCCGTCGGCGAGCCGATGTCGAGTCCGCCCGCGACCTGCCGGCAGCCCGTGCTGTTCGCGGCGAAGCCCGCCGCCGTGCAGGGCACGGGGATGACGCCGACGACGCGCGGCTCGATCCCCGAAGAGCCGAGGATGGTCGCGGCGATGCTGCCCGGTCGAATCTGCTCGACGAGCGCGCGGTACTGCGACGTCTCGATGAAGGAGTTGACCGTGTCGGAGGTGTTTTGTCGAAGCGCCTCGTAGGAGAAGAAGAAGAAAGCCTTGTCGCGACCGAGGTGGAAAGTGCCCGTCGGCTCCTTCCTGAAGTCGGGCAGCGGGAGCGGGCCGCCGAAGCTCCCGCCGAACTGGTTGAGATGATTGTTGACGCGCGTCGGGGGCGCGTTGTTGAAGCCGCCGTACTTGTTGAAGGAGTTGAGTCCGGGGCTGTCGTTCTTCAGAAAGAGGCTTCCGTGAAACTGGTTCGTGCCGTTCTGCGAGACGGTCAGAACCTGCGCGCCGGAGTTGCGACCGTACTCCGCCGAGTATGTGTTGGCGATGACGCGAACCTCTTTGACCGACTCCTGGTTCGGCGTGATGACCGCCGCGCCGCCGTGCGTCAGGCTGTTGACGCTCGTGCCGTCGATCTGGAAGTTGTTGGCGGTGACGCGCTGGCCGTCCGCCGAGATTTGCACCTGGTTCTCGGTCTGGAAGATCGAGCGGGTCGAGCCGCCCGGCCCCGGCTGGTTCGGGAGGTTGGCGGCGTTTCCGTTCGCGCCGCGCGCGCCCTCGCCGAAGACTCCGGGCGTCAGGCGCGTCAGCTCATACGGGTCGCGCCCGAACTGCGGAAGCTCCCTGACCTCGGCGGTCGTGATCGCCTTGTCTAGGCTCGGATTCTCCGTTTCGAGCGCGGGCGCGGCGCTCGCCGTCACGGTCACGCTCTCGCTGACCTCGCCGGTCGTGAGCGTGACGTCGAGTCCCTGCACCTGCTCGGCGTTGACGATGACGTCGTTGACCGTGTTCTTCTTAAAACCCGTCTTCTCGACCGTCACCGTGTAGGTGCCGGGCGGAAGCTCGCTGAAGCGGTAGAAGCCTTCGCCGCTGGTCGTGGTCTGCTGTGTCTTGCCCGTCCCGTTGTTCGTCAGGGTGACGGTCGCCTGGCCGACGACCGCGCCGGTCGGGTCTGAAACAGTCCCCTGAACGCCAGCGCGGAACTGCGCGTGGGCAGTCGCCGCGAAGCCCAGGAGGACGAACGCGCAGAAGATTGCGCGGAAGAGAGCCGTTGATTTCTGCCTCATGTGGATGAAGACCTCCGTCTGCCGGAATCCCGCGTCCGGCGCGCGTCGCCGTTGCGGCGAACCACTTGAATGCGCCTCGGCGCGGGAAGATTTCAAAAGCGGCGGCAGTCGTGCCGCCCGATTCAAAGTCGGGTGCGGGAGGCGTCGGTAGCGCCTCGATCTTCCGGGGGAGCTTCGGATGTTGGTGTGTTGGCTGTCGGGGAAAGAAATAACACTTGGGGCTTAAAAATTCAATGGAAATTTTCTCGCCGCCTCTGTTAATCTTAGTCGCGTCCAAGCAGTCAATCTCGACCCAAGGCATTAAAAAGACGCCGAGAGACTCGCGCGCCCCGCCGCGCGAGTGATTACTTTGTGTCCTTTGTGAAATCCTCTGCGGCCTCTGCGGTTAAAGAATCCGAACTTAACCACAAAGGACACAAAAGGCATTCACAGAGGGCGCGAAGGCTCATGCAAATATAAGAGGTCGCAAAAGGAGAACATTGATGAGACAGGCGAGGGTTTGGTTCGCGGCTTTGATCGCGGCGGCGTTGATGGCCGCGGCGGTCGCGTGCGTCAACAACACGACGCAGAACTCTGGCGGCGGCTCGACGGCGGGCGGCTACCAGCGCAAGCCGCCGAAGAAGCCGGGCGAGCCGGTTCACATAGGCTTCTCGATGGACACGCTCAAGGAGGAGCGCTGGACGCGCGACAAGGATTTGGTCGAGGCCCGCGCCAAGGAGGTCGGCGCGACCGTTGACACTCTGGTCGCCAACAGCGACGACGCCGTGCAGACCAACCAGTGCAACGCGCTTTTGACGAAGGGCGTGGACGTTCTGATCGTCGCCCCGCACAACGGCGAGATCGCCGGCTCAATCGTCGAGGCCGCGCACTCGAAGGGCGTGCCGGTCATCTCCTACGACCGCCTGATTCGCAACTCCTCGCCCGACCTCTACGTCTCGCACCAGGTCGAGAAGATGGGCGAGATGCAGGGCAAGTACGCGCTCGACCACGTGCCCAAAGGCAACTACGTCCTCATCGGCGGCGCGCCCACCGACAACAACGCGATGCTGCTGCGCAAAGGTCAGATGAACATCCTCCAGCCCGCGCGCGACCGCGGCGACATACAGGTCGTCACCGACCAGTTCGCGAAGGACTGGCGGCCCGACGAGGCGCTGCGCTACACGGCGGACGCGATCACGAAGACGAACGGGAACATCCAGGCCGTCGTCGCCTCGAACGACGGCACGGCGGGCGGCGCGATCTCGGCGCTCGAAGCCGCGGGACTCGGCGGCAAGGTTCTGGTCACGGGGCAGGACGCGGAGCTTGCGGCCTGCCAGCGCATCGCCGCGGGCACGCAGACCATGACCGTCTATAAGCCGATCAAGCCGCTCGCCGACAGCGCGGTTGACTCGGCGCTCAAGCTCGCCTACGGCCAGCCGCTCGACGCGCCCGACAAGATCAACAACGGCACGACCGACGTGCCCTCGATCCTCCAAGTGCCCGTCGCCGTTGACAAGGCCAACCTCGACGACACGGTCATCAAGGACGGCTACCACAAGTGCGAGGAAGTTTATAAAGACATACCGAGCCACCAGTGCCCGAAGACGGCGGAGAACAAGCCGTCAACGACGGGCGGTCAGCGTTCGGCCTTCGCTTCCGCGCTCGCGCTCGTCGGCTTCCTTTTCGTCGGCGTCGCGGTCGCGTTCGGCAAGAGGCGATAAAGGGTAAGGGGTTTCAGAAGATGAGCACAAACGTCGAGGCGCGCACGCCGCTTCTGGAGATGCGCGACATCACGAAGTCGTTTCCGGGCGTGCGCGCCCTCGACGGCGTCTCGTTCGACCTGTACGCGGGCGAGCTTCACGCGCTCGTCGGCGAGAACGGCGCGGGCAAGTCAACGCTGATGAAGGTGCTGGGCGGCGTCTATCCCTACGGCAGTTACGGCGGCGAGATCGTGATTGACGGGCAGGTGCGACAGTTCGCCAGCGTGCGCGACGCCGAGAACGCCGGCATCGCCGTCATCTTCCAGGAGCTTTCGCTCATCAAGGGCCTGACCATCGGCGAGAACATCTTTCTCGGTCGCGAGCCGCGGCGCTTCGGCGTCGTGCGCTGGGAGGAGCTTTACAGCCGCGCGCAGAAACTGCTCGACGAAGTCCAACTGCCGTTCGACCCGCGCACGCCCGTCGAGCAACTCGGCATCGGGCAGCAGCAGCTCGTCGAGATCGCGAAGGCGCTCTCGCAGGAGGCGCGCATCCTCGTCCTCGACGAGCCGACCGCCGCGCTCACCGACGCCGAGGTCGAAACGCTCTTCGGCATCATCAACCGCCTGCGCGCGCGCGGCGTCGGCATGATCTACATCTCGCACAAGCTCGACGAGGTCTTCCGAATCTCCGACCGCATCACCGTCCTGCGCGACGGTCGCACGGTCGGGACAGACCCGACGGGCGCGCTCGACGAGCCGCGCGTCATCGCGCGCATGGTCGGTCGCGAGGTCGGAGACATCTTCCCCGAAGCCGTCCACGAGCGCGGCGAAGTGGCCTTCGAGGCCCGCAACATGACCGTCGAAGACCCGAACGTGAGCGGCAAACTGCTCGTCAAAAACGTCGGCTTTCAAGTCCGACGCGGCGAAGTCTTAGGGATCGCCGGGCTGATGGGCGCGGGGCGGAGCGAGCTTCTGATGGGCATCTTCGGCGCGTGGCCCGGTCGCGTCAGCGGCGAGGTTTTCGTCGGGGGCAAGCGCGTCCGCATCAGCCGCCCGTCGGACGCGATTCGCCAGGGCGTCGGCTTCGTCACCGAAGACCGCAAGCGCTTCGGACTCGTCCTCGACCAGACCATCCTCAACAACATGACGCTCGCGGGCCTGCCGAAACTCTCAGGCCGCTTCGTCACGAACGTTGACGCCGAGGCCGCCGCGGGCGAGCGCGCGAAGAAGGACTTACGCGTGAAGGCCAACTCCGTCTTCACCGTCGTCGGCACGCTTTCGGGCGGCAACCAGCAGAAGGTCGTTTTGGCGAAGTGGCTTCTGACGAACCCGCGCGTGCTCTTCCTCGACGAGCCGACGCGCGGCATTGACGTTGGCGCGAAGCAGGAGATTTACAGCCTCATCAACCGGCTCGCGCAGCAGGGACTCGCCATCGTCCTCGTCTCGTCGGAGCTGCCCGAAGTGCTCGGCCTCTCCGACCGCGTGCTCGTGCTGCACGAAGGCCACGTCACCGGCGAGTTCAAGCGCAGCGAGGCGACGCCCGAAGCCGTCATGTCCGCCGCGACGGGCCACTCGCAGCGCGCGGCGTAAAACGGTCTCGCGTCGCCGAAGTCGCCGGAACGGTCTCGACGCGTCGCGCGAAGTTTTCATCAGTCGTCCGTCGAAGCTCTGAGGAGTCGTCAATGCGAAGGGTTCGGTATCAGGTCGCGGCGAGTCTGGACGGGTACATCGCCGGGCCGGGGGGCGAGTACGACTGGATCGTGCAGGACCCGGAGATGGATTTCCGCGCCCTCTTCGCGCAGTTCGACACCTACCTCGTCGGGCGGAAGACGTTCGAGATGATGGATGCCGCGGGGAGGGCCGTGACGCCGGGCGTGAAGACCTTCGTCTTCTCGCGCACGCTGCGGCAGGAGCAACACCCCGGAGTGACTGTCGTCTCCGACAAAATCGAGGAGACCGTCGCCGCCCTGCGCGCCGAAGAGGGGAAAGACATCTGGGTCTTCGGCGGCGGCTCGCTCTTCCGCAGCCTGCTCGAAGCGGGGCTGGTTGACACGGTCGAGGTCGCCGTCAGTCCGGTGCTGCTAGGCGGCGGCATCCCGCTTCTGCCCCAGACCGCGAAGCAGACGAAGCTGAAGCTGACGGGGCACAGGATTTATCAGAAGTCGGGCATCGTCATGTTGCAGTATTCGGTTCGGAAGGACGACGCCTGACCGAAAGCGAATCGAGGAGACGGAGTTCTTACATGTCACAGCCAGCGAACCAGCCCGCGACCGACAGACCGCTCACGAACGCAGACGTGTCGCCGCCCGACGCCGTGCCCGAAGGGGTCGAGGCGCGGACGGGAGGCTTCCGCATCCCGACCGACAGCTTGCGCGCCTACTCGATGATCATCGCGCTCGTCGCCATCTGGCTCTTCTTCCAGTGGAGGACGATCAGCCCGGCCTTCCCCTACGGACTCTTCCTGCACCCGAACAACTTCTCGAACCTGCTCCAGCAGATGGCGGTCACGGGCGTGCTGGCGGTCGGGATGCTGATGGTGATCGTCGCGGGGCAGATTGACCTTTCGGTCGGCTCGCTCGTGGGACTCGCGGGCGGCATCGCGGCGATGACGCAAGACCCGACGGGACTCGGCGGCGCGCTCGGCTCGGCAATCGTCGTCGGCATCCTCATCGGCGCGTTCCAGGGAGTCCTCGTCGCATACGCGAACATCCCGGCCTTCATCGTCACGCTCGGCGGCCTGCTCGCGTGGCGCGGCGTGATCCTCGGCCTGAGCAAGGGCGAGACGATTCCGGT
>Ga0070740_10002152_pt1 | contig 24149 bp, 21 predicted proteins | sample Coa_R2_FD_67286 | JGI IMG/M metagenome (GOLD analysis project Ga0070740, IMG submission 67286) | Surface soil microbial communities from Centralia Pennsylvania, which are recovering from an underground coalmine fire - Coalmine... | ecosystem: Environmental > Terrestrial > Soil > Unclassified ...
CCGACCGCGCGCGCCATCTGCGCCAGGCGCGTGACGGATTCCTCGACGTTGGCTTTATCGAGCATCATCAGGTCTGCCAGCTCGTCGATGATGATGACGATATAAGGCAGCGGTTTTTCCTCTGGCTGGTCATCGAAGAGGCTCGGAGTGCCGCCCTCAAAGAGCTTGTTGTACTGGTCGATATTGCGCACGCTGCGCGATGCCAGCAGCTTCAGCCGCCGCTCCATCTCGCGCACCGCATTGCGCAGCGCGTTGGCCGCCAGCTTTGGCTCGGTAATGATCGGCGTAAACAGATGCGGAATCCCCTCATACATTCCCAGCTCAACCCGCTTGGGATCGACGAGGATCATCCGCACCTGCTCCGGCGTCGCCTTATACAGCACCGACATGATCATTGCGTTAATCGCTACCGATTTGCCGCTGCCAGTCGATCCGGCAATCAGAACGTGCGGCATCGTAGCCAGGTCAGCCGTTACGATGCGCCCGTTGATGTCCTTGCCCATGGCCAGCGTCAGCTTACTCTTCGACTGGCCAAAGCTCTCTGCTTCGATCACATCGCGCAGCCAGATCGTCTCGCGCTCATGGTTCGGCACCTGAATGCCGACCGTGCTCTTGCCGGCCATGCGCTCAATCAGGATGCTCTCAGCGCGCATCGCAAGGCATAGATCTTCAGCCAGGCCGGTGACGCGGCTGTATTTCACGCCTGCTTCCGGGCGGAACTCAAAGGTCGTGACCACCGGGCCGGGATTGATCTGCGTGATCTGTCCATTTACATCAAACTCAGCGCACTTCTCTACCAGTACCTGCGCCTCAGCCCGCAGCGCGTCTTCGCGTACAACCTGCGCCTCTTCGCTCCGATGCAGCAGCGTACTGGGTGGCAGGCGGAAGCCATTGTGTGACTTCGGCACGACTGTGACCTTATGCTCTTCGGCATCTGCGCGCTCTCTGACTGCAATGCTCGGCGGCGGCTCCGGTTCGGGTTCAGGATCGGGAACGGTTGCGCGCGGCATCTGCTCCCAGACACTCTTCTGCGCGGGAACAGGCTCGGGCTGCATCTCAGCAAAACCACCTTGGCGCTGCGCCGGAATTGATTCTTCCTGGGGTACCGCAGCCTGCTTCCTGAAATTGAGCTTTTCCTGCTTCGCTTCTGCTTTGTGGACCTTTATCAGCTCTTTTTCGCGTTGAGCTTCCGCACGCGCCATTTTCTTCGCCTCGCGGGCGCGAGCGCGGGCCTGTCGCCAGTTTGCCCAGCGATCACGCCACGCCATCACAAAAGCAAAGCGGATTGAGATCCACTCCTTGGCGGTATTGAAGCTGAAAGTTGATGAGAGATAGACCGCTGCCGCCACCATCGCGATGGTAAAGATGCAGGCTCCGGGAAAGTTCAGGTAGTGCACCAGCGAATCGACCAGAAGACGCCCGACCAGCCCTTCAATAGGGAGGCCGAGAACATGCAGATGCCCCGGCAGCAATCCCAGGAGCGCTGGAACGAAAAGCAGCGTCAGCAAGGCCCCAACCGCCTTGGCCCAGTGTGACCCAACCGGCAAAGATCGCATCCATGTCCAGCCCAGTGCTGCCAGCAACAGTGGCAGGCAGAAAGCCGCAGCACCGTCCAGCTGCAACAACAGGTCGCTGAGATACGCGCCAATTACTCCGATCCAGTTTTCCGGGCGGGTTGTGGTCGCGCCTGTAACCGTATTGAATGACGGGTCAGCCGGATGATATGAGGCAAGCGCAAGAAGAAGGAGGCCCGCAATCACCAGCACCATCAGCCCGATCAGCTCATTCAGGCGGCGGTTGCGGGTTGGCGTGAGAACCAGTTTCAGGGGTTTCATGAGAGACACAGAGGCATTGCCGAAATCAACGGCTTTACCGTTCCGAACCCCCAGAGCACCTCTATTATCCCAGACGTCAAGCCCGGATCTTCATGAAAAATCCGCAGGGGAACCCAGACAGGGAACAGGTGCTCACGGCACCCTGTGCGCTTCACGCTGCTACACCAGTCTTGCCGCGAAAACCAGCAACAAGGTCCCTACAATGATCCGGTAAACAGCAAACGGCACAAACCCGTGCTTGCGCACCCATTGCAGAAACCACTCCACTACGCCATAGGCAACAATGAATGAGACAACGAAACCAATAGCCAGAACGATCCAGCCATGACCAGTCATGGTCAGAGGGGCTATGGCATCAGCGCCTTCCGCATGTTTGGGATGCAGCGTCTTCAGCAGATCGTAGCCGGTGGCAGCAATCATAGTCGGAATGGAGACCAGAAAACTGAATTCAAGCGCTGCCGGACGCGACATGCCGACGATCTGTCCAGCCGCGATGGTCGACATCGACCGTGAAGTTCCGGGAAACACCGCCGAAAACACCTGACAAAGCCCGATCCAGATCGATTGCCCGAGCGACATCTGTTCCACATGCTTTGTTGCCGGATCGCTCCGGTCACTCCACACATCCACCACCCACATCACCACGCCGCCGATCAGCAGTGATAAAGCCATCACTTTGAGGCTTTCAAGATGCTTGCCGATAGTCTTTGTCAGCAGAAACGAGGGGATAGCTGTGCAGACGAACGCTACCAGGGTCAGCGTGAGCGGATGGTTCCAGATGGTGCGGTTATGCTCCTCGCCCTCGGGAAATGTCCTGAAGAATTGGATTATGCGCGCGGCGAAGATCAACAGCAGCGCCAGAATCGCGCCTAACTGGATCACGATCGTGTACATCTTCCAATACGGATCAGTGAGACTAATGTGCAGCAAGGCCTCGCTGATACGCAGGTGGGCCGTCGAGCTGACCGGAAGAAATTCAGTTAAACCTTCAACAATGCCAAGCAGGACAGAAATCAAATAGTCGTTCAATGAGCCTCCGGTCTTAACCTATTTTTATTTGTCATCCCGACCGGAGCACGCGGCGCGTCGCGGAGGGACCTGCAGTTATCTGTAATCGGCGCAAACACTAGATTGAAAGAAGTCGAAACACCGACGCGAAGCGCGAACGCCTGGACGGCCAGTCCTCACTCGCGATCATTCCCGTAAATCGGAATTTGCTGCTCCATCTTGTATATCAGACCCGCCGCGCGAGCCGCATAATCGCTGTCGGGATACTTCGTTTGCAATCGTCCCGCAAGTTCTTTGGCGCGCCCCCGGGCATCTCCCGCCTTCTTATCGTCGTTGTCCGACTGATACATATCACCGGCGGAAGCTTCGCGCCACGCCGCTTGGTACAGCGCCTGCGCAGCCTTCGGCGAATCGGGATGCTCATCGGCATACTTCGTATAAAGCTCCGCCTCTTTCTCCGGACATTTCTCCGATCCCTGCCAGTCCCCGCAAATCTTGTTGTCAATCATGTCGTAGGCGGCCAGATCGGCCCACCGCGTATGCGGATAGAGCTTCTGGATCTTCTTCATCTCGTTCTCATCCATCTGTTCGCGAAGATAGCTCTCCTTCTCATGGGCCGAAGGCCGCGAGAACGCATCTGCTTTCTGCAACTGCCAGCGAATGTCCGCCGCCCGCCACATCGCCTCCGCCGCGCGCGGAGACTGAGGAAAGAGATCTACCACCATGCGATACAGCCGTCGCGCGCTCTGCGCCGCATCCGGCGGCGGATGTGACTCACTCGCCAGGTTCTCCATGCTTACGGCTTCGCCAAACAGAATCTGTCCGCCATTCGGTGTGTCCGCTGTCACCACGCCCTTGTCAATCATCCAGCCGGAAATGGGCTGTGCATTCGTCTCGTTGCCGAATACAGGAGCATCGGCTTCGTTCACTGTTTCCACATCTGTATTCGCGAAGACGCGCAGCCACTTCCCGCTGTGCTCGGCAATCACCAACTCGCGGCCTGGCATTACTGTGCTCACCCGATTGGCGGATTCATCCGCCTGAACATACAGATTCGCCGGATGAACAACAGTGCCTTTCATGCCACGTGGAGCATTTTTCTGGGCTTTGGTTGCAGGCGCGCTGATCAGAAGCAGGGCAGAGAAGAAAATTAACAGTTTTCGCATCACACTGATCTGACGAATTCCCGTATCCATCGGTTTAGACTCCATATGCTGTGTCACGAAGCGAGGTGATCCAGAATAAACAGAATTGTCATCCCGACCGGAGCGCTACAGGCGCGAAGCGGAGGGACCTGCAGTAGTAAAGCGCAAATCAGCATGTCAGCTGCTGAAACAGCCTGTCGAGCGCTTCCTGCGGATCGCCATTACAGATGCATGATTCAGATTGTAGCTGTGTGATGATAATTGACTAAATCAATTAATTTAATTGATATTAAATAAATTATGACAGCTACTACATCTAAGGCCCCGGAAACAAGCGAAGAAATTGCTGTTTTTCGCCGTTTTAATCGGTTCTATACGCGGATAATCGGCACATTAAGTGAGCATTTACTCGAAACTCCATACTCTCTGGCTGAAGCCCGCATTCTTTATGAGCTCGCTCATCGCCAAAATGTTACCGCTAAAGAGCTTGTGGGTGAACTTAGCCTTGACCCCGGTTATCTGAGCCGAATCCTGCGAAAATTCCAAGAAGCCGGGCTGGTTGAAAAGGAAACCTCTTCCGCAGACGCCCGCCTGACCCTATTGAAACTGACCCAACGAGGGCGGGCAGCCTTTGGCGAACTGAACCAGCTCTCCAACAAACAGGCACGTGAGCTGCTCGACAGCCTGCCGCCTTCAAAACGCGAAGAACTGCTGCGCTCCATGCAGAACATTGAAGAAGTCATGACGCACAAAATATCCGCGCCGTACATCCTGCGCCATCATCGCCCCGGAGATATGGGCTGGGTCACCAGCCGTCATGGCGCACTTTACGCGCAGGAATATGGCTGGGACGAGCACTTTGAAGCGCTGGTAGCCCGCATCGTAGCCGACTTCATCATCGACTACGACCCAAAGCGCGAGCGCTGCTGGATTGCCGAGCGCAATGGCGACCGGCTCGGCTGTATCTTCCTCGTCAAACACCCTGAACAATCAGACACCGCCAGGCTGCGTTTACTACTCGTCGAGCCCAGCGCACGTGGACTGGGTTTAGGCAAAGCGCTGGTGAATGAATGTGTGAGCTTTGCCAGTACTGCCGGCTACAAGAAGGTGACGCTCTGGACACAAAGCATTCTTACTGCCGCTCATCACATTTATCAGCAGGCTGGATTCAAGCTGGTCCACGAAGAGCCGCACCACAGCTTCGGCGCTGATCTGATTGGGCAGACCTGGGAGCTGTCGCTGTAAATCTATTTGGTGCTGCGAGTTTTCTAGAGCATTTTTCGTTTAAAGATGTAAACCGCCGTCATTCTGACGACCGAAGGGAGGAAGAATCTCAAACCAGGCTGGCTGGGGATTCTCCGCCGACGGCTCAGAATGACGACTATGTGCTTGGTCTATATATAAACGAAAAATGCTTTAAAGTTGTCATCCTGAGCGGAGTGACCGAAGGGAACGAAGTCGAAGGACCTGCTTTTTCTAAAATATCCGCACATATAGGTGGGAGAGCAATCAATTTGCGAACATAAACCGCCGCAGCACCTCAGGCTCCACATTGCCGCCGCTCATGATGACGACAGCATTCCGGAAAGGAAGCAGTTTCTCGCGTTGGAAGAGCATGGCCGCTGTGGTCACCGCGCCGCTCGGCTCCGGCGTCAGGCGCGCCTGATAGAGCAAAACGCGCATGGCTTCGGCGATCTCCTCTTCTTTGACTGTGATGATGTCATCCACGTAGGCGCGCACATGTTCAAAGTTCAGATCACCGAGGCTCTGCGTGCGCAGCCCGTCAGCCATTGTTCTCGTCGTCATCTCTGCAGGCCAGCTGACAAGTTTTCCGCCGCGAAAACTCTCCTGTGCATCTGCTGCAAGCTCCGGCTCGATGCCGAAGACGCGTACGTCTGGCTTGATCAGCTTGATTGCGGTAGCTATGCCGCTCAATAAACCGCCGCCGCTTACTGGAGAGAGGACAAGATCGACTTCCGGTAAGTCCTCAACGATCTCCAGCCCGCACGTAGCCTGTCCGGCGATGATTGCCGGGTCATCATACGGCGGCACCATCACATAGCCGAACTTTGCTTCCAGCTCTTCGGCTTTCTGCTTGCGGTCGGAACTGGCCGGCCCTACTTCGACAATCTCAGCTCCCAATGCTGCCGTCGCCCTTTTCTTTACCTCAGGAGCATTGGACGGCATGACAATCACCGCTTTCGCGCCAAGAGCACGCGCCGCGTAGGCCACACCCTGCGCATGGTTGCCGCTCGAATACGTGATAACACCGCGCTTGCGCTCATCTTCGCTCAGCTGGGCAATTTTGTTGTATGCCCCGCGCAGCTTAAAGCTGCCGATGGGCTGCAGGCCCTCAGCCTTTATATAAATACTTTCGGGAAAGCCCGAAACCGGTAACCGCACCAGAGGTGTATGCGCAGTGACGCCGCGAATGCGTTCTTGAGCACTGCGAATTTCTTTAAGTGAAACGAGCAAGCAGGAACCCTCAAAATCGATGTAAGTCTAAGGAAGATACTTCTGCGGAATAGGCTGGTCCGGCGTTTCAGCCTGCCATACAATTTCGATCACCTTCCACTCGCTCCCGTCAAAGACAGCCTGGATGCTGTTGATGCCGCGTATCTCCGGCTTGCCATCGGGAGTGGGCCGAACTTCATAGGTGCTCCACAGGTGCGCGATATTTCCATAGACATCCGCAGGATGCTTGATCTGCACCTCGTAAAATTCTTTGTGTGTGCTTCCTTTTACGCGCGTGATCCAGTCATCCAGTGTAAGGATATGCGGCGCAATCGTGCCGTCCTTTCCCTTGCTTACAGGAATCAGGCGGGCATCCGGGAGCATGATTTGCCGCATGCAGGTACGGTCCTTGTCCGTCGGGCCGCTGACCGCGGCGTCGAGGGCTTTAATCAGCTCATCGACTGTTTTGGCCGAAGGACAGGCGGCAGCTGTTTGTGCCTGAATGAAAGGAGCAGCCAACAAAGTACAGGCTGTCATGAGAAGGAATTTTCCGCGCATGGTCTCTCCTCAAATTTCAAGAATTACAGGCATAATCAGCGGCCTGCGGCTCGTATTCTTTTGTATATACCGTTTCAGGTCGATGCGGATTTTTTCTTTAATCACTCCGTAGTCGGCCTTTTCTTCATCGCTTGAATTCTCCAGCGTCTGGCTGACGACATTACGGGCCGCTTCCATCAGCTCCTGATCCGCGCCGACAAAGCCGCGGCTCACGATCTCCGGCAGCCGCTCTACCTTGCCGCTCAGCTTATTGATTGTGAGAATTGGCAGCACAAAGCCGTCTTCGCTCAAATGCCGCCGGTCGCGGATGACAAGATCTTCGACCACATCCGCCGTGGAACCGGAATCAATACAAACGCGTCCAGCCGTCACTTTTCCAGTCTTACGAGCATCATCGCGATCAAGCTCGAGGATATCGCCGTTCTCGATCACCAGAGCAAAGTCAACTACGCCCATGCTCTGCGCAATCTCGGCGTGCTTCTTCAGGTGGCGATAATCGCCATGCACTGGAATGAAAAACTTCGGGCGCAGCAGGTTGATCATCAGCCGCTGCTCTTCCTGGCTGGCATGTCCGCTTACGTGAATCAGACCTGAGGCCCCATCATCGAAGATCACGTGAGCATCGCGCCGGTAGAGGTGGTCAATGACGCGGAAGATGCTCTTCTCATTGCCGGGAATGACACGCGAGCTGAGCACGACGGTATCGCCGGGCTGAATCCGCGCATGCTTGTGGTTATCCACCGCCGCGCGGCTCAAAGCGCTCATAGGCTCGCCCTGCGTGCCGCTGATCAGAATCATCACCTCTTCCGGATCGTAGTCGGCAATCTGACCCGGATGAATAATGATGCCCGGCGGCACCTCGAGATAACCGAGGTCCTGCGCAATTTCCGACGACTCAACCATCGAACGCCCGACAATCGCCACCTTGCGTCCATGAGTATGCGCCAGATCAATGGCGATGCGGATGCGGTAAATCGATGATGAAAAGCAGCTGAAGAAGAGCTTTCTTTTCGTGCGCGAGAACAGCTCATCGAGCCGCGGCTTCACGGCCCATTCGCTCGGCGTGTAGCCCGGCCTGTCGACATTGGTCGAATCCTGCAGCAGCGCCAGCACGCCGCGCTGGCCATACTCGGCGAATTTGTGAAGGTCAAAAGCCTTCCCATCAGGGGGCGAGAGATCGATCTTGAAGTCGCCGGTATGGACAATCACGCCGACTGGCGTATCAATGGCCAGAGCTACGCAGTCCACCAGGCTGTGTGTTACGCGGATCGGCTCAACGGTAAACGGTCCCAATGAGAACTTCGCTCCGGGAACAATCTCGATCAGCTCCGTTTCGTCCAGCAGCTTGTGTTCTTCGAGCTTGCCCTCTACATAGGCCAGTGTGAACTCGGTGCCATAGACAGGCACGTTCAGCTCAGAAAGAATCCAGGGCAGGCCGCCGATATGGTCTTCATGCCCGTGCGTGAGGATGATGCCGCGCACCAGCTCGCGGTTTTCAACCAGATATGTAATGTCGGGGACGACGATATCGACACCCAGCAACTCAGATTCAGGGAACATGAGCCCGGCGTCAATGACGATAATGTCGTCTTTATAGCGGATGGCGAGGCAGTTCATGCCAAACTCGCCTAATCCGCCCAGCGGAATGATTTGCAGTTTTGCGTCGGCCATTTTGGACTTGCCGTCCAGGCACACACGCCTTCGGCGTATGAGGGGTTCCTGTAAGGGCGGTTCTTCTATTTAGAGTAAATCACAGCGTTTGATGACTTCCGAAGCAGTAATCAATTCATTTGATTTGCCATCCTGAGCGGAGCCTGACGCAGTGAGGCGCAGTCGAAAGCCTGCCCTGAGCTTGCCGAAGGGGACCTGCTTCTTGCCCGCACCGGAAAAAGTCACCGCAACAAGTCCTCCAGCGCCAGGCTCAGCTCGGTCTTCTCATCCCGATACTTCACGATTACAGGAGTGTAGACGCTCAGTCCCCATTCCTGCCCTTTGCCCTTCGTGACTGCGCGAGCACCCGGAACCACGACCGCGTTTTCCGGGATGATCAGCGGTGTTTCTCCCTCAGCCCGTAATACTGTGCCGTTCACCACGTCATAAACCGGAGTGCCGCGCGTGAGTACGGTTCCCGCCGCCAACACGGCGCGTTTGCGGACAATCGTCCCTTCATACACACCGCAGTTGCCGCCGACGAGCACATCGTCTTCCAGAATTACCGGACTCGCGTTGACCGGTTCCAGCACGCCTCCTACTTGCGCCGCAGCGCTCAGATGAACACGTTTTCCAATTTGCGCGCAGCTGCCAACCAGAGCGTGCGAATCGACAAGAGCGCCTTCATCCACATACGCGCCTACATTCACATACATGGGAGGAACGCAGATGACCGACTTCGCCAGATACGCTCCACGGCGCACGGATGAGCCGCCCGCGACGATACGGATACCTTCATCGGCAGAAAACTGCCTTGCCGGGAAGGTGTGTTTGTCTACGAAGGAAAGATCTTTGCCCCATGCTTCTAAATGCCCGATTCGAAAACCCAACAGTATCCCCTGTTTGACCCAGGCATTCACTCGCCAGCCGGTCGGCGCAGTGGCATCCGGCTCCGCTGAGCGTACTTCGCCGGCTTCAAGCGCATCCCTCAATGCTTCAAAAGCAGTCATCGCTGCCGCATCGCCAACTGCAGCAGCGCCGGCTGCGAAAGAATCTTCAATCTGTTTTTGTAAAAGTTTCGTGCTCATCTCTAAGGCCGAGTCTATCAGGCGAGCGGCACTATTCAGGATGCTGCAATATTGCTGTGCATGCAGATCCCCAGCTGTCTGCATACATGCCGTTCTTTTCACGGTAGGTTGCCACCGACGTTTCGCTTCCTGAAATGTGTGCTAACAGCGCAATATCCGGATAGCTGCTGTCCATGCGCGGTTCGATCAACATGCCCCAGGCGCTTGACGCCGATGAGCTGTTGTCTTCCTTGCTCCACGGCACCATGCTGCGCGCGTTTTCGTCTGTCAGGCTCATGATCCATGTGGGACAGTTGCCATGCGCGCCGCAACCATTTTCAAACCGAATCAGCATCAGGCGCTCGCCCGGTTTTCCACCGGGGATGAGCGCATAGGTCATAGCTTTTAATAAATATTCGCGTTCCGAGGCGCCCTGAGGAACATCGAGATACCATCCGGTTACATTTCGCCATGCGGTCAGGTCTTTGTTTAATGCATTAAGAATATGCGCCGAGTCCATTTCAGGAAGACTGGAGATTGATGGAAGATGAACTGCCAACTCGACTTTCCTGCGGCACGATTCGTAGCTGACCGGCGCGTGTGTTTGTGCATTGCCAGTTACAAATGGCGTCAGCAGCACAATTAAGCGGCCATAAGTGAACACGCATGGTCGACAGTATCCGAAGAGGAAATTCGAGTGCAAGAAATTCTTTGAGAAGTTAGTGAGGCTCATCTGGCACGATGCTCAAAGAGATGCGCGCATTCTGGCGCACAATCCACGCGAAGATAATTCCCTTTCGATTCTCGAAAACAAGCAAGTCCGGTTTGCGTGGAAGAGAGATGCGTTAACAGCGTCAGCTCAGGATACTGCGATGCGGAAATTGAGCGTTCGCCGACTCCCCAGCCGCCGCCAATGCTTGTTCCCAGATGCTCATTCTGCCACGGCACCATCGACTGCGCGCCGGAATGCGTTAATCTTACCACCCACATGGGGCAATTTTCGTGCGAGCCGCACATCGTATTCGAGCTGTAGCGAATCACCAGCAGCTTTTCATCTGATTTAGCTTCCGGAAGGTTCTTGAATTCAAGATGAGAGATGAAGTATGCCTTGTAGTCTGCCCGTTTCACAGACGAGCTGGCTATATCGAGTTCAGCCATTTCGAGCATGTCATCGCTGAGGGCATGCAGCACTTTATCCTGTTCGCCTTTGGCCAGCGATGAAAACGGCGAGGCATTCTTCAACGAGTGAACCTTGACCCAGCAGCCACTATCGCTGCTCACATTCTGAGCGCAGCATACTGCAAGGCTCAGGTGCAGAACTACCGCCGGTAGACGCCGTCGCAGCATCACTGTCCTCAGAACATCCGGTAATCGCCCTCTTCGCGCGGAGCATGCACCAGCAGCCCCAGTTCGCCAATAAGTCTTTCCAGACGGGAGCGCGTGGCCTGAGAAACTGGCACCATCGGCAAGCGGCAATGCTCCTCTATGCGTCCCATCATGGCCATCACTGCCTTCACCGGGGATGGATTCGTCTCCCAGAAATTCGCCTGCATCAGCCGGAAGTATTTCCGGTTGATCTGCCGCGCTACCGGCCAATCGCCGGTCAATGCGGACTCGATCATCAGCGCCATTTCTGCGGGGATTTCATTCGAGGCCACAGAAACAAGCCCAACCGCGCCTACCCCAATAGCGCCGAGCGCCATGTTGTCATCTCCCGAGTACACGCTGAAGCTGCGCGGGGCCTGCGTCACCAATTCTGTAATCTGCGGCAGATTGCCGCTCGATTCCTTCACTCCGGCAATGTTCGGCGCTGCCTCAATCAGGCGCAGCACAGTCGCCGGTTCCAGGTTCGTGCCCGTGCGCCCGGGAATGTTATAGAGCACCACTGGCAGCTTTACGGCATTGGCCACAGCCTTGAAGTGCTGGTATTGCCCTTCCTGTCCCGGTTTGTTGTAGTAGGGATTCGCGGTAAGAATGGCCGTCACGCCGGGCACCTGCGAAGCAACCTGCGCTCTGCGAACCGCCTCACGTGTTGCGTTATGGGTGCATCCGGCCCATACCGGAACACGGCCTGCTGCCGCTTCCGTCACAATACGGATTACCCGCAGCCATTCTTCATCATTCAGGGATGGCGTTTCGGCCGTTGTCCCGCAGGCCACCAGCCAGTTGATGCCGCTTTCAATCTGCCACTGCGTCAAGGCGTAGAGCGCCTGCTCATCAATCGCGCCGTCCGCGTGAAACGGCGTTACCAGCGCTGTTCCGCAACCAATCAGGTCCATTACAAATCGAGTTTACAGGAACGCGCGTTATACAAAGAAGAGCTACAGCTGATGACGTTTCTCATAGAGTTTGGCGTCTATCAGGAAGCGAAACCAGAAAGTCTGAAGCACAAAAAAGATAAAGCCTGTGGCCCCATCCAGAAACCCGAGGCGCAGAAAATAGCGGTAAAAGAACAGGACAAAAGGCCGCAGGAAGAGTGGAGCATCGTTGTAAAGTCCGCGCAAATAGCGTTTCCGTTGCACCGGATTTCCAGAAAGCGCGCCTTCGATCCTGCCTGCATTTGCGCCTTCGCTCTGTTCTTCAACTTCGGCATCCGACCAGCGGTTGTGACGAAATGTCCATTCGCTCAGGGACATCCGGATGTCATCGATCATCTTCCCCTTGAGTTGGGCTGATCTGCCTGATTCGAGATAGAAGTGCTGATCGTATTTTCGCGACTCACACCTGCCCACGCCGGTACGAAAGAGTCGCATGTGCCATGTTGGAAACATGCCGCCATGCCGGATAGGCTTGCCGAGAAACAGCATAAGACGTGGCAGATAAAATCCGCTCAGGTCAGTGGCTTCGCTTAAGCCGGCAATCTCCTGCTGTAACTCCGGAGAAAGCCGTTCATCCGCGTCCAGATGAAGTTGCCAGGCATATTTCACTGGGAGAGAATCGATCGCCCAGTTTCTCTGCGCGCCGTAGTTCTCAAAGGTATGCTCCGTCACCTGAGCGCCGAAGCTTTTTGCGATCTCCACTGTGCGGTCCTTGCTGTACGAATCAACAATGTGAATGTCATCGGAAAGCCCGGCGACTGATTGAAGCGTTTCAGCAATGGATAACTCAGAATTGAAGGTCAATATGATGACAGATGGCCTCAAAAGGTCCCTCGTGGTTGAAGTCTCTTCATCCTGTGGATAGGGGAAGGTCTGATTTCAGTATCGCATCTGCGATGTGCGATAAAGTTAAATCAAGATTGCAATGGAGCAGGACCCTACACTTCTACCGTCATTTTCTCTGCGCAATCGCCTTGCCCGCCTGGCCTGGCAAATCACCTGCGCAGTATTTTTCCGGCTGTCACCGCGTCCGTTCCATGCATGGAGAGCAGGCTTGCTGCGCCTCTTCGGAGCGAAACTGGGCCCGACCTGCCATTTCTATCCCAAAGCCAGAATCTGGGCCCCCTGGAACCTCATCTGCGAAGACCGCGTCAGCGTGGCTGATGACGCTGAGCTTTATAACCCGTCGCCTCTCTATATGGGATCGCACTGCATCGTCTCGCAGGGAGCCTACATTTGTGGAGCGACCCACGAATACAATGATCCCTCGTTCCGCCTTGTGCATTTTCCAATGCGGCTCGGCGCTTATTCCTGGGTGTGCGCGCGGGCGACTGTGAACCCCGGCGTAAACGTAGGTAACGGCGCCATTCTCGCCCTCGGCGCCGTAGCGACCCGCGACCTTGAGCCGTTCGGCATCTATGCAGGCATTCCCGCCCGTAAGGTCAAGGAGCGGTTAAGGAGCGCCGTTCCAGTAGCTTTTCTTGAAGCTACAGCTGATCCACAACCTCACTGAAGTCCCACACGCCCGTTTTGCCCGCAATCCATTCAGCGGCAAGCACGGCGCCCTCGGCGAAAGCACGCCGCGAAAAGGATTCATGCTTCAATTCAATGACCTCATTCTCAGTTCGCGCTTCCAGAATATGAATTCCGGCAACATCGCCTTCGCGCTTTGATTCAATTTCTACATTCAGAGAGGGGTTGGTTGTCTGCACTGCATGGCGAATAGAGAGCGCTGTGCCGGAAGGAGCATCCTTCTTTGAAGCATGATGCGTTTCGATAATTTTGAAGCGATAGTGAGGCACAGCCAGAGCCAGTTCGCGCGCCAGCCGAAAAACCGTTTGTACGCCAATCGAAAAATTCGTCCCGTACAAGAATCCTGCGCCTCTGCGAGCAGCCAGTGAACGCATATCATTCAGGTGATCGTACCAGCCGGTGGTCCCCACCACCATACGGGCGCCGCTGGCCAAACAGGCCCGCATATTCGAGACAACTGCCTCCGGCGTAGTAAAGTCGATCACCGCATCAAAGCCGGCCAGAAACGGCGGAGTTAAAGCCATTGCATTGCGGTTTTCTTCTTCGCCCAGGACCTGGACGCCATGCCCATGTTCGCTTGCCACTTCGGCAATTACGCGGCCCGTCTTTCCACGTCCCAGCACAAGAAAGAGCATGCGTTACCTCACGCCTGTTGCAGCGGTCGCGCTCCTGCGCGCTTCCACATCAAAAATCTCCGGATCAGGATTTTCAAAGAACTCCGCGTGCAGTGAGCGCACAGCTTCATCCGCATCGTCTTCGTCGATCATGAAGCTCATATTAATCTCCGATGCGCCCTGAGAGATCATTCTTATGTTGATGTGGCGAATCGCGCCAAAAACGCGTCCCGCGATTCCGTTATGTCCACGGATATTCTCGCCCACCATGCAGACCAGCGCCTTGCGGCCTTCGTATTTCACGTCTGCCAGCTTGCTCAGGTCAGCGGCAATCTCCGGAATTTTTTCGTTGGTATCGACAGTAAGAGAAACGCTGACTTCCGAGGTTGAAACCATATCGACCGGGCACTTGTGCTTATCGAAAACATCGAAGATGGCCTTCAGGTAGCCGTGCGTCATCAGCATGCGGCTGGCAACCACATCGATAATGGTGAGGCGCTTTTTGACTGCAATCGATTTGAATGGGCTGCTGCAATGCGGAGCAAGCGAGATGATGCGCGTGCCCTCATTCTCCGGATTGCGCGAATTCAGCACCAGCACAGGAATGTTCTTCTGCACTGCGGGCAGGATTGTTGCCGGGTGCAGAACTTTAGCGCCGAAGTATGCAAGTTCCGCGGCCTCTTCAAAGCTGATCGTCTTTACCCGCAGCGCATCCGGGCATGCGCGCGGATCGGCAGTCATAATGCCATTCACATCCGTCCAGATTTCAATGGCATCGGCATGAACGCCGCCGCCAATGAGGGCCGCCGTAAAGTCTGATCCCCCCCGTCCCAGCGTCGTCGTTACGCCTTTTTCCGTCGAGCCGATAAAGCCGCCCATAACGACAGTTCTACCTTCCGCGGAGTGGGGGAGCACATGCTCCTTCAACCGTTCTTCAATCAGAGCATCCTGCGGAATCGCCTTGCCGTGCTGCGCGTCGGTAATGATGCAGCTGCGCGAATCGACATGAACGCCATCCAGCCCGCGAGCGGCAAATGCTTCAGCAATCATGCGGCTGGAGAGGCGTTCGCCATAGGAGACAATCATGTCGCTGATCCGCGGTGTCAGTTCGCCAACTGCTGCCAGCCCGCGCAGAATCTCATCCAGCGCATCGAACTCGGCGTCAATCCAGGTCTGGGAAGCAGCATAGGCGGGACCGGTAAGATCATCGCAGTGTGTAACCTCTTCGCCGCGGGCCTGCGCCGTCAGCCGGCAGGCCACCTCCTTGTGCCGCGAGCGAAGCCGCGCCGTAATGGCCAGAGCGCCATTGCGGTCGCCGCGCGCAGCCGCATTCGCAGCCGCGATCAGTTGGTCTGTAACTTTGGCCATCGCGCTGACCACCACAATCGGCTGCAGGCCCTTGGCGCGACGTCCAGCGACAATGCCTGCTGTACGATGAATGGCCGCTGCATCTTCGACGGAGGTCCCGCCGAACTTCATCACAACCAGTTTCTTCATGCCGGGACCGCCACCGGATCAAGCTTACCCAACGAAACCAGCAGCTCTGCATTCAGCAGCGCCGCGCCTGCCGCGCCACGAATCGTATTGTGCGAAAGCACTGTAAACTTCCAATCCAGCAACGTGCAGGGCCGGAGACGGCCAACAGTGGCCGCCATGCCATTGCCGCGCATCCGATCCAGGCGCGGCTGCGGACGATCATCGGCAGCGACAAATTCAATCGGCTGTGCTGGAGCCGTAGGCAGGTCCTGTCCGGCCAGCGGCTTGAACTCACTCCATGCTGCCAGAATCTGCTCCCGCGTCGCCTGCGTGCGCAGCTTGATGCTCACGCTCTCGGTGTGACCGTCTTCAACTGGAACACGGTTGCAATGCGCCGAGATGCGCGCATTGAGCGCCTGAACCCGCGAGCCCTTCAGCGAGCCCAGCAGTTTCAAGGTCTCTTCCTGCATCTTTTCTTCTTCGCTCTTGATGTAGGGAACGACGTTGCCGAGAATATCCAGCGAAGCCACGCCCGGATAGCCCGCGCCGCTCACCGCCTGCATCGTGCTCACGAAAATAGACTCGATGCCGAAACGCTCTTCCAGCGGCTTCAGCGCGAGCACCAGTCCAATCGCGGAGCAGTTCGGGTTCGTAACAATGTACCCGCCCGATTGCTTGCGCCAGCTCTGGTTCTCAAGCAGCGGTAGATGGCTGGCATTCACTTCAGGAATTACCAGCGGCACATCTTCCTGCATGCGGAAGGCGCTGGAGTTCGAGATGACAGCGCAACCGGCTGCAGCGAACTTAGGCTCCAGCTCACGGGCAATATCAGAATCAAGCGCGGCAAAAATAACCTTCGGAGCACCCACTGGCGACGCAGGAGACACCGGCATATCGGCAATGTGCACAGGCAGAGCAGTATCAAGCTTCCATTTCACCGCGTCGCCATATCGCTTGCCGCTCGACTTATCGCTGGCCGCAAGCCAGGCAACTTCAAACCACGGATGCTGCTCAAGGAGCTGAATAAATCGCTGGCCGACCATGCCGGTCGCGCCAAGAATGCCGATCTTCTGTCGCTGCATGTGCCTTTTGTACACCTCTGCCCAGCATCGTTTGCGCGCTGGACTGTTCGCTGTACTTAATAGTGTAACGGTTGTGCTCCGGCAGATGAAGCCCCCAGGCATGCCCCGGCGGGAATTGCCCGGAATTGTTATCCCGCTATGGGCCTGCACAGAATGCATGCCGGCGGCAGTAAACTGAGCATCTACTTGTATATGAAAATCCTCACCGCTGACGAGATGCGCGCGACTGATCGTGTCACTACAGATCGTTATGGCGTTCCATCGCTCGATCTGATGGAACACGCCGGGCAGGCCGTTGCTCGTTTTGTATTGCGCGAATTTCCCGAGGCTCTGCGAGTGGGCGTGCTCAGCGGCAAAGGCAACAATGGCGGAGATGGATTTGTTGCTGCGCGAAAGCTGCAGGAAGCAGGACGGAAAGTCCAGCTCCTGCTGCTCGGCTATCCCGATGATCTCAAAGGCGACGCAAAGGCAATGTTCGAGCGCCTGGAATTGCCGCCGATCATAGCAGCCGATGAAGCAGCCCTTGCCGCAGCCCCCGTTAAGGATTTGCTGGAGGAATCGCAGCTTCTTCTCGATGCGGTCGTCGGCACCGGCTTCAGGCCACCGCTGAAAGGGGTGGCCCTTGCACTTCGCAATCGCATCAACAGCCTTACTGCGCCCGTGGTTGCCGTGGACATTCCTTCCGGGTGGGATGCCGATTCCCGCGAGTATCAGGTCGAAGGAGCGTATCGCGCCGATGCCGTCATCACCTTTACCGCGCCGAAGTTGGCGCATGTCCACAGCAATCTCACCAACAGCGCCACCAGACCGATCGTGGTTGCGCCCATCGGATCGCCGGATGAGGCAATTGCTTCCGGCCTGAATCTCACCTGGGCGGGAGACTCGAAGCGAATCGCCGAAACGCCGCGTCCGGCGGAGAGCAACAAGGGTAAGTACGGGCACGTGCTGGTGATCGCCGGCGCTTACGGTAAGTCAGGCGCTGCGGCCATGGCCTCACTTGCCGCTCTGCGGACAGGAGCGGGCCTGGTAACGGCAGCCGTTCCTCAGCCGATTCTGGATTCTGTGGCTCGTATCGCCCCTGAGCTGATGACCATCCCGCTGCGCGCAGGAAATCGAGGCGAAATCAGCAGCAGCAATCTCGATCCGGATACGCTCAACGAGCTTCTGGAAAAGAAAACCGTTATTGCCATCGGTCCCGGTATCGGCCAGTCGCCGGAAACAGAAAAATTCCTTCTCGGCCTGCTGGAAAAGACCGAGCTTCCCATAGTGCTCGACGCGGACGCGCTGAATATCCTTGCGCAACACAAAGACCAAATTAACGGCCGCGACCGGACGCTGGTGCTCACGCCCCACCCGGGCGAGATGGCGCGGCTGGCCGGCATCAGCATCCGCGAAGTGCAGGCCGACCGCGAAAATCTCGCGCGCCAGTTTGCGACAGAACACCGTGTAACGCTGGTGCTCAAAGGCTGGCGCACGCTCATCGCGCACCCTGATGGTTCCGTCGCTCTCAACACGACCGGCAACCCGGGCATGGCGAAAGGAGGCAGCGGGGACATCCTCACCGGCATCGTAGCTGCTATGCTGGCGCAATATCCGCATCTCGCCGGAGACGCCGTGAACGCCGCCGTCTATATTCATGGCCTGGCCGCTGACTTCGCCCTGCACGAGCAGGATGAGCATACACTGCTGGCCACCGACACCATTGCGCATCTTTCATCAGCTTTTCGCTTTCGTTCCGAGGACAAAGACGGGTATGTTTGGATACAGGGGATGCCGCGATGACCCAGGCGACAGGCACGAAAGTCCACGAATTCGAGACGAACAGCGCCGCTGATACCATTCGTGTCGGCCATGAGATTGTGAAGCTGCTGCCGCCGCCGAAATTTCTTATCCTGAAAGGCGATCTCGGGGCCGGGAAAACTACGCTGGTCAAAGGAATCGTGGAAGCTCTCGATGCTGCTGAACCGGACGAGGTGACCAGCCCTACCTTCACCCTTATCCACGAATACGAAGGCACGCGCCACGAAGACGACAAAGATGAGCCGGTAATGCTCTATCACCTGGATCTCTACCGCATCGAGCAGGAACGTCAGCTTGATTCGCTGGGCCTCGACGAAATCGCCACACCTGACAGCATCGTCCTTGTGGAATGGGGTGACAAGTTCCCCAGCGTTGCCAAACGCAGCAATGGCGAAATTGTGATGAAGGCAACCGGCGGCGACTCCCGCAAAATTACGCTGACGCTCAAGGATTGATCTCCGGCTCAGTCAAAGTTTGTCATCCTGGGCGGAGTCCTTCCGCGGCAAAGACGGAGTCGAAGGACCTTCAGTATCAATAAATTTAGTCGGCGCAAAGTCTCCTCCATATACAATCCACTCCAAAGGTGGACCAGCAAGACGTGTCGCAAGCCATCGAATCACCACCCATCACAGAACACCATGATCTAAAGCAGACACTCGGCACCTGGCAGCTCTGGGGCATCGCCGTCGGGCTCGTCATCTCCGGCGAATACTTCGGATGGAGCTACGGCTGGGCAAACGCCGGGACGCTCGGCTTTCTGGTCACGTCGCTGCTCATTGCGGCCATGTATGCAACCTTCATCTTCAGCTTTACTGAGCTGACGACTTCCATTCCTCATGCCGGCGGTCCTTTCGCCTATGCGCGCGCAGCTTTCGGCTCCGTTGGAGGTTATTTCGCGGGAGCGGCCACGCTGGTGGAATTTGTCTTTGCGCCCCCGGCGATTGCGCTGGCGATTGGGGCGTATCTCAATGTGCAGTTTCCATCGCTGGCTCCAAAGCATGCAGCCCTCGGTGCTTATCTCGTCTTCATGGTGCTGAACATACTCGGCGTGCAGATTGCTGCTACGTTCGAACTATTTGTAACGCTGCTCGCAATTTTTGAATTGCTGGTCTTTATGGCCGTCGTTGCGCCCGGTTTCCATCTGGCGAATTTTCTTCAGGGCGGATGGGCTGGCCAGAACCACTTCAGTCTTCATGCCGTCCCGGGAATCTTCGCCGCTGTTCCATTTGCCATCTGGTTCTTTCTCGCAATCGAAGGCGTGGCCATGGCGGCGGAAGAAGCGAAAGACCCGAAGCGCTCTATCCCCATTGCTTACATCGCAGGCATCCTGACGCTGGTTGCATTGGCGCTGGGCGTCATGCTTTTTGCCGGATCAGCGGGCGACTGGACAAAACTGGCGAACATCAATGATCCCTTGCCGCAGGCCATGAAGATAGTTGTAGGAGCGCGCAGCGGATGGCTGCACATGCTCGTCTGGCTGGGGCTTTTTGGTCTCATCGCGTCATTCCACGGAATCATCCTGGGTTATTCGCGGCAGATCTTCGCTCTCGCCCGCGCCGGATATCTCCCGCGTTTTCTTGCTCATGTGCACCCGCGCTTCAAAACACCCTGGCTCGCAATTCTGGCTGGAGGAGTGGTTGGTATTGCGGCCATCTACAGCGACCAGCTCATTACCTTCGGAGGACAGACCCTCACCGCCAATATCGTTACGATGTCCGTCTTCGGCGCGATTCTGATGTACATCCTCAGCATGCTGGCACTCTTCCGGCTGCGCAGCAGTCAGCCTCATCTGCATCGCAGCTATAAGGCCCCGCTCTATCCGTTCTTTCCGGCATTCGCTTTAATCTGTTCCGTGCTCTGCATGGGGACCATGCTCTACTACAATCGGCTGGTCGCGCTTGTATTTCTGGGGCTTCTGGGCGCAGGATTTATCTATTTCCTGCTTACGCGGCATCAGCGCGAGCAGGCTGCAGACTCGAACGCCTTCAATGATCGGCATATCTCATGAGGTGCCTCTTCTGAATTTGTCATCCCGAGCGTAGCGCAGCGAAGCCGAGGGACCTGCAGTTTTGCTGAACTGCGCCAGCCAGAAAGCCTTACACTGTCTCCGACAAGCACATGCCCTACGCCCATACCATCGGCAGCCGCACCTGGTATTTCAATGACCTGAAGACACTGCTCGCAAAAGCCACCCCGGCGCGCTCTGGAGACGAACTCGCCGGCATCGCCGCCGCGAGTGAGGAAGAGCGGGTAGCCGCGCGCATGGCTTTGGCCGATGTGCCGCTAAAGCGCTTTCTCGAAGAAGCCGTCATTCCTTATGAATCCGACGAAGTAACGCGCCTCATCATCCATACGCACGACGCAAACGCTTTCGCTGAAATCAGCCATCTCACTGTAGGTGATTTCCGCAACTGGCTGCTCAGCACCAGCACCGATACCGAGACTCTGACTCGCATCGCGCCGGCGATAACACCGGAGATGGCTGCCGCCGTTTCGAAGCTGATGCGCAATCAGGACCTGATTCTTGCGGCGCAGAAATGCTGTGTCGTGACGCGCTTCCGTAACACCATCGGCCACAAAGGACGCTTGTCCGTCCGCCTGCAACCCAATCACCCGACCGATGACGCAAAAGGGATAGCCGCATCGATGCTTGACGGCCTGCTCTACGGCTGCGGAGATGCGGTCATTGGCATCAACCCGGCAAGCGACAGTCTCACATCTGTTATCACACTGCTCGATATGCTCGACAAATTCCGCCAGCGGTATGAAGTCCCGACACAATCCTGCGTCCTCACACACGTCACCACGACGATGCAGGCCATCGAGCAGGGAGCGCCTGTTGATCTTGTCTTCCAATCGATAGCGGGCACAGAAAAGGCCAACGCCGGCTTCGGCGTGAATCTTGCGCTGCTCAAAGAAGCTCGAGAAGCCGCGCTTGCGCTGCGTCGCGGAACCGTCGGCGACAACGTAATGTACTTCGAAACCGGGCAGGGAAGCGCTCTGTCTGCGAATGCCCATCATGGAGTCGATCAGCAGACCTGTGAAGCGCGGGCCTATGCCGTGGCGCGCGCATTCAAACCGCTGCTCGTCAACACCGTCGTTGGCTTCATCGGCCCTGAATATCTGTATAACGGCAAACAGATCACGCGCGCTGGGCTCGAAGACCACTTCTGCGGCAAGCTGCTTGGTCTGCCCATGGGCTGTGACATCTGTTATACCAATCACGCCGAAGCTGACCAGGACGACATGGATACGCTGCTTACGCTGCTCGCCGTCGCCGGCGTGAATTTCATCATGGGCGTTCCCGGAGCCGACGACATTATGCTCAACTACCAGAGCACTTCGTTCCATGATGCGCTCTATGCCCGCCGCGTGCTTGGGCTGAAGCGCGCGCCGGAATTCGAAGCATGGCTCGAAAATATGGGCATCACCAGCCGCGAGGGTAGCCTCGCTGACCGCCTGCAGCCAGGCGCGGCGCGGCTGCTGGAAAGCGCATGAACGAAATCATCCGGAATCCGTGGACGCGCCTGCGTAGCTTTACCAACGCCCGTCTCGCGTTGGGCCGCGCCGGAGACAGCTTGCCGACGAACGAAGTTCTCGAATTCGCTCTCGCGCATGCAAAGGCCCGGGATGCTGTCCATAACACGCTCGATGTGGAAAGCCTCGCGCACGATCTCAAAGCATCCGGCTTGCCGTCCATCGCCCTGCAAAGCTCCGCTCGTGACCGCGCCGAGTACCTGCGTCGCCCCGACCTCGGCCGAAAGCTGAATAGCGAAAGCCGGGCACGGCTTGAGGAAACATTCATGAAAGAAACAAAGAATTGTCATCCTGAGCGGAGCAAAGGACCTGCTTTTTCTACGCATCTCTGTCACAGTGAAGCGCTATCCGCCGCTTTCATCATCGCCGACGGTCTCTCCTCTATCGCTCCGCAGCGTCACGCAATCCCGGTATTGAGAGACATCATCAGCAAACTCGGAGATCAGCATATCGCGCCGGTCATTATTGCCACGCAGGCCCGAGTAGCTATTGGCGATGAAATCGGAGAGCTCCTCAACGCAGAGATGACCATCGTGCTGATCGGTGAGCGTCCCGGCCTCAGCTCTCCGGACAGTCTTGGCATCTATCTCACGTACAAGCCGCATGTCGGCTGCACGGATGCGGACAGAAACTGTATCTCCAATGTGCGGCCTCAGGGACTGAGCTACGAAGCGGCAGCACGCAAACTGCATCATCTTATGCTCGCAGCACGCCGCACAGGTCAATCAGGAATAGCGCTGAAAGACGAAAGCGACCGGCCATCGCTGACCCCGTAAAAACAAGTTCTGTAACATGGAAATATGACTTTCGGAAAAAGCCCGCGCCTCACAACACGTCAGATGACATTGATTTCTCGCGCGCTTGCTGATCCGCGCCGTTTCCAGATCCTGAAACAGATCGCTGCTTCCACACAATGTCCATGCAGCAATCTCCGTGAATGCACACCGGTTTCGGCAGCCACGCTCTCCCACCATCTAAAGGAACTGGAAACCGCCGGACTGATCACCATCGAACGCGAAGGAAAATTCGCAAATCTTTCCCTCTGCCGTGACATCTGGCAAGCTTATCTCGACCAATTAGCTGGAATTTAATAAAAATGATATGCAACTTTCTATGCCCAGCGTCATCAATTAGACAGTTATCGAAACATCAAATCATAATATTCCAACAGGAGCAGGAAAATGGGAAAGCTTCAAGGTAAAGTGGCCGTGGTCACGGGCGCATCCAAAGGCATCGGCGCGGGAATTGCGAAGGGTCTGGCGGCGGAGGGCGCATCGGTAGTAGTCAACTATTCTTCCAGCAAAGAAGGCGCGGATCGCGTCGTAAAGGAGATTACGGACAAGGGTGGCAAGGCGGTAGCGGTGCAGGGAAATGTTGCGAAGACAGCCGATGTCGAGCGCATTTTCGCTGAAGCGAAGAAGGCCTTCGGTCCACTCGATATCCTGGTGAACAATGCTGGAGTCTATGAGTTTTCTCCGGTTGAAGAAATTACGGAAGAGCACTACAACCGTATCTTTAACACCAATGTTCTGGGACTGCTTCTGACGACCAAAGAAGCCCTCAAGCACTTCAATGGCAACGGTGGAAGCATCATCAACATTGGTTCGGCCGTAACCGAGGTTTACCCGCCAAACTCAGCCGTCTACACCGGAACAAAAGGCGCCGTGGACGCCATTACCCGCACCCTGGCAAAAGAGCTGGGACCGAAGAAGATTCGCGTCAACTCCATCAATCCGGGCGTGACGGAGACAGAAGGTGTTCATGCCGCAGGCTTCATTGGCAGTGATTTTCTGAAGCAGTTCGAGGCGCAAACTCCGCTTGGCCGTATCGGCCAGCCTGAAGACATAGCGTCGGTAGCTGTCTTTCTGGCTTCACCCGATTCTGCCTGGCTGACAGGCGAATTGCTGGTAGCATCAGGTGGCCTGCGATAAAGCATACTGGCAAGTCGTCATTCTGAGCGAAGCTAAGAATCTCAGAAAGTGCTGGCGCCCCAATGGCATCGCTCAGAATGAGGCTAATTTTCCGTAAAATAGTTAAACCTGCTCAAGATCGAGCAGCTTCTTCTTCCGCTC
>Ga0070740_10002153_pt1 | contig 24139 bp, 29 predicted proteins | sample Coa_R2_FD_67286 | JGI IMG/M metagenome (GOLD analysis project Ga0070740, IMG submission 67286) | Surface soil microbial communities from Centralia Pennsylvania, which are recovering from an underground coalmine fire - Coalmine... | ecosystem: Environmental > Terrestrial > Soil > Unclassified ...
GCGGCAGCGAGCCGCGCCCGCGGGCGCCGGTCCCGATCCCCGCCAAGCACGCCTGCAGGACGGCCCCTCGTGGATCAGGACGGGCACACCCTAAGGCCGCCCGGCGGGCTGGGGATAAGGTTTTCGCAGATTGTAATTTTATCAATGTGTTATGGCGGTTTTCCCATCCGATTGATGAGTTCCGTTCAGCCAATCTGGCAGAGCACAAAATCGTCCCCATGTGATTGGGGTCACATCAAGAGCGAGAGGCGCGCGCTACAGATCTCGCCATCATTGTGATCCTGCCGAGCGTCCACCCCACCCCCACAGATAGCTCGGTAGCTGGACCCGGTCTCCCCCAAGGCCGGGTCCTTTTTTAAGATCGGCGGGCAGGGAATCGCGTGCGATGCAATCCGGTCTGGTGACGGCAAGCATAGTTCTCGTTTCTTCTTTCGTCTGTGGCGCAGCCTTCGCCGAGCCCGTCGGCAAAACCACCTCGGCCGTTCCCGCCGCGAATTTCTCCGACGGCGGCGCCCCGCAGGAATTGCAAATCGGCACCACGCTCGAACAGAACGACCGCATCACGACCGACAAGAACGGCGCGGCGGAAATCGAATTCGTGGATGGCACCTCGCTCACGATCGGCTCGAATTCCGAAATCGTGCTCGATAAGATGATCTTCGACCGCAACAAGGCGCGAAACGCTACGCTCAACGTCGTGCGCGGCACGCTCCGCTTCGTCACCGGCAATTCCGATCATTCCGCCTATCAGATCAGAACACCGGTCGCCACCATCGGCGTGCGCGGCACGGTGATCGACATCTCAATCGAGAAGGACGACATGGTGTTTAACACCGTCGAGGGCATCGGCGTCGTCTGTCATAGCGGCACGAACTGCCGCGACATCCGGGCGGGCGATCAGCCGATTGCGGTCAACCGCTCAGGTTTCCGGATTGCGAGCCCGGCGCAGGTCGCGCGGCTTTCGCGCATCGTTACCGGCGCGCATATGAATTTGTCGCGCCGCATCGGCCGCGATCCGCGCCTCGGCAAGGGCTTCCAGAAATCGCTCGATAAAGGCGGCAAGCTCGACAAGAAGGGCCTGGAGAAGAAAGGTTTGGAAAAGAAGGAGCTAGAAAAGGGCCTCGATAAGAAAGGCGGCCTCGACAACAAAGGCGAGCGCTTCGGCGAGAAGGGCAAGGAATTCGGCAAAGCGAAGCCTTCCTTCCGCGAGCGAATGGGCCAGCGCTTCAACAAGTTCAAGGAACGCCTGCCGTTCCGCGGCAAGGACCGCGACCTGCGCTAGGCGCTTTTGTCCCGCGCCTGCCAGAAGCCCATGACGCGCAGCGCCGTCGACTGCGAGAGCCGGGAATATTCTATATTTGCTTTGCCGAGATCGCGCTCGGAGATCGGTTGCGGCGAGGGGCGCATCTTCAGAATCGAGCGCACCGTCATCCAATCCAGGCCCGCGGCGCGGCAAGGAACGAGCAGCGAATTATAGCCGTCGCCGCGCATCAGCTTCTCCACGAGCCGGAGCGATGCCGCACAGCGCACCGCGAGGCTTGCCACCAGCTCCTCGTATTTTTCCGCGCGGGCGAACTTCAGGATCGCTTCGTTGTTGAGCTTGTTGTCCTTCTGCAGTTGCATCGCGAGCCTGTAAGCAGCCGTGAAGTCGTGCGTCTCCGGCACGCGCTCGTCGTGATCGACGCTCGCGGCAAAATATTGCATTTCCGAAATGTCCTTCGGAGTCGCGATGGAGAGGACGCGCGTGCGCACGGCCTCGGTTGCGCGCAAGATAAGATCGCGGAATTGCTTGATCGGAATGTCGACGCGGCGGCTGAGCTTCTCGGCGATCGATTCGTTTTCGACCGCATTATCCACCATACGGGAATAGCCTTCATCGGAGAATGAAGCGCCGGCGTTCCCGGCGAGCCGGTCGACGACTTCGCGGTCGCCCCGGCGCAGGAGCACGTCGGTCAGGGGTGCCGCGAGCTGCTTGCGCTCGCTGATGGCGCGAAGATGCGATTGCCCCTTGGTTTCGGCGATCTCGATCAGATCCTCGTTCGTGAGCCGCTTGGACTGCATGAGCACCGGCTCCGCGACCTCGAATTCGTCGTTCCGCGCGAGCGTCTGCACGACGTCGTTCGGCGCGGTATCGATCGGCGCGATGCGGCGGCTGAATTCCGAGAGTGCCTTCGTTTCGACGTGCTCGATCAGGCGGCTCAGGACGTCGTCGAAGACCTCGATTTGCTCGTCATTGAGCCGGTCGGAGGTCGCGAGAAAGAGATCGGTCACGCGGCGGAGCGAAGTCACGCGCTCCTCGCGGCTGCCTTTCCGGAGCGATTCTTCGAGCTCCGAAATCAGCGAAACGCGGGCATTCATTCCATGAACCCTTCTGGGTCATTAATCGAATGCCTCGAATAACACCGAGCTTGTTAAGCCCGGCTTAACCAGGAAAGCGCGGAAAAACGATTTAATCACAAAGCATTACTCGGCTTCCTTTGCGAGCCGGTGTCCGAGCCAGATGGCAAACAGTCCAAGCCCGAAAAATACCGCGCCGAGTCCCGCGATATTGAGCGCGACTCTCGCATAGCCGAGCTTGTCCGCGTCGAGAAACGGATAGGGGTATTGGCCGATCACCGCGCCGCGCCCGAGCATGCAGGCGACATAGACCGCAGGATAAATCAGCCACCGAAAGGCATCGCGAAAGCGCAAGCCGCCCTTCGGCACGAACACGCCCCAGTAGGCGACGTAAATTCCCGGCATCGCGTAGTGCAGAAGATAGTCCGCAACCCGCTGCGCGCCGCTCGGGTTCCAGAGGTTGCGCAGGAGCAGCGTGTAGATCACGCAGACGATCACGATGTAAACGGCGACCGCGGTTTGTGTGCTTGGGCGCGTGAGGAAGTTCGGCAAGCCGAGCGCAGTCGCGGCAAGCACGGTCGCGGCGATCGTATTGGTGAGCACCGTGAAGAAGCTGAAAAAGCGGAAGACGCCCCAGAGCGGCGTTTGCCCGCTCACTGCCGCGTAGCCGAGCATCAATTTAAATTGCAGCACAAGCGCGAACAGGCCGAGCACTGCGGCGAGAGCAGCGTAAGGGCGTTTCAGCGATTGCATACTCCAGACCGCCCGAAGGCAAGGTTATTTCATGAAAACGCCGAGACGCCCTGCAAGGTCCTGGACAAATTGCCACGCCACGCGGCCCGAGCGCGAGCCGCGCGTGGTCGCCCATTCCAGCGCCTCGCGCCGGAGCTGATCCGCTTCGATCGGAATCTTGAAGTGCTGCACATAGCCTTCGACCATGGCGAGATACTCGTCCTGGCTGCACTTATGGAAGCCGAGCCAGAGCCCGAAGCGGTCGGAGAGCGAAACTTTTTCTTCCACTGCCTCGCCGGGGTTGATCGCGGTCGAGCGCTCGTTTTCGACCATTTCGCGGGCGAGCAGATGCCGGCGATTCGAGGTCGCGTACAGGATCACGTTATCGGGCCGGCCTTCGATGCCGCCTTCGAGCACCGCTTTCAACGACTTGTAGGACGTATCGTTATTGTCGAAGGAAAGATCGTCGCAAAACACGATGAAGCGTTCCTTCGCGTCGCGCAGAAGCGACATCAGTGCGGGCAGGGACTCGATGTCCTCGCGATGAATTTCCACGAGCTTGAGCTTGCCTTTCGCGACCCGCTGGTTCACGTCGGCATGCACCGCCTTCACGAGCGACGACTTGCCCATGCCGCGCGAGCCCCACAGCAGCGCATTGTTCGCGGGCAAACCCTTTGCAAACCGTTCGGTATTTTCCTGCAGCGTGTCGCGCATGCGGTCGATGCCCTTGAGCAGAAACATCTCGACCCGGTTCACCCGTGCGACGGGTTCCAGCTTCTTCGAACTCGCTGACCAAATAAAAGCATCGGCCGCGGCAAAGTCGGGCTTTACCACCGCGGGCGGCGCCATGCGCTCAAGCGCCCCCGCCACGCGGTCGAAGGCATTGGCGAGCATCCCTAAAACGCTGTCGGTCGGCGCCGGCTTATTCATGATCGCTCCGCAAATACGCTGCACCGCGAGATACCTCCGGAAGCGCGGATGAGCAAGTCAGGACAATATACCGCGTTAAGGATGATTAGGGGGGTGTGCGGGGTTTTCACGAGCGTCAACCAAGGAGGTCCGCTTATGCGTTCGATTTCTCTCGCGTTGCTTGCATCGGGCTCGCTGTTTGCAGCCGCCGCCCAGGCCCAGCCGCTCACCGACCATAACATTTCGATGAACATGGCGATGGCGATCATGCAGGGCACGCTCGATCAATGCACGAAAGACGGCTACAAGGTGTCGGTCGTCGTCGTCGACAAGGCCGGCAATGTCATGGCCTCGATCAAGGGCGACGGCACAAATCCGCACACGATGGAATTCGCCAGGATGAAAGCCTACACCGCGCGCACGCGCGGACAGAGTTCGCTCGAATTCATGGAAGCGACGGCGAGCGGCAATGGAGCGTTATTGCGTCAGATCCCGGGCGTCGTCGCGATCGGCGGCGGCGTGCCGGTGAAGATGGCGAGCGGCGAGACGATCGGTGCGGTCGGTGTTTCCGGCGCGCCGGGCGGCGAGAAGGACGACGTTTGTGCGAAGGCCGGCATCGCGAAAGTGGCGGACCAACTGAAGTGAGCTGCCGTTACGGCGTTCGCCGGCGCAATACAGCCCGGCAAATTTTGAATAACAATTCCGCGTAAGCTAGCGTACCCCGTCGGGCAACCGGCGGGGGTTTCCCATGTCAGACACAGGAAAATACAAACTGGCGCAGGAAGGCCACCTTCCGGCCGAGCTCGGTTTTGAGCCGCTCGAAGTGCGGCACGGCTATGTGAAGGCGCGGCTGAAGATTGAAAAGCGGCTGCTCGCGCCGCACGGCTTTCTGCACGCGGCTAGCGTCGTGCTGCTCGCCGACACCTGCGCGGGCTACGGCTGCCTCGCGTCGCTGCCCGATGGCGCGAAGAGCTTCACCACGATCGAACTGAAGACAAATTTCCTCGGCACCGCGCGCGAGGGCACGATCAAATGCGAGGCGAGGGGTGTGCATCTCGGCAAGTCGACGCAGGTGTGGGATGCGGAAGTGACCCACAACAGTAGGGCCATCGCGCTCTTTCGCTGTACGCAGATGATTCTCAGATGATCCGTCGGCGCAGGTAAGTTGTGAGGATTTCCGTCACAATCACGATGCCGAAGATCACGATCAGCACGAGCCCCGCGCGGTCCCAGTAAAGATTGTCGAGCGCGCTCTCGAGCGCCATACCGAGCCCGCCGCCGCCGACGAGGCCGAGGACGGCCGACTCGCGGATATTGATGTCCCAGCGGAACATCGCGACCGATAGAAACGCGGGCTTTACCTGCGGCCAGAAGCCTTTCAGGAGAATTTGCGCTTTCGTCGCGCCCGCGGCGGCCAGCGCCTCGATGGGGCCGGCTTTGGCTTCCTCGATCGCTTCCGAGAGGAATTTCCCGGTGAAGCCGATGGAATGAATCGCGATCGCCATCGTGCCCGCGAGCGCACCGGGGCCGAAGACCGCCACAAAAAAGAGCGCCCAGACCATCGCGTGTACGGAGCGGGTGGAGACGAGAATAAAGCGGCCGAGAAGATTAAGCGCCGCCGAGTGCGTGACGTTTCGCGCCGTGATCAGCGCGACAAGGCTTGCGAGCAGCACCGCGAGAATGGTGCCGAGCGTCGCGATATGCAGCGTTTCGAGGAGCGCCGCATGCACGACCTTCGGATACCATGACCAGTCGATCGGCCACATGCGGGCGAAGAGATCGACCGTCTGCGCGGGCGCATCGTAGAGGAATTCCGGAATGACCGCGACCGATTGAAACGCCCAAACGATGGCGATAAGCGCGAAGACATAAAAGCAGGCGCGGAAAATCCGCTCGGTGAGCGAGAAGCGCTGCCACCGGCGCGCGGGGATGGCGGTTTCGGCGCTCACTGGAACAGCCTCCGCACTCTTCCCGAAAGAATTTCGCCGACCATCACGACGGCGACTACCGCGAGCACGATGGTGAGCACGAAATCGTAGTCGAAGCGCTGAAAGGCCGTGAACAGAGTCGCACCGATGCCGCCGCCGCCGACAAGGCCGACCAATGCGGAATTGCGCAAGTTGGAATCAAGCTGATACGACGAGAAGCCGATGAAGCGCGGCATGATCTGCGGCAGCACCGCCATGATCATGACGGAAAAGAACGAGGCGCCTGTCGCGCGTACGGCCTCGACCGGCTTCATCGACATGTCCTCGATCGCTTCCGCAATCAGCTTCGAGATGAACCCCATGGAGGCGACGATCAGAGCAAGAATGCCGGCGAGCGCTCCGAAGCCCACGGCCTTCACGAACAAAATCGCGACGATCACCGGATGAAACGAGCGCAGAAGCGCGATCACTCCACGAGTGAACCAGGCGAGCGGCGCGGGCGAGATATTGCGCGCGGCGGCGAAACCGAGCGGGAGCGAGAGCGTAATGCCGAAGGCGGTTGCGAGTATCGCGATCTGCAAGCTCTCCAGCATTCCGGAGTAGAGAAGCTGCATTTTGTCCGGCGCGAAATTCGGCGGGAACATGCGCGAAAGGAAATGTCCGGCGTGCCCGAAGCCTTGCGAGAAGCGCTCCCAGGTGATGTCGATGATCTGGCTTGCATAGGCGACGTAGATCGCGAGCAGCGCGAGCCCGATGCGCACCGGCCAGTTCGGCGGGAAGGCGTCGCGGCGGGTAGGAGTGGGGATGTCTGTCACGGCACATCCCCATGCTCGTCATGCCCGGCCTTGTGCCGGGCATCCACGTCTTTCTTCTCGATGTTTAGAAAAGGCGTGGATGGCCGGGACAAGCCCGGCCATGGCAAAAGCGAGATAGTCGCAGGAACCGTCAATCCAGCCATCCTTCGCCGCCGTAGATTTGCTTGAGATGCGAAACCTCAAGCGCCTTCGGCGGCCCGTCGAATACGACGCCGCCCTTGCTCATACCGATCACGCGGTCCGCGTAGCGCTTCGCAAGCTCCACGTTATGGATATTGACGATCACGGGGATGCCGCGCGCTTGCGCCTGCTTCACCATCAATTCCATGATCTCGACAGAGGTCTTCGGATCGAGCGAGGACGTCGGCTCGTCGGCTAGGATCAGATCCGGTTCCTGCATCAATGCCCGCGCGATGCCCACGCGCTGGCGCTGGCCACCTGAGAGCTGATCGGCGCGCTGCTGGGCGAAATCGCCGAGGCCGATCGCGTCCAGGAGATAAAAGGCGCGATCGATGTCCTTCGCGGGAAACTTCCGAAGCCACGTCCGCCACAAGGCCACATAACCGAGCCGCCCGCACAAGACGTTCTCGATCACTGAAAGCCGCTCGACCAAATTATATTCCTGAAACACCATGCCGATGTGGCGCCGCGCATGACGGAGCTCGCGGCCCTTAAGCTTTGCGAGGTCCGTTCCCATGAACAGGATTTCGCCCGAGGTCGGGTCGGTGAGCCGGTTGATGCAGCGGATGAGCGTAGACTTGCCCGTGCCGGATGGGCCGATGATCGCGGTCATGCCCTTGTCCGCGAAGGCGAGCGAGACGTTCTTCAGGACCGGAACGCCCGCGCGGTACTCTTTGGTGAGATTTTTCAGGACGAGCATACGGCCGGCCGACTGGCCGGCCGTCATGAATTTTTCGGAGGCATGCATTGCCTCAACCCTAGACGCGGTTACTGTTTCGGCGCGGCGGGCGATTGCGACTGTTGCTTCGCCTTTTCTTCCTGCTTCTTTTTCAGTGCGGCAGCTTCACGCGCGCTTTCGGCATCGTAAGCCGCCTTGTTGTAGGGCGTGCCGGAGCCTTCCGCGATTTCGCGTACCACCTTCCAGTCCTTGAGATACGTGATCGGCACGAAGCGGTCGTCGCCGTTGAACTCCTTCTGCATCTCGGGCGGGAAGCGGAAATCGTAGAAGCAGGTCGTTATCTTTTTCGCGAGCTCCGGCTTTAAATCGTGCGCATAGGCGAAGGACGAAGTCGGAAAGATCTCGCTCTTGAAGATGATGCGAATTTTGCTGCCGTCGATCGTGCCGCGCGCGACCATGCGCTCATACACGTCGGAGGCGACGCCGGCCATGTCGTAGTCGCCTGACACCACACCGAGCGCCGACTTGTCGTGCCCGCCCGACATGATTGGCTTGTAGTCTTCGTTCGGCCTCAGCCCTTCCTTCGGATAAAGCACGAGCGGCGCAAGGTTGCCGGAGTTGGAGGAGGGCGAAGTATGCGCGACGCGCTTGCCCTTGAGGTCGGAAAGTTTCTGGTACGGGCTGTCGGCGCGCACCAGCGAAATCAGGCGATAGCCCTGAATGCCGTTCGCGGTGCCTTTGGTGGCGAAAGGCACGGCGCCCGCGAGGTTGACGGCGAATCCCGTCGGCCCGGTCGAAAAGCCGGCGACATGCAGGCGGCCCGAACGCATCGCCTCGATCTCTGCCGCGTTCGATTGCACCGGATAGTAGATCACCTTCTTGCCGGTGCATTTCGCGAGATATTCGGTGAAGGGGCGGAATGCGTTTGCGTAAACCGCGGGGTCTTCGACCGGCGTATAGGCGAAGACGAGCGTGGAAGGATCTTTCCATTTTTTCGGATCGGCCGGCACGTCCGCGACGAGATCGTTATTCTCGTCGCAGTAAGCCGTATCGAGCTCGCCGCGATGCTTGCAGCTGTCCTGCGCAAGCGCGAATGAGGGGATGAATGCCACCGCTAGGGCGCCAATCGAGGCAGCCGTGAGCCGCCGCGTCCAAACCGCCGTCATAATAATTTCCTCCCTGGGCCGGTTCGCCCGGCTTATGGCCGCAACGATACGGGCGTGTGACGGTTCCGGCAACGCCTTACAGGGACGTAAGTTTGCAATCCGGAGGTGCGTGAGTATAGTCCGCCCGCTTCGGTTTTCCGGGGCTTGTTCAATCCTCTCCAAACCCCATTTCCGATAGGACCCCGATGTTTATTACACCTGCTTTTGCCCAAGCTGCGCCCGGTGGCGGTGGAGCCGACGTGCTCTACCAAATGGCGCCGTTCCTGCTGATCTTCGTCATTATGTATTTCCTCATTCTCCGTCCGCAGCAAAAGCGCGTGAAGGAGCATCAGGCGATGGTGAAAGCGCTCCGCAAGGGCGACACCGTTATTACCTCCGGCGGAATGGTCGGCAAGGTCACCAAGGTCGTCGATGACAATGAGGTCGAGATACAGATCGCCGACAACGTGCGCATCCGCCAGATGCGGGCGATGATTCAGGAAGTGCGCTCCAAGGGCGAGCCGGTGAGCGATACGGCCGCTTAACGGCGCGCTTGAGTCGAGGAAACGATGCTGCATTTCTCCCGCTGGAAGGCCTTGGCGATTTTGCTGACGTCGCTCGTCGTCTGCCTGTTCACGGTGCCGAGCCTGATGCCGCCGCAGGATGTGCAGAAGCTGCCGAATTTCCTGCAGCGGCGGCTTGTGCTCGGCCTCGACCTGCAGGGCGGCTCGCACATTCTGCTCGAAGTCGATGGCGCCGCCGTCCGCAAGGAAAAGCTGGAGGCGCTGCGCGACGACGTGCGCAAAACATTGCGCGAGGCTCGCATCGGCTATCGCAACCTCACGATCCAGGGAAACAGCGTGCAGTTGCGTCCCGGCAAGCCGGAAGAACTGCCTGAAGCGATGCGGCGGCTGCGCGAACTCTCCGCCCCGACGGGCGGGTTGCTCGCCGTAAGCGGGCAGCGCGACATCGAAGTGAGCGAGAACGACGGACTGATCCAGCTCACGCTTACCGATTACGGTATTCGCAACCGCATCCGGCAGGCGGTCGACCAGTCGATCGAGATTGTGCGCCGCCGCATCGACGAACTCGGCACCGTCGAGCCGCTGATCGCAAGACAGGGCGACGATCGCATACTTGTGCAGGTGCCGGGGCTGCAAGACCCGGCACGCTTGAAGGCGCTTCTCGGCAAGACCGCGAAGCTCACCTTCCGCATGGTCGATCTTTCCATGACGCCGCAGCAGGCGCTCGAGGGCAGGCCGCCGCCTGAATCCGAAATTCTCTACTCGCAGGACGGCAAGCAGCCTTATCTGATCGAGCGACGTGTCCTGGTGCCCGGCGAAGATCTTGTCGATGCGCAGCCGGGCTTCGACTCGCGCACGCAGGAGCCTGTCGTCAATTTCCGCTTCAATACGTCAGGCGGCCGGCGTTTCGCGGCGGCCACCACCGAAAATGTCGGGAAGCCCTTTGCGATCGTGCTCGACAACCAGGTGATTTCCGCGCCCGTGATCCGCGAGCCGATCACCGGCGGCTCCGGCCAGATCAGCGGTCATTTCACGGTGCAGAGCGCGAACGATCTTGCGATCCTGTTGCGCGCGGGTGCGCTGCCCGCTCCGCTCACCATCATCGAGGAACGTACGGTCGGTCCCGGCCTCGGGCAGGATTCGATCACTGCCGGCATATCCGCCGCCTATCTCGGCATGGCGCTCGTCGTTGTGTTCATGATCGTCACCTACGGGCTGTTCGGCCTGTTCGCGAACGTCGCGGTCGCCGTGAACGTCGGCATGATCCTCGGCATCCTGTCGTTCCTGAGCGCGACGCTCACGCTTCCCGGTATCGCGGGCATCGTGCTTACCGTCGGCATCGCGGTCGACTCGAACGTCCTGATTTACGAGCGTATCCGCGAGGAGCTGCATGCCGGGCGCTCGGCAATCGCCGCGATCGACGCGGGGTTCTCGCGCGCGCTCGCGACTATTCTCGACTCGAATATCACGACCTTCATCGCCGCGGCCGTCTTGTTCTTCATCGGCACCGGCGCCGTGCGCGGCTTTGCCGTGACGCTCGGCATCGGCATTCTCACCACGCTGTTCACGGCCTTCACGCTGACACGCCTCATTGTCGCGCTCTGGGTGCGCTGGTGGCGGCCGCAGACCGTGCCGGTCTGATCGCGAGGACGGAATGGAAACCACGACGCTCCTCATTTACGGATTGGCCGCCGCCGCAACGGTGCTTTGCCTGCTCGTGCTTTTCGGCGTGATCCCGCATCTCCGGATCGTGCCGGACAACACCAAGTTCGACTTCATGCGCTTTCGCCGCATCAGCTTTCCGATGTCGGCGGCGTTCTCGATTCTTGCGCTTACGCTGTATTTCACCCACGGGCTCAATTTCGGCATCGACTTCAAGGGCGGGACGCTCCTCGAGGTGCAGTCGAAGGCGGGCAGCATCGACCTCGCGCAAATGCGCTCGAAGCTCGACGCGCTCGGCTACGGCGAAGTGCAGTTGCAGGAATTCGGCTCGAACGGAGAGGTTTTGATCCGCATTTCGCAGCAGCCCGGCGGCGAGAAGGCGCAGCAGGACGTCGTAACGAAAGTGAAAGATACGCTCGGCAGCGACATCGACTATCGCCGCGTCGAAGTTGTCGGCCCGCGCGTTTCGCAGGAGCTCTTGGGTTACGGCACCATCGGCATCATTGTCGCGATTTTCTGCATCCTGATTTATCTCTGGTTCCGGTTCGAGTGGCAGTTCGCGCTCGGCGCGATGATCGCGAACGTGCACGACCTTGTGCTTACCATCGGCTTCATGTCGGTTACGCAGGTGGACTTCGATCTCACCTCGATCGCGGCGCTTTTGACCATTCTCGGCTATTCGCTGAACGACACCGTCGTCATTTACGACCGCATCCGCGAGATGCTGCGGAAATACAAGAAGCTCTCGATGGCCGATTTGCTCAACATCTCGATCAACGCGACGCTCTCGCGTTCGATCGTCACCCACGTCACGGTCGCGGCCGCGCTCCTGGCGCTGCTGATCTTCGGCGGCCACGCAATTCACAGCTTCTCGGCGACCATGATGTTCGGCGTCGTGCTCGTCGGCACCTATACTTCGGTATTCATCGCTTCGCCGATTTTGATCTATCTCGGCGTCGGCGAAGGGCGCACCGCCCATGTCGAAACGCCGGAGGAGCTTCCCGTGCCATCGATCGCGCCCGGTGCGCCCAAGCCCGCGCCGTACAAGCGTTGAGCGAACAAGACGAGCGGCATTTCCCCGGCCGCGCGCCGATCGAGGCCTATGGCGCAGGCGGCTTTCGTTTCGCGGACATGTCCCACAGGGGCTCGCTGCTTGCGCTGCCAAGCGGCATCTGGGCTTGGGCCCCGAAATCTGCTGCAGAAATCAGCGAGGCTGCGCTGGCGAAGGTTTTCGCGGAGAAGGCCGATATCGACATTTTCCTGATCGGCTGCGGGCGCGATCCGGTGCTGCTGCCCGAAGCGCTGCGTGCGCGCCTGCGCGATGCTGGGATTTCGTTTGACGTGATGCCGACGCGCGCCGCGGCGAGTACCTATAACGTGCTGCTCGCCGAAGGCCGCCGCGTGGCGGCGGCGCTGATCGCGGTAGAATAGGGGATGGATCTCGAAAGCGGCTACCGCGCCTGCCGGATGCTCGTGCGCGATGAGGATCGCGACCGTTACGTAGCCGCGCTGTTTGCCCCGGGCGACAAGCAGAAATATTTGTTCGCGCTTTATGCTTTCAATGTCGAGATTGCGCGTATTCCCGAGCTCGTGCGCGAACCGATGATGGGGGAGATGCGCTTGCAATGGTGGCGCGATGCGATCGAAGGCGTGGCCGCAGGTGACGTCGTCCGGAGCCCCGTCGCGGGCGCGTTGCTCGATACGATCGAGCGGTGCGATCTTTCGCGCGGACTTCTGCATGAACTGATCGATGCCCGCGCCTTCGATTTCCACGGCGAGCCGATGGAAACGCCGGCAAGGTTCGAAACCTATGCCGATTTCACCTCCGGATCGTTGATGCGGCTTGCGGCGCAAATCCTGTGCGGGCAGGAGACGGCGGCGGCGCGGAAAGCGGCCATTGCAGCCGGCCGCGCCTTTGCCATCACGGGACTGCTGAGGAGTTATGGTCCGCATGCCGCCCGCGGGCGGATTTTCTTGCCGCCGCTCGATCTCCTGGCGCGGCACGGGTCGAGTGCGGAGGAGGCGCTTTCCGGCGCGGCGGGAGCGCCATTGCACGCGGCGCTCCGCGAAATGCGCGATCTCGCACGGTTTCACTGGATGGAGGCGCAAAAGGCGCTGCCCGCTGTGCCGAAGCATTCGCTTGCCGCCTTTCTTCCGGCGGCGCTGGTACCGGCATATCTCCATCGAATGGAGAAGGCGGACTACGACCCGTTCCGCACGCGTGTCGATATCGCGCCGTGGAAAAAGCCCTGGTTGCTTTGGCGTGCGGCGCGGCGTTTCAAATCAGGTTAGTCCCCGTAAGGGGCGGTCGGTCCGGTTTAGCCGCCCTTCGACCAGCTCGGCGGTGAGTCTCCTGGTTTCCTCGTCTAGCGAAATGAGATCGAGGAGCTCGATGTGGTTTTGTGCGATGATCCGCAGGATATCTTCCCGCACCGCGCCGTCATTGCGGCGCGGCAGCTGCTTAACGAATTGCACAAGCGAAGGCATCGGAAGCGAAACGGCGCGGAGGTGATTGCGGAGATCGCCTTCGCTCGGAGACGACGCCGACTCGATAAATGCATATAGCAACGCGCCGCGCGGCGACGGATACGGAAGGACCGCGGCCGCTCTTACGAGCGGATGCTCCAAGATTCGTTGCGCAATCTTTGGGGCGGCGACAATCGCGTCGATGCCGGAGCCTTCGCGATCCATGTAGCCCAGCAGTTTGCGGGTGACGAAATTGTAGACGCGCTTCCCTGTCGCCATCCAGATTCGCGCGGGCAAGCTCTTTTCCGACAGCATTCGCTTTTCGGTGGCGGTCAGCGATTGCGGGCAGTACATGCGCTTGTGCTTCAGAAGATGCCGCAGATCCTCTCGCGCCGCGATGCGGAACATGCGCCCGCGTTTTTTGCTCACGGCGGCGAGCTGAAAATCGGTGACGCGCGGTTTACCTTCCATATCGCGCAGCCAGTTCTGCTGTTTGGCGAGATCGTTATGCACGACGCCGGCGTGCCGCATCGTGCGCAAGAGCCGCTTCGCGTTTCTGAAGAATTCGTCGTCTCCCTTCGGTGCGGCAAGGTGCAGCGGCAGTGCTTCGACCCACGAGCGTACGAGGAATCCTTCTCCGCGTGCGAGCAGAACAGGTCCGACGCCGGAATCGCCCAACCGTTCGAGCGCCCGGATTTCGTTGCGTGCAAAAAAGCGCGCGATCGGACGCGTCCACCAGGCTACGTTGTCGAAGCGGCGCAGCACGGCCTCGGCCTCGCCTTTATCCGTGCGCCAGAATCCCCGCGTGACCGAACTGAAATGATCCGATTTCAGGATCGTGACCGGCCGGAAGCGGTCGAGAGCTGCGTTGCTGCTGGTTTTCATGCCGCTGCGTATGTGCCGGTTCGGCCGGCAAGCCATTTTTCGAGGTCGGCCTTCGCGCGGTCCGTGATCGACTGCTTCCGCGACATCGCGCGGGCTGAGCCGCGCAGCTTGCCGCCTGTAGGCTTGCGCAGTTCCTCCGGCGGCGGGAACAGTCCGAAATTGATGTTCATCGGCTGGTACGAGCGCGCGCCTGAATTTTCATCGGCAAGATGCCCGCCGGTGATGTGCGCGAGCAATGCGCCGAGCGCGGTCGTCGCGGGCGGCAGATGCAGCTCTTCGCCCCGCCGCTCGGCGGCAGCGAACAGCCCGGCCATCAGGCCCACTGCGGCACTTTCGATGTAACCTTCACAGCCGGTGATCTGGCCCGCGAAGCGCAGCCTTGGCGCGGCTTTCAGCCGCAGCGTTCCGTCCAGGAGCTTGGGAGAGTCGAGATAGGTATTCCGGTGCAAGCCGCCAAGCCGCGCGAACTCCGCGTTTTCCAGACCGGGGATCGTGCGGAAGACGCGCACCTGTTCGCCGTGACGGAGTTTGGTCTGAAAGCCCACCATGTTGAAGAGCGTGCCGAGCTTGTTGTCCTGCCGGAGCTGCACGACGGCGTAGGGCTTTTCCGGTTTGTGCGGATTGGTGAGGCCGAAGGGCTTGAGCGGCCCGTGCCGCAACACTTCGATGCCGCGCGCCGCCATTACTTCAATCGGCAGGCAGCCGTCGAAATAGGGAGTGCCTTCCCACTCCTTAAATTCGATCTTTTCGGCTTCGTTCACCGCCGCGACGAAGCATTCATATTCCTCGCGTGTCATAGGGCAATTGATATAGTCCGCGCCGGAGCCGCCGGGTCCCGTCTTATCGTATCGCGACTGGAACCACGCGATATCGAAATTGATTGAGTCGCGATGTACGATCGGCGCGATCGCGTCGAAAAATGCAAGCGCCGTCTCGCCCGTAAGCCGGCAAATCTCGGCGGCGAGCGCGGGCGAGGTGAGCGGCCCGGTCGCGATAATGACGCTGTCCCATTCCCCGGGCGGAACGGAAATCTCTTCGCGGCGGATTTCGATATTCGGGTGCTTCTCGATCGCCGCGGTCACAGCCGCCGAAAAACCTTCACGGTCAACCGCAAGCGCGCCGCCCGCCGGCACCTGGTTCGCATCGCCCGCGCGCATGATGAGCGAATTCATCCGCCGCAGCTCGTAATGCAGGAGTCCGACCGCGTTCTTTTCGGAGTCGTCGGAACGGAACGAGTTGGAGCAGACGAGTTCGGCGAGCTTGTCGGTCTTGTGCGCGGGTGTGCCTAGAATAGGCCGCATTTCGTGCAGCACGACCGGCACGCCGCGCTGGGCGATCTGGTAAGCGGCTTCCGAGCCTGCGAGGCCGCCGCCAATGATATGAACGGGCTTCATACCCGCAAAATTAGGCGCGGCAGCCCCTAAAAATCAAAGGGCCCCGCAAGGGGCCCCTGGATTTCTCGATCTTTCGCCGATTAGTAGGCAGTATTCGCCGACTGACGGGCGATGAAATCGATATCGCCGCGGCGGACATTGATATCGGCGAGTTCACGGTCGTCGAGCCGCATCAACTCTTCATAGGTCCGCTCATAAGCACGCCAGCGCTTGTAGAGGCGGACGAGGTTTCCCCAAAGCAACATGGTCATTCTCCTGATATCTCCCGGCCCGGATGGCCGAGTCTTTCGTTCGAAACTGGTGTGTATGTATCGAAGGCAGCGGCTGCCGGTTAGATGGGCAGCAGCATTGCTGCAATGCGGTAAACGCATGGGGATTGGTTGGAATATTAGCTTTTTCGTAAGGACTTAGCGGGGCATCATGGCCCTCGCATTGCACCCAAAAGGTCGCTAAAAAACCCCGATTCAAATCGCGCGGCGTGCTTTTTTGCCGCCGCCAGGGGGACAAGATGGCAAAGCCGAAGAAAAAAGCGAAATCCAAAAAAGCGAAAGCGAAACCAAAGGCCAAGGCGGCGGCGAAGAAAGCCGCGCCGAAAACGGCCGCTTTCAGGACCGTTTTCAACCTCCCGCAGGTGACGGTCCCGATCTTCGGCAGCGACCAGACCTTTCCGGTCCGCCGCATTTACTGCATCGGCCGCAACTACGCGGCGCATGCCCGCGAAATGGGCTCGGACCCGACGCGCGAGCCGCCGTTCTTCTTCCAGAAGCCGACCGACGCCATCCAATACGTCGCGCCGGGTAAGACGGTGAACCATCCTTATCCGCCGCTCACGAAGAATTATCACTACGAGATCGAGCTCGTCGCGGCGCTGAAGTCGGGCGGCAAGAACATCAAGGCCGCCGATGCGCTGAAGCACGTCTACGGCTACGCCGTCGGACTCGACATGACGCGGCGCGATCTCCAGTCCCAAATGAAGGATCAGAAGAAACCTTGGGAAATCGGCAAAGGCTTCGATTATGGCGCGCCGATCGGCCCGATCTTCCCAGTCTCCAAGGTCGGCCATCCTTCGAAGGGCGCGATCTCGCTTTCCGTGAATGGTGAGGTGAAGCAGAACGCCGATCTTTCGCAGATGATCTGGAGCGTCGCCGAACAGATCGAGAAGCTCTCGGAGGCTTTTGAACTGAAAGCGGGTGACATCATTCTTAGCGGAACGCCGGAAAACGTCGGCGCGGTCGTGAAGGGCGATACGCTGGTCGCGAAGATCGAGGGCTTCCCCGATCTGACGATCAAGATCGTTTGAGTTGCTGCTGCGTCATGCCCGGCTTTATGCCGGGCATCCACGCCTTTGCAGCTGGAAAGTAAAAGTAAGACGTGGATGGCCGGGACAAGCCCGGCCATGACACTTTGATGAGCTGAGAACTACGCCGCCCGCTGCGTGTGCTTGCCTTCTTCCAACTCTTCCATAATCTTCTTCGAGAAGGCTTCGAGATCGCCCGGATTGCGAGAGGTGATAATCCCCTGGTCGGCGACGGCCTGCGAGTCTTCCCATTTCGCTCCGGCGTTGATCATGTCGGTTTTGATCGACTTGTACGAAGTCGCCTTGCGGCCTTTGGCGATTCCGGTTTCGATCAACAGCCACGGTGCGTGGCAAATGGCGGCAATCGTTTTCTTCTGGCTGTAAAACGCTTTGATGAAATTCAATGCCTTGTCGTTGACGCGCAAGAGGTCGGGGTTGATTTGCCCGCCGGGTAACACGAGCGCGTCGAAATCATTCGCGGAGGCCTGATCGAGCGTGAGGTCGACCTTCACGGACGTGCCCCAGTCCTTCTTATTCCAGCCTTTGATCTCGCCGCTTTCCGGCGAGACGATCTTCACCTCGACGCCTTGCTCCTTCAGCCGGTCGCGCGGCACTTCAAGCTCGGATTGTTCAAAACCGTTGGTTGCGAGGATCGCGACCTTTTTTCCTTTGAGAGGCATGCATGGGCTCCTTGTCTGCGCCCCCCGCGTCGGGAGAAACGGAAGCGCGTGCGAAGGGTTCCGAAGCGTTCAGCGAAATTGCCGATCGATTCATTCGAAACGCCGCTGTTCCGCGCGCGTAAACCCCTGCTATAGGAATGCAGGGGGACTTCACCCTGAAGTTGGGAAAGTGAAATGACGCACTGGATACGTTTCGACAAGAACGGAAAACGCGGCTTCGGCACGCTCGACGGCGACACAATCTCCATCCACGCTGGTGATATGTTTACGGGCCCAAAGCCGAGCGGCGAGACGGTGAAGCTTGCAGATGTAAAGGTCGCAACGCCCTGCGATCCGTCGAAGATGATCTGCCTCTGGAACAATTTTCACCAGCTTGCGGCCAAGAACAATCAGACCGAGCCGGAGGAACCGCTCTGGTTCATCAAGACCGCGAATGCCTACTGGCCCGCGAACCAGCCGATCCGCCGCCCCAAAAGCTACACAGGTAAGATCATCTACGAAGGCGAGCTCGGTATCGTCATCGGCAAGGCGTGCAGCAACATCACCGAGGCGGAAGCCGGGAATTACATTTTCGGCTATACATGCGTGAACGACATCACCGCCGTCGATCTTCTGAAGAAGGACAAGTCCTTTGATCAGTGGTCGCGTTCGAAAAGCTTCGACACGTTCGGCGTGTTCGGTCCTGTGATCGCGACCGGTGTCGACCCGATGAAGCTCTCGGTGAAAACCATTCTGAACGGCGCCGAGCGGCAGAATTATCCGGTCTCGGATATGTTTTTTCCGCCGCACAAGCTTGTCGCGGCGCTTTCGAAAGACGTCACGCTCTTGCCGGGCGATGTGATCGCCTGCGGCACGTCGGTTGGCGTCGGCACGATGAAGGAACCGAAGAACACGGTCGAAGTCGTCATCGACGGCGTCGGACGGCTGGTGAACACCTTCGATCAGGCGTAGCGCCAGCTGAATTGCGTCGCGGGCAAATGCCGCGTTCGATTGCGTCTGCAGGCGGCATATGCTGAATGGCGCAAACCTTCATTATTTGTTACGGCATGCAAGAATGCGTCTTGTAATCGCGCTCATTTCGATTGCCGTTCTTTCGGCGCTTCCCGTGCTTGCCGATCTGTCGGCAAGCACGAGCGGCTATTTGAAGGAAATCGGGCTGGATCCGCAGTCCGCCGAGATCGCAAGCGTCGAAGGAGAGGCGGTGCCGATGCGAAACGGCGGCACCGCGAGTCTCGATGAATTCGCCCGGCAGAAGAAATCGAAACAGGAAATTCTCCGTTTCGTGAGCACGCGCCGTTTCGTCAAGGCCTATCGTGAGAATCCGAATACGCGGCTGCCCGCGGCCGACGATTATGACGCCGTGTATCTCACCGACGAGGAAAAAGCGCTCGTGCGGCCGGCTTTCCGGAAAGCAGGCGATGAGCTCTATTTGCGATCTTTGCAGCAGGAAAAGAAGAAATGAATGAAGTGAAGGCGTTGTTCTTCGACGTGTTCGGCACGTTGGTCGACTGGCGCATGGGGATCGCGCGCGAGTCCGAGAAGGTCTTGTCGCCGCTCGGCTACAAGCTCGATTGGTTCGCCTTCGCCGACGCCTGGCGAAGCGAGTATCAGCCCGGCATGGAGGAGGTGCGCGCGGGGCGAATTCCGTTTTCGCGTCTCGATATTCTTCACCGCCGCAATCTGAGCCGGATCCTGCCGCGCTTCGATATCAAGGCGGACGAGAAGACGCTCACCGAGCTCAATCTTGCCTGGCACCGGATCGACGCCTGGCCTGACGTTGCACCGGGGCTAGCGCGCCTGAAGCGGAAATTCTGGCTCGCGCCGGTTTCGAACGGCAACATCTCCATGATGGTTGCGCTCGCGCGCAGGAATAATTTTCCGTGGGACGCGATCCTTGGCGCGGAAATTGCCGGCGATTACAAGCCGAAGCCGCGCGTTTATCTCGCTTCTTGCGAGGCGTTTTCCCTGCAGCCTTCCGAATGCATGATGGTGGCGGCGCATTCCTATGACTTGTCAGCCGCAGCCGCGCAGGGCCTCCGCACCGCGCATGTCGCGCGCCCTGACGAAGCGGGACCGGGCAAAGGCGAGCGCGCGCCGTCGATCGAGGTCGATGTCGCGGGAGGATCGTTCGAGGAGATCGCTGCGAAACTGGGCGTGTGAACTTCACTTCCTTTCGTTTTACGCACGGAAGCGGCATGCCAACTGTCATCGTCGCTTTATAAATATATTTGCAGCATTCGCGCGCGGCTTGACGCCATATATGTCCTGCGGGCAACCTCGATCTCCCGATACACTTCATTTCAGAAAAATCGCCTTCGGGTGGTTTCTCGCCAGAAACGCAAACCAAGAAGAGAGGAGCGTTACGATGAGTATTTTTGGAAAAATCATGAGCGCGATTTTCGGAACTCAGGCGCAGGCAGCCGAAGCGGGTCAGGTGGTAGCCAATGTCGACGTCGCAGCGGTTCTCGACAAGGCAGTGGCGGAAAAGAAGGAAAAGCTCGACTGGCGCAATTCCATCGTCGATTTGATGAAAGCGATCGATCTCGACTCCAGCCTTGCGAACCGCAAGCAGCTCGCCAAGGATTTGAACTACACCGGCGATATGAACGATTCCGCTTCGATGAATATCTGGCTGCACAAGCAGGTCATGGACCGGCTCGCGAAAAACAGCGGAAAACCGACTTCGGACTTGATGAAGAAATAACTTTTGCGGTGAAAAGCGGCGCGCTTCCTTAGGAAGCACGCCGCTTTTCTTTTCAGATTTCGCGCGCGACGACGCGGCGGTACAGGTGCCAGGTGGCGTGGCCGAGCACCGGCATCACGATCGCAAGCCCGACAAAGAAGGGGATCGAGCCGACCACCAGAAGCGCCGCGATTACGATGCCCCAGATCGCCATCGTGAACGGATTCTTGAGCGCCGCACGAACCGAGGTTTCGACGGCCGCCGCCGCGCCCACGTCGCGATCTAAGAGCAGCGGGAACGAGACCGCGCCGATCAGGAAGCTCGCGAGCGCGAACAGGAAGCCGGCCGCGTTCCCGTATAGGATCAGCTTCCAGCCGGCCTGTGTCGTCAGCACTTCGCGCAGGAACACTTCGATATCGTCCGGCGCGTTCAGCCCGAACAGCGACTGATAGATCGCCTGCGCCGTATAGAGCCACGCCAGAAACAGGATCATCAGCACGATCCCGAGCGCCGCGATCGCGCCGATCGAGGGGGACTGCAGCACGTCGAAGGCATTGCGCCAGGTGGTGGGGAGCCCCGCTTCGCGGCGGCGGCTCAGCTCGTAAAGCCCGACCGCGGCAATGGGGCCGATCAAGGCGAAACCCGCCATCAACGGAAACAGAAGCGGCAGCACAGCGGCGCCGAACGCGAGCCTTCCGAGCGCGAGGCCGACGATCGGATAGATCAGGCAGAGGAAGAAAAGCTGCGTCGGAAAGGCCATGAAATCCTCCCAGCCTTTCCGGAGCGCGAATTTGATGTCCTCGATTCCGATTTTGCGGATTACAGGACGCGCGGGGCGGGCGCTTGAGCCCGAGATGACGTGGAAATGGGCCATGCGACTTCTCCTCAAATTCCGGGATTGAGGTCGTGCCGCAGCCGGCGAAGCAGTTGCCGGTTGCGCCTGCGCGAACCGCAATGCCCGTTCGTTCGAACGGGAATCATCCTCCCGTTTTTCGGTGTCGTAAAGAGGGCGGAGAACACGCTTCGTTGATCGCGGCGGCGCGCATTGCGGCACCGGCGCGGCTCGGACAAAATCGCCTTATGCGCCAGTCGCAACATAGGCTGATCGTGCAGACCGACGGCAAGGGTCTGATCGAGATCACCCGCGAGGTGAAGCGCTGGCTTACGGAACAGAAGATCGCGACCGGCCTGCTCACCGTCTATTGCCAACACACATCGGCGTCGCTGCTTATTCAGGAAAATGCCGACCCGGACGTGCAAAAGGATTTGAAAAATTTCTTCGAGGACATCGCGCCGGAGTCGCGCAAATACATCCACCACACCGAAGGCCCGGACGACATGCCTGCGCATATCCGCGCGGCGTTGACGCAGACATCGCTGTCGATCCCTGTGACAAAAAGCGCGCTCGTGCTCGGCAGCTGGCAGGGGATTTTCCTGTTCGAGCACAGAAGCAGCCCGCACCGGCGCGAGATTGTGCTGCATTTGATCGGCGAGTAGGGTCACGTTTCGGCCATCGAGCCTTGCTTTAAATTCGCGGCACCACGGGAGAACGCCATGTCCGACCTCACGCTCTATCACGCTACCCCCTCGCGCTCGTCTGTGGTGCTCTGGATGCTGGAAGAGGTCGGCGCGCCGTATAATCTTCACCGGCTCAACTTGCAGAACGGCGATCAGCTCAAGCCCGACTATCTCGCGATCAACCCGATGGGCAAGGTACCGGCGCTCAAGCATAAGGACGCGGTGATCACCGAGAGCGCGGCGATCTGCACGTATCTTGCCGACGAATTTCCGCAGGCAAAGCTGAACATTCCGGTCGGCAATCCGCAGCGCGGCGTCTATCTCAAGTGGCTGTTCTTCGGGCCGAGCGTGTTCGAGCCGGCGATGACCGACGCCGCTTTTCCGCGCAAGGAAGCGGCGAACCCCGCCGCGCTCGGCTATCGCCCGTTCGATCAGGTGCTCGATATCGTCGCGAAGGCGCTTGCCAGGGGGCCGTATCTCATGGGCGAGCAGTTCACCGCCGCCGACGTCGTGCTGGGTTCCGGCATCCGTTACGGCACGATGTTCAAGCTGGTTCCCGAGCGGAAGGAGTTCAGCGATTATATCGCGCGCTTTTCGGAGCGCCCCGCGCTGAAACGCGCGATGGAAAAGGATCACGGCGCGAAAGCGGCGTGAACACCGTGATTTGATCGAACTTGGGTTCGATCCCTTAACGCTGTGTCTTTTCAACACTAGCGGGCGGAATGACGCAGGGCTAAATTCCAGCCCTCCCAGGGCCTTGGATAGGGTACCGCCATGCGTATTCTGAAAGTGCTTTTGCCGCTCGCGGCGCTGGTCGCGACGCCGGCGTTCGCTGACCAGGTTTACAATCGCGAGCCGATCGAGATCCCGACGATCTTCGGCACCAAGCTCATCATCGGCACGAACTATCCGCGCGAGATCGTGAGCTTCAACGAGAAGCACGCGCCGGGTACCATCATCATCAGCACCAGCCAGCGCCGCCTCTATTACGTGCTCGGCGACGGCAAGGCGATCCGTTACGCGATCGCCGTCGGCAAGGAAGGCTACGCCTGGTCCGGCACGAGCACCGTGAGCGCCAAGCGCGAGTGGCCGGACTGGAACCCGCCGGCCGAGATGCGCAAGCGCCGCCCCGACTTGCCGGTCCATATGGCGGGCGGCCCGGACAATCCGCTCGGCGCCCGCGCGCTCTATCTCGGCGACACGCTCTACCGCATCCATGGCACCAACGAGCCCTGGTACATGGGCACGGCGCGCTCGTCGGGCTGTATCCGCATGACCAACGACGACGTGATCGATCTCTACAACCGCACCAGGATCGGCGCGACGGTGATTGTAAGGCAGTAGATTTAATCTCTAGCTTGCAAGCAATCGTCATGGCCGGGCTTGTCACTCAAGCCGGGTTTACCCGGCTTGAGCTCTTAAGGCGTCGAACTCGGGCAAGCCCGAGTTCGAATGCCATCCACGTCTAGCGCGCTGGTTCCTTAGAAAGACGTGGATGCCCGGCACAAGGCCGGGCATGACGGAGTTCGTCTTTGCGCTCGCATCCACCCGCCACCCGGTCCCACGCCCACAGCGCCGCCTTGCACTCGAACGGCAGAAGCGCGATCGCGAGCTCCAGCGAGTCGCCGCGCTCGACGCGCGCCGAAAGCGCGGCGATCGCCGCGCGCACGGTTTCCGGCACCCGCGGAGCGGAGGTCTTGAGGCATGCGCGCGCATTGCCGCGGCAGGATTGCGCCTTGCGGCAGACAGTACGGGCGCAGAAGTGCGGCATACGCAGGAAGCCGGCTGCAAATTGCAGTGCATTCTCCTTGCGGCCGCGCGCGCCGAGCTTGCGGCCGAGCCGCGCCGCAGCGCGCAGCCACGTGCGGCCGGGGCTGCGCCCGGACGCGGGAGCGCCTTCGATTCCGGCGCGAGCAGCCCGAAGCGCGCGCGCCTTCGCCGCTTCGAATTCGCCGAGGCTGTACGCGCGCGCTTCGATGGAATCGAGCAGCCGTTCGATGGCAAGGTGAACGCGGGGGAGGAGGTTCGTTTGATCCAAGGGAAATCCTTTCGGTTTGGGGTTGCGGGCAAGCGCCTTCGTTCCCGCGGCGCGTGATTGCGCGCGAGTTCGTTTCAATCGGCCCCGCGCCAAGCCCATCGTGGGAGGCGAGGGGGATGGAGCGCCGCCCGGCGCAGCCATCTTCCTTTGCGCGCCGGAGGAAGGCTCCGGCGCTCGCCTTGCGGCGCTCCGTCGTGGCGGTTTCTCGGCCCGGGCCGCGCTTTTCGTGAGGCGAAAGCCTCTCCGTCAGCGAGCTCCTCGCGCCGG
>Ga0070740_10002156_pt1 | contig 24108 bp, 16 predicted proteins | sample Coa_R2_FD_67286 | JGI IMG/M metagenome (GOLD analysis project Ga0070740, IMG submission 67286) | Surface soil microbial communities from Centralia Pennsylvania, which are recovering from an underground coalmine fire - Coalmine... | ecosystem: Environmental > Terrestrial > Soil > Unclassified ...
CTTCCTGAAATTGGCCAAAATGTTCATGGACAACATTACTGATTGCTGCTTGCGGCTCCCAGTTGGCCTGATTGGCGCTCCATGCCTGATCCCATGCTGCCTCCAGTTTTGACGGATCTGTTTCAGGCAGTTGGATATGTGCGATAAACGTCGTTTGGCCCGAAGTAAGCCGTACAGTACCATCAGTGCCTTGATGGATCTGAAAAGTGACATTCGTATGATGCATCACATCACGCACCGTCAGGGTTTGATGCTGCAAATCAATACCGCCCGGTATTGGATTGTACCCGTCAGGAAGACGCAGTGCTACGCCGGTTTGCTGATCAATAACCAGTCGTCCCATATCTGTTGTCTGGATGTGCGGTTCTGCTGGTGTTAGTTCATGACCGGTAAGTTGCAATTCCGGCGGTAATTTGTTTAGTCCTTCTATGTGTCCCTTACTATCAACAACCAGCGTATAGTGATCGCTTCCATGGGTCAGGGTTATCGTATTGTCCTTAATATGTTCTCCCCAACCAGTAGGCAGATTGAGCCGTATGCCATGATCAACGACTGTGTGATATTGATCAGGATTGAGGATGGGCTCCATCCCCGCAGATGGCGCGAAGAGATTATGCACTTCTGTCCCGATAACATGTCCTGCATCTCCTAAATTACGCGGACCTAGATCAGTAAAAAACCTTTCTGTTTCCTGTGGGAGTTGGTTTATTGCTTTTCCAGCATGTTGCAATGCCTCTTCTAGGTTTGCCCCATGTGGAGGGAAGAAATTATTGACCGCCTTGCCTGCTTCAGCAAACGCACCTACTGCATCACGGGGCACCATATCGCTCAGGACTTTTCCGCCAGCCTGAGGGGCTTGACCGAGTGCTTCTCCAACGTGATGTATTCCTCTTCCCCAATCAGCTCCGTACTGTTCCGCAGCGGCAAGAATATTACCATGCTGTGTACCGATATCAGCCACACCTTGTGCAAATTGTTGTGCTACTTCATGCGCTAGTGGTGCTAAAGCAATAGATGTTACAGCAGCGGTAAGCATAGCCCTGTTTCTATGCATCGCACGATACTCATCTGCTTTTTTATCCTTCTCAGCAATATCTTTTTGCAGTTTTTCCTTCCATCGCGCTACATCAGCATCTATATAGTGTCGCTTTGCCTCTTTATATCCGGCATCATCCCTGCCATTTCTTTCTACCAGTAAATCTAATATATGATCTGCTGTGCGGAGAAGCTGGAGCTGTTTCTCTTCTTTGTTGCGTTCATCCCCGAAGTCAATGACACCTTTTCTCTCTTTCTTATCAAGCGCTGTTACATAGTTGAGCCTGCTGATAATTTCTCCTGCACGATCTGCCAGATCTCTTCTGACTCGCTCTTTTTCCTGCTCAGTTGTCGCCGGATTGCGTAACTTCTCTTCGAGTGAAGCAATTGGCTCACGCGTACCCTGTGTTTCCAGAATTATCCCCCCGCCGTTTATCAATTGTTCGGGGGTTGCCATGTCATATCTGGTAGCTTCCAGTCTCTCCCGTCTTTCTCGTACAAAACCTGATTCTCTTGCTTGATGTTCAAGCAGGGGATTACCGCCAAACTCCTGTTTTGCCCGATAATGTGCAATATCCTCTTTCGCTTCGGTATTTGCCCGAACCGCTGCCAATCCTACACCAAGAGCCGTCCCCGCCCCCCATCCGATAGGTCCGCCGAAGTGTTTGATTGCCGCCGGCATATATCTAGTAACACCCCACACCACAACGGAGGAAAGTGCTGCTGCTGAAGCAGGAGTTAACAAAGGAACATATTTCTGAACAGCGTGGACAGCTTTATCTGTTATGGTAGCATGTGATTCGGTAGCCTGTGCCCACTCAGGTTTGCCGATAATGACCTGTACATCTTCCAAATGGATTTCATTTCTGTCAAGTTTAGCGCCAGTTTGTCTTACAAATTGCAGAAATCTATCAGTCGCAGCATAGACATCCGTACGACCTTTCTGCTTTGCCAGAAAAATATCGTTTTTATCAGTTATTGCATCAAGAAAGTTACGAAGCCGTTCATCATCTTTATGTCTTTCAGCAAACTCAACCAGCTCTTTATTCATATCCTGCGCAGTAAGCGCAGTCCGTTTGTCTTTATCATAGACTTTTTTAATAAGATCATTAACAATGATCTCAAGTTCTGCTCCCTTTGCACGATAGTAGCGTTGTGTTTCTGCTGTTAGACCCGATTTCAATAACTCTTCTGCGCGTCTTGCTACTGCTTCCTGTTCTTTTTTTGCCGTCACTGCACCTGTCACATCAGCTGCCCCTCTTTTGACCATCTCAAGAGTGGTATAGGGATTACCCGAAGCAACTGCTGCTTTTCTAATTTCCTGAGCTTTTTTATACTTTTGTCCGTATTCACTGGCATGCAGCCAGAATCGTCTGAAAAATCCTGCCTTTCGCATCTCTTCCTGCTGTGCTTCTGTTGCATTAGCAAATGACCGTTTCGTAAACAACCCGGATGCCGATCCAATAAAGCCTGCTTCTACCACTTCTTCTTCTGTATGCACCGGAGCTGTGGGGGGGACACGAGTTGGCGTCGGCGGTGTAGGATGACCACCTTCTGTCGGCGCAGTGGGAGGGACGCCTAGCCGAGGCGGCAGGTGTGCGGGAGCAGGAGGCGGTTTTCGTGGAGTTGTCGGGGCAACAGGAGGATTTTCTCCTGTGGGAGTAGACGGCGCTGGTGCAGGTGTTGGTTCAGGTCCCGGTTGAGGAGTCGGGTGTGGCTCTTGAGTAGGTGGTGGTGTCGGCACCAGAGACTCTCCTGGCTGAGGTTGTGGATTTGGTACAGGTCTAGGTTCTGGGGGTTGTGTCCCTGTTGGCTGAGGTTCTCCTGGTTGAGGAGTTTGTCTTCTGTCCGGCGGTCTGGTTCCTGGCTGCGGCCCTCTAACTGGAGGGGTTGGCGCCGGTTCTTGTGCTTGTGGTGGAGGTAGAGGCGTTGGTGTTACCGGCTGCCTGGCTTGTGTTTGCGTTTGACGACCCGGTTCATGAGGGTCAGGCAATAGGCTTTCTTGTCGTCCTGGTTCTGATGACATATACTATCACTGTAACAGAATTTTTAGAAGCATTGCAAGAGATCGCAGAAACGAGGCACAGAACAGTTTTCCTGTGAGACTGTCCGAGCGAAGGATGAGTGAGTTTCGAGCAAAAAATGTTCGTGCCGAGCGAGAAAAAGTAACTTGTCAAATGTAGTAGATTTTGAACACCTCTTAGTCCTTCGGGGGCAAAAGCGGCGTCTCCTCATCCTGACCGGTAGAATTCCTCTGATCAGTACCCTCAGGATGCAGATAGATATCGCGGAATTCGAAAAAGATATTTTTCATGACTTCCTGTGCATTCGGGATAGCGTCTTTGAGGAATTGTTCGATTTCTTCTTTTGATTTTTGCTCATTATTCATCTGCGTAAATACCGCAAGCTTATCAGCCGGCAGACTTTCGACAACTTTTATTGCGATAAATTCATCAAGTTTGTCATAAAGATCCTGCAGGATGTCCTCATGCAGTTTTTCATCTGCGACAAACATATTCGCATCTGCCAGTAATTGTTCGAGATAGGCGCGAATTTCCGGTGGAATTTCTCTTGCTTGTGTCGTTGTATCAGGAGCAGCATCCGGTCCTGACATCGGCGCTACCGGAGGATGTGATACTTTATTGTTGCTATCCATACTACTTGTATACTCTCATATCTTTCTGGCATTTGTCAATAATGGCGATATTCTGCTACGTTTGCAAGTTGAATAAATTACGATCCAGAATAAATTGGTCTCTATCAAAGAGTACTGTACCGTTCCTGGTATGTACTACAGAACCATCCGGCATAAGAGTATCACCTTCTCCTGTCACAATTCTTCTTATACCCCATCTTGAATTCCAACCAATAGGAGCTTCATCAGCCGATTGAACACTAATCACTTTCGTGTCACCAACTCCAGGTATCCTATTTATGGGAAGAGCCTCAATTTGTATACGTCTGCCATTCTGAAGTTCCAGAAATAAAGGAATTTGTGGAGTGAGGGGGGAATTATTGTTTCGTGGATCCATTGGATAGCGAATAACCCGTTCCAATAATTGATCATATTCTTGAGTAAGTAAACGTTCCCTATTATTTGCATCTCGTAACAAACTATCAATCTCTGTTCTCTGTTCTTCTGTTACTTGTCCTGTCTGATTTTCCTGTTCTTGTCTATTAACACCGTCATCATCAGTTTCTTGCGAATTTCCTGTGCCTGCAGTGTTTCTTGTTTCTGTCTGCCCTGCTCCTGCTTCCTGAGCAGCAGGAGTAGTTCTATTGTCCTGGTTCTCTCCTTGGCCGCCCTGTCCTTGCTGTTGTTGATCTGCATTATTATTTTGAGCGTTGTTCTCCTGTGGATTCTGTGCTCCCTGTGGATGCTGATCTGCCCCTCCCGCCTGAGGGGGATTTTTTTTGTATACAAACTTTATAGTATCGCCATCGAATACTTGGTGATCATCCTGCCATTCAGCATGACCGCGAAGAGCACTGATAAAATCAGCTATTTTCCCATAGATATGCGTTTTCTCTGTCTCTGTCACTGGCTGTCCATTTGGTCCTAGAAGCTTATCCTCAAGCCCACCATTTTTCGTGGGTTTCAGGATGAATGTATAAGTTGCAGGTGGGGTGCCTCTTGTCTGTACAGTAGTTACAGTAAGTTTCGGCTGATTGTTCTCTCTTTGCACCTCTGCATTGGTAATTCTAATACCCGCCTGTTCCAATAGAGGTTGGGATTCCGGCGCGCGCAGGATCTCTGCAAAATTGCTGATCGGTAAAACAGCCTCATATGTTCGTCCTGTTGCGCTTTCCATCTCCCGTCCCATTCGTTCAAACAACTGCTGAAGATTGCGCGCTTCCCCAAGTGATTCTACCGGGCCCCCGGGAGGTTCTGTATCGGCAGTATGCTGTGCAGTCCCGCCACCTGCCGGATTTGCTCGTGCAGGATGAGGCCCTCCATTTCCCTGGTTGTGTGTCGGCTGATTCGTAGTATGATTCTGGTCATTATTATTATCATGATCATCGTCCGGATTGGCAGGAGTTGGATTTGCCCGTCGCGCTGGAATTCTGTCTGGAAGGCCATTATATGCATCAGCATCACGCTTTATCTTTGTCAATGTATCTCCTTCCGGCGTACCTTCAAGTTGATCTATCACGCTGTTTGCATCGTTTATATATTGGTCTTTATTGTCTTCTCCGTTTCTTCGGAAGGCAGCCCCAAGCGCTTTACCAACATCTTCACCAAACATAAACGCGACGCGTTCGATTATTTGCGCACATTGTTCTGCATTCGCCGGGTCACGTAACTCTTCGGCAAGCTCTGTCTGCAGATCCAGTACATCCTGTTTAAATTGCGGTATACCACTTTTTAATCCTTTCCCTTTCTCATCTCTATCACGAAAATATTTTTCATAATGAGTTCTTGCCTGATCAGGAGTGAAATCCCGGTCAATATCTATGCCGAATTTTTTAAAAATACGTATTTCAAAGTCTGAAGCATCTTCTCTTTTCCTTCCCTCCTCTCCCCAATAGGCTGTCTTCAACCCTTCTTCCCAGTCATGCCAGGAGGTCCTTTTCCGATCACGCTCTATTATTGAAGCCTTCACCATAGTATCGATAGCTGCTGGCGCAATGTCCCCGGGTTCTTTTATGGTAGCTTCAGTTACTTGTAAGGGATCTCTCGTATCAAACTTACCATGTCGTACCCGCTGTGCGAAGGCTTTTTGTTGTTTTGGAGCAGTCTCTGTCTCCCTGCCGGCATTTGCAGCAGTATCAGCCTGTGCCGATGGATTAACGAGAGTTTCTGTTTGCATATTTCTACCATAGCATCTCCTATGCGGGACTGCAAGAGGTTTGTGAGATGAGCTTATGCGGGAACCTGGGTAATAAGATGTCCTTGTATTTTCTGCCGGACATACTCTGAGTTCAAAAACGGTTTCACTTGCGGATCCGGCTGATCATAGCCGGTACCTAAGTTGGGCCCGCTCCTGAGACTATCAACAGCCTCAATTGCTTTGCCGCCCAGATTTTTTGCCTCTGTCGCCCCGCCCGCAGCTGCAGCGCCCAAGGCTGCAAATGTTCTTCCTAGAAACGCCCGGCGCGGCATCGCTTCTGAGGCGCCACCAGCGGCAATACTTGCTCCCGCTATGATGCCGGCATCTGCTATCTGTCCAGCAAGACTATTCTGGTCCACATGCTCAGGGAGTAGTTTTCTTCCCAGCTTATAAACAAGATCACTGATTGCTTGCAGAGCCTGAAAATCATCAACGCTTGCAGATGATGCCTGCCCGACATAGTGTACATTTGCAGCTTCCATCTCCTTTGCCAGCGTCAGCACAAGACGCTCCTGACCCTCTTTCTGATCAGTGTCACTACTCCCCTCAAATCCGACATACAATCCCCTTTTCTTAATTTCTTTCAGGATAGCCTTACGACCCTTTGCTCCAAATTGCAGCTCTGCCAGTGCTAATGCCGCCCGGGCAACAACTGTTTTATTTATCTCTGGCTTCGATGGATGAGAAGCAAGGCCTTGTTCCGCTTCTGTTTTCAACGCAGGTGTATGAATCGATGGGGCAAGCTCACTTGCCTGTTGTTCAAGTTTGAGAATAAACGCAGTTTGTTTTGCTGCCTCCGGACTACCAGGTTTATATGAGTTATAAAGGATAGCAATTTCCTGGTTAGGTTGAGACGCATTGTATTCATTGTATGTAATATCTCCTCCTGCCACTCCTGCAGCAGCCACGCCTACCGCTGCAGCCGCTGCTCCCAGGAATCCTCTTCTTGAACTCTTCACTCTCCCTTCGGGATAGAAGCCCCTTCTTGTTTCTGACATGGTAGTTCTTTACTTATAGAATGCCACCGCCTATTTGTCAACCCGACAATAAGAAAGCCTTTTTTTATCCCAAAGTTATCCACATATTTTTCCTATAACTAATTATACTGATATAACAAGCTAAATCATAGACATAATACTACGGGCTATATGAATTTTACCCGCTATTTTATTATAGGGTTGACATCATTACCGGAGTGTGCTAGTATTGATTAGACGTATGAAATTGCTGGCATTTCTCTTGCGGCTGAAGAAGAAAACACACAGGAAAACACTTGCAGAGTATCAGCGGGAAATGCACGTGCGCATGGTCAAACAACAATTCCAGAAGTTAAAAGACTTGGGGCTTACCGTTCCAATAGCACTGAGCTAAGTTCTTTACCATACGCAGAGATCTGGATAAGGAGAAACTCTTGGTGGTGTATCCGGATACATGAGGAGTATTCCTGTTCGCATACATGTGTATGCAAAAAAAGAGCATCGCTTTCCATATCGTAAAAATAAGTTCTCGCAGGATAAGCAATGCTCTTAAGAAAGTATCTAGTCCTTCAGGCAGGACAAAACTAAATACTAACTAAGAAAATACACTAAGCTGTTTTTTTTGTCAAGGAAAATCTCTGAGGCTAAAAATGATTTTTCTTGTTGACAATTCAAGACTTTTCACAGCTCGTCTTTTGAATCGAGGTAGGAGCATTGGGCAGGTGCTCTTACCTCAATTGAGAGGAAGAGGAACGAGTGACCAGGTTCTAGGGACTAGGTTTTAGGATTAGTCAAAACAAAAATAAGTTTATTTAACATCTTCATAATTTCTTCCAGTAATGCGCTTAACTTTTCAAATTCTTCTTTTTTTAGATAGCCAACTCTTAGTGCTATAAGAAGCTGTGTTTCAAGTTCAGCACTGGATCCATAGGCAATCCTCAAAAACTGAACATATTCGGATTTATGCCCTCGTAAGTGACCTTCAGCAATATTTGAAGGGATAGAAACACTACATCGCCTTACCTGAGAAGTTAATCCATAGAGTTCATTATGTGGAAATTGCTTTGTGGAGTATAGATAGCCTCACAAAGATCCATTGCCTTCTGCCATACCACTAAATCTCTATAAGAGTCTATGCTACTTTTCATACTAATCCCTAGCACCTAAAACCTAACCCCTAAATTTTCTTAGCAAATAAAATGCGGCCCGTTGCTGTTTGAATTACCCGCGCCACCACTACATCAATCATTTTCCCGATGTCGCTGCTTCCCTGCTCAACGACGATCATCGTCCCGTCATCCAGATAGCCAACCCCTTGCGTGGCATCTTTGCCTTGATGTGAAACCTTAATATGGAGTGCCTCGCCCGGCACAGCAATAACTTTCAGACAATTTGCCAGCGCATTCATATTGATTGCCACTACATTTTCAATCGTTGCCTTTTTTTCAAGATTGTAATCACAGGTAATAAGTTTCCCTTTATAGAGTTTGGCCATTTTGATCAATCGTTCATCAACTTCCCTCTGCCCCATGACTTTCTTCTCATCATCTTCAGAAAGTATCATAATTTTTATTTTCTTTCCTTTACGCACTTTTTCCAGACCTTCCAAACCCTTGCGTCCCCGTTCACGCTTCACCATATCCTGAGAATCAGCGAGATGTTTCAACTCAAGCAGAATACTTGGCATGATGACAATAACACCATTCAAAAGGCCCAACGTAATCACATCAAAAATCCGCCGGTCAATAATTGCTGAGGTGTCAAGAAAAATAGCATTGTCAATCTTCTTTGCTTTCTTCTTTTTTTTCTTTGCAGCTGCCCGCGGCCGCGCAATCATCCCGGGCAAACGTGTCATTAAAGTCTTCGATACTTCATCAGCAATTGCGCCGATCAATTTTGGCGAAAAAGCAGAAGCACGCCGTTTTTCTTCCGGTTGCTCATCGGGTGGTGTTTCGACTTTCTCTTCTGTTTTGGTTACTTCTTCCTCAACCATAACCATCTTCTAAAATTTTCAATTTTTAATTTTCCAGTGCACTAATCACCTCTCTCAATGTTTTATATCTTTTCGCTGTAACTACCTGCTTCAATCCCAACTTCTCCGCCTCTTTGATCCGTTTATCAAGTCCATGTACTGTACGCAACTCTCCCAGTAACCCCACCTCTGCAATACCCACTGTCTGTGCTAAGGCTTGATTCCTGAGGCTTGAGTATACCGCCAAACAGATAGCAAGATCAATACCAGGATCTTGCAAACGCAATCCGCCGGCGACATTCACAAAAACATCCATCGTATCAACGGGCAACCGGCAATGCTTTTGCAATACTGCCAGCAAAAGTTCTACCCGTCTTGGATCACATCCTGATACCACTCTGCGCGGCATAGGAAGCCGTGTAGCAACGACAAGCGCTTGCAGCTCTACCAGGAATGCCCGCGAGCCTTCAAGTGTCGTTGTCAACACACTTCCTGGTGTCTTCTCACCGCTTGCGGTTAAAAATAATTGTTCCGGATTCGTCGCTTCTATAATACCTTCTGTTTCCATCAGAAAAATACCAACTTCATCGACCGAACCAAATCTGTTTTTCAAACTTCGCAAAATTCGTGTCCTGGTAAATTTCTCCCCTTCCAGAAAAAGTACTGTATCAACCATATGAGATAGTACCATCGGACCGGCAACCATTCCTTCTTTTGTCACATGCCCGACAATAATTATTGGGATATTTTTTTGCTTTGCCAAACGGATAAACTGCAATGCCGAATATCTCACCTGTGCAACTGATCCAGACAATCCTGAAACATTTTCTGATTCAACTGTTTGAATGGAATCTATAACAACAAAATCAGGATTCATGTCTTCAATTGTCTGCACAATCGCATCCGTGTTGGTTATCGAGACGAGGAATAAGTTTCTGGCTTGTCCAGAATCATTACTTTTCGTCGATTCTGGATGCACCCTTTCGAGCTTACCAGAAACAGTTTCTATTGTATGAGAGTTAGGGGTTTTTAGGTCTCCGTTTTTAGTTTGAAATGCAATCCTCTCCGCCCGCATTTTAATCTGCTCCACTGACTCCTCACCTGATACATACAAAACTTTTTTCCTGTTTTCAGAAAGATCCAGACATAATTGCAACAGCAATGTTGACTTCCCGATCCCCGGATCACCGGCAATCAATGTCACTGATCCCTGTACGATCCCACCTCCTAAAACAGTATTCAATTCATTATATTTTGTTTGTATTCGCAACTTTTCCTGATATGCAATTTCTGAGAGATTTTGAGGTTTTGTAACACGTTGCCCAGTACTACTTGTTCCATGTCCTGTGTTTCCTGTCGCAATCCGTAATTCTTTCATCGAATTCCACGCCCCGCATTCCGGACACTTACCGAGCCAACTTGGGGAATCATACCCGCACTCCTGACAGACAAAACTTATTCTTGATTTTGCTTTCATCAACTCTATTATACGCTCACGCAGGAAATCTATCTATACCCGATTGGTTTTTCCAGAAGAACCGGAACGAGGATAATTTTGTGATGTTTTTTATCAAATTCTGTTACTGTTGCGGTAATCTCCTGATCAACTTTATATTCCATTGTCGGAGGTATCTTATCTTTTCTGATAAACCCTTCAACATCTCCATCTAATGCCACAGCGACACCTGCATCATCAACCGCACTGACCCTGCCTGTCACTTTACTGTCGATAGGGAATTGTTCCATTGACTTTTCAAATGGATCTTGTGTCAATCGTTTGATTGAAAGGGATAAGCGTTTTGTCTCGCTATCAAAACGGGTAATCACCGCTTCAATCGTATCGCCGGGAACAAAAAGCGTCGTCAGATCATCAGTTTTCTCCCAGGCAACTTCGCTGGCGTGGATAAATCCTTCGATCTTATCAGGCATTCCCTTTTCTGTCTTTTTAATGGGTACACTGACGAACACGCCAAACGGTGCGACATTTGTTACTGTCGCAGTAACTTTCTCGCCGGGAGTAAATTGTTTACTGACTTTTATAAAATCTTCATCAGTCAACAGCGCCTTTTGAGAGAAAATAATTCGATTCTCATCCCGGTTTAACTCCAAGACAGAGACACGTATACGCATCCCTTTGTTCAGTGGCTGGCCGTCAGCAAAGGAGACATGCATCTGCGGCAAATAGCCTGAAATACCAAAATCCGTTGTAACAATGTAGCCGTTGCGCACAACCTCACTCACAGTTGCTTCAATCATTTGCTTACTTTTTTCCAGTTCTTCAAGTTTGTGCCATGCAAGATTGCCCAAATATCGCCGCAGTGATACTACCGGTTGTCCTGAATCAGACTCGGGATTGAGAACAGTCACTTCTACAGGATCACCTGCATGCAATTTTGTTACAATAGTATGAAGAATATCCCTATCCTTTTCTAGAACAACTGCTTCTGTTTTCGCGCCAACATCCACAAGAATCTCATGCGTTGTAACTTTGGTTAGTTTCCCTTTGACTGTCTCACCTTTGTGGAGCGTTCTCAATAAATCTGCATGTGTTGCAAGAAGCTGCGCCATCGCGCTGGAAGGTTTATTTGAAGCATCTGTAGCCATTACTCATATCCACCTTTCTGAAAAGATAGTTGCAGTATAGCATGTCACACCATTTGCTGCAAGTTGGGTTTATACCATAACACTAGGTAGCATCCTCGGATATTTTTTTAAAGTAGGTGCTAATTTCAAGTTTGTTATCTAATGTAAGAAGATATCTACAGTAATCATCTATACTTGTATCAAGTGGATATGCAGCGGCATAATTGACCCCATATCCTTGGATTCTTAAAAATGCTTCTCCTGAATCTTTATGAATCGTGACTCCACAAAATCTTTTTGGGCCAGCAAAGTATGCGCTTTGAGCATTATATGGTAACTCTGTATTAGAAGAGGATAAACTAGCTGTTTGAAAATATTCATCCAAGGGTTCATCTAGTATAGTTGTCTTTATATCTGCTTCATTTAAATCATTTTCCTCATCTTGAAATTCTTTTACAGCTATTTCTGGAAATCCTGATAAAAGGCCAGAAGCTACTGCCCTTTTTTTAGGATCGCTTTGGTTTTCGATTATATCTGTCACCATGTCAGTAAGTTCTTTTCCGGTTAGTTTAGTAATATCTGCATCGCCTAGACCTAAAGTTTCCTTATGTTTATTCATAATTTCTCTTGCTGCTTCAACATTTATTACATTAACATACTCCTCAAATGCTTGCATTTTGCCATTAACCGTTATAGTACGCTCTGCTGGTACAAAGGCGAATTTATCTAGCGCTCCTGTTGTTTTTAGTCCATTGTAAAGTAATGATGCTTGTTTAGGAGTAACTTCTCTGTAGGCATCCAATCCCATAACAATAGCAAACGTACTCGCCATTTGTGCTTGCCATTTCTCCTTTGGTCTTCTTGCCGTTTCTATCAGCCCTTTCAGTATTGCAAAACGTTCTTGGAATTTTTGTAATTCTTCAGGAGAAATTTCTACCCCTTCACCTAATACGTTCTCCGGACGGACAGTAATTTCTAAATTTTGATCAAGGATTATACGATGGATTTCATCTCTTTTCTTTTTCGCCTGATCATATTTCTGCTGTGACTCACTACTTCTGTCGCCACCATTCTCAGGTTGTACTTCTTCGTGTTTCCATATAGTTTCAACGCTACTATATTCATTTTCTGCAAAATCTGCGGTTATGTTCGTCTGCTGTAGATCAGATAGGGAAGATTTTAGTTGTTCCAATTTTCTATCTATTTCTCCAGGAGAAAGCCTCATATTATCATCGTATTCATGAGAAGGATACATTCTATATGCCATCCCTCCTTGCCATGAATCTTTGTCCCTTATCGAGAATAGATCTCCTTTCCCTGAGGTCATTCTCATTTCTCCATCTGTATTTTTGACAATCTTTATCCATCCTCCGGACGGTCGATCACTATTGGTACTGAACCATCGTAAAAGCGTATATCTCTCTTTTTCATCAATTTCCGGTCCTTCTTCTATGAGAAATGATGTTTGCGAAATGTTATCTACTGTATGTAAATATCTAGTTGTAGGATTTTCGTTCCCCCTTGCCCAAGGAGGCCCTTTTACATTCCTTGCCTCTTTTTTTTGAAGGAAGGATTCAATTGTAGTATTGAATGCCTCAACGGTTTCCTTTGTTAATCCCTCCCTTTCAGTAGATCCTTCCAAAATATTTTCATCCGCCATATCTTTATAGATATAATTTACATTTTTGAGTTTAACAACTGCTTAGGAGAAAAACAATGCAATAAATAGCATGGATCTGTTACAACTAGCTGCATTGAAAAAAATAGATTTGATCACAAAAAAAGCTCCCTTGCTGGAGCTTTTTTTGATCTTATTCGTGTGTATTTTCGAATTTATTTTCCCATAGCAATTCACATTTTGCTTTTTTGCCAGGAAATTATCGGCATCGACCCATTTTCCCGGGTAGCTGAGCTACCAAGTATCGTAGACGCTGGCACGTTTCACTTCTCTGTTCGGAATGGGAAGAGGTGGTTCCATACCGCTTCAGACACCGACAAATTCCTAACAAAAATGAAGGGTTAGGCGTTAGGGTTTAGTCAGCATAAAAATATTTAATATTTTCATACTAACCCCTAAACCCTCTTGTTCGTTAAAAGGTGAAGAGAATGTTGGACTTTCAAAAAATTTACGATCGACCATTAGTACTGGTAAGCTTAATATGTTGCCATACTTCCACCGCCAGCCTATCAACCTGGTGGTCTTCCAGGGGTCTATAACGAGATCTTATCTTGGAAACGGCTTCCCACTTAGATGCTTTCAGCGGTTATCCGATGGGAATCTAGCTACTCGGCAGTGCTCCTTTTGGGAAACAACCGACACACCAGGGATTCCCCCATCCCAGTCCTCTCGTACTAGGGACGGACTTCCTCAAATCTCAAACGGGTATACAGGATAGAGACCGAGCTGTCTCACGACGCTCTGAACCCAGCTCGCGTACCACTTTAACCGGCGAACAGCCGGACCCTTGGGACCTCTGACCTTCCATAATTACTTATGGGGTAAGACTATTCCATCACCTTTTACTAATTGTCACCAATCAGCAGTCAGGTGCAAGCCGTATGATCCACCTTTATCAGTGAACTGACAAATAATGGATCTCATCTAACCTTCTGGTAAGATTAGAATCAGTCGTTAGAGGAAGAATATTCTTGGATCTTTGCAGCATAGTTCTTTCGTCTACCAAACGAACGAACGTTATAGCTGCTCAAAGTATCCGCTAACCGAGCAACTCTCACTAGCTCTAATTGTGAGGTTATTGGAGTCTGCAGAATTTGTAAAGCAAGTTCAACTTGCTTCTGCTTCCCTCTTGAGTATACTCCAATTAGTTCTAATAAAGCTTTACAGTGTTGTTGATTCCTAACTATCCAATCGAACGTCGTCCGATTTTTCCTGATAGAACCAACTTCAAGTAAAGAATATATCCATTGCAGAAGCGCTGGATTCTTTTGTGTAAGCTTTAAAATAACTCGCACTCGAAATCCAAACTTTTTCTCTTTATGTGATTCTATTGAAGCCATAATAGCTCCATCACAGTCAATAAGGCCTGCAATATATGCTCGATCAACTTCAGAACATCCTTTTCCTACGGAACCAACCATACTTCTAGACTATCTAATCAAATTAGAATTTGCAATAGATGTATGGCCTCCTCCGTTTTGAGCTTGTTTATTACCCTTCCATTTCTGAAAGGGAGAGAAGTTATCCCGCTAACCGGGATGTTTTCTCCAGCCCCAGGATGTGATGAGCCGACATCGAGGTGCCAAACCGCATCGTCGCTGTGGACGCTTGGATGCGATCAGCCTGTTATCCCCGGGGTAGCTTTTAGCCGTTAAGTTCCGTGCTTGCCACCAAGCATCGGAAGATCATTAAGACCTGCTTTCGCACCTGCTCGACTTGTAAGTCTCGCAGTCAAGCTGGCTTTTGCCTTTGCGCTATCACTCCGATTTCCATCCGGAGTTAGCCAACCTTTGTGCGGCTCCGTTGCATTGTAGGAGCCTACCTCCCCAGTAAAACTGCCCACCAGACACTGTCCCTTGCCCGTATTTTTTTGCGGGACAAAGTTATGCTTGCTCACTCCAAAGAGAGGTATTTCACGATCGTCCTTGACGGACTCCCTCCTATACTAAACAGTTGAAATAAGCTTGCAAATGCCAAGCTACAGTAAAGCTCCCGGGGTCTTTTTGTCCATGTATACCTAGGCCGCGTCTTCACAGCCATCTCAATTTCGCCGGGTAGATGATTAAGACAGTTACTCAGTCGTTCTACCTTTCGTGCGGGTCGGAACTTACCCGACAAGGAACTTCGCTACCATAGAACAGTTATAGTTACTGCTGCCGTTCACCGGAGCTTTGATACCAAGCTCATACCCTTACGGATAATCACTCAACATCATTGACTTACCGGCACTGGGCAGGTGTCAGCCCCTATACGTTGCCTTTCGGCTTTGCAGGGACCTGTGTTTTAGATAAACAGTCGCTAAGTAATCTTTTGCTGCGGCCCCGAACTTAATCGGGGCAAGGCATCTCCCATAGGTTACGCCTAGCTTTTTTGCCGAGTTCCTTAATCATCTGTCTCCCGATCACCTTAGTCTACTCGACCAGCCCACCTGTGTCGGTTTGCGGTACGGTAAAATATGTGTTTTGATAACTGATAAATCAGCATCATAATGAGGCTTTTCCCGGAAACTGAAAACTATCAGATCATCCCCTGTTTCCAGGGAACTTTCTATCACAGCTCGATTAAAACAGGTGAACGGATTTGCCGATCCACGCTTATCTTACTGTTTAGACTCCGCGTAGGGAGCCTGACGCTTCCAACTTCGTCACCACCTTACAATACACATATCCTGTAGTCGAATGTTAACGACTTATCCATCGGGTTAATCCCCTTTAACGAGGAAGACCCTTAGGGCCGACTCACCCTCCGCTGACTAACATTGCGGAGGAAACCTTGGGCTTTCGGTGTACGCCATTCTCAGGCGTATTTCGCTACTCATGCCGGCATTCTCACTCCTATTCACTCCACCAGTCCTTACAGACTGACTTCACTGCAAATAAGACGCTCCCCTACCAACTCGTCTTCCAGACGAGAAATTCAAATTTGAAATTTTCAATTTGAAATGAATAGCAAATGTTTTAGTTCTAAATTTTAAAACATTACGATTTCATTAAAAATTTGAAATTTCAAATTGAAAATTCTTGTCTGAAAGACAAGTTCTCCGATTTCGGCAAAGAGCTTAATCCTCGCTACATTTTCGGCGCCAAACCCCATCCGCCAGTGAGCTGTTACGCTTTCTTTAAAGGATGGCTGCTTCTAAGCCAACCTCCTGGGTGTCTATGGAATTTGACTTCCTTCAAAACTTAGCTCTTATTTCGAGGCCTTAATCGGGAATCTGGGTTGTTTCCCTTTCGACTCATCGGCTTAGCCCGACAAGACTGACTATCCTGATACACGGTTCCGGCATTCGGAGTTTGATTCGATTCTACAGATTGCTCCGCAGAAATCGATTCAGTGCTCTACCTCCGGACGCAGTCAGGACGCTATACCTTAATATATTTCGGGGAGAACCAGCTATCTCCGGGTTCGTTTGGCATATTGCCCCTAATCGCAAGTCATCTCAGGCTATTGCTGAAGCCACGAGTTCGGGCCTCTTCCCACCTTTCGGAGGGATTCACCCTGCTCACGATTAGCTCACCCGGTTTCGGGTTTATCCCATTGTACGAAGTATCCCAATTAGGGATCGCTTTCACTCTGCCTCCCCAAGGAAACTTGGTTAAGCTATGCACAATAGGAAAACTCACCGGCTCATTCTTCAATAGGCACGAGATCACTCGTTCTCCGAACGAGAAATTCAAAATTTGAAATTTCAAATTTTTAATGAAATCGTAATGTTTAAAAATTTAAATTTAAAACATTCTAATTTCATTTCAAATTGAAAATTAAAAATTGAAAATTCTTGTTCGAAGAACAAGCTCTCTCTGCTTGTTAGCCAACAATTTCAGTTCTATTTCACTGTCCTCCCGGACTGCTTTTCACCTTTCCCTCGCGGTACTAGTTCACTATCGGTAGATTTTGGTATTTAGCCTTGGATCGTGGTCGACCCGGATTCCCACAGAGTTTCATCGTGCTCCATGGTACTTAGGAACAAACTATCGCAGTCGCACATTTTGCATACACGCCTTTCACGTTCTTTGGGAAATCATTCCGGATTTTTCTGCTATGTTTGACTGATCGAATATCGTCTGCCCTGCAACCTCCCGAGTAAATCGGGATTTAGGCTCTTCCGCTTTCGCTCGCCGCTACTAACGGAATCTCATATGATGTCTTTTCCTGGGGTTACTAAGATGTTTCAGTTCACCCCGTACCCAGCCCAGAGCTATATAACCCACATGCTATTCATAAATTAAATTCTAATTTCTAATATCTAAATCCTAAACAAATACAAATGTTCAAAATTTGAATTTCAAAATTGTTTTGAATTTTGATCATTTGTTTTTTGATATTGTTTAGAATTTAGTGCTTAGTATTTAGAATTTCTTTTTTACGAACACCATGTGAGTTATTTTTACTCAGGGTTCTCCGTCTTGCGACGGAGAGATTGCTCCATTCGGAAACCGCCGGATCAAAAGTTAATGGCACTTCCCCGACGAGTATCGCCGCCGTTTGCGTCCTTCCTCGGCCAAAATCTCCTAGGCATCCATTGTTGGCATTATTAGTAAATTAATTAAAAGACCATTTTTCTCTTCACTTTTTAAAGAACAATACCTGGCACTGGATTAGTAAGACACTAATCTTTTACGTGCTCTTTGTACTTTTGAGTAAACCCGCTCTTACTAGCGGGCTTGCTCCAAAATACAAATGACAACTAAAGTATATTATATACTAATCCCTAGCCCCTATAACTTGTGGACTCGAGGAGATTCGAACTCCCGACCTTCGCTATGCAAAAGCGACGCTCTACCAGCTAAGCTACGAGCCCGATTCCTCGAATTCTCTTATATGAGATATGTTTTCCACAAAAATAATTTGCTAATGTACTGTCTGGAAACGATTAAACCTGAAGAAGCCGTCAGACGATAGGCTGTAGAGAAAGTAAAGAAAATTTGGTTACACTTCTTATCATAAACGACTGCTTTGATCTAATCGTAGATTGATATTACCACACGCTTATAAAAGCTGTCAATAGGCTCGTTGACACAGTCTACAAAAATGCCTACTATAAATATGGTATATGGTAAAAAAGCACCGTAGCAAAAAACAGAGCAAACCCAAATATCATGACAAACAAAGCATCACACTTATTATAGTCGTAGTACTCGTACTCTCTTTACCACTAGCACTTATGTGGGCAACCAGACCGCAGAAAAGTCAACAATTTGCTCAAACCGTGCCTTCCGGCTATCCCGCAAGTGACGGACAAATTCTTTGGGATGGCGACTGGGAAACTGGTGATACGAGTCAGTGGTCAATCCATGCCGGCGGGAGTTGGGGAAATAGTACTGTCACTGTCGTCACCTCCCCTGTCCGCTATGGCAAGTATGCAGGGAAATTAACACTCAATCCAGGATCAGGAAATGTCCGTGCGGAAATTACCTCAAGCCAGGCAGATACAGGAGGATATCCCGGACAGGCCTGGTATTATTCGTTTTCTGCTTATTTCCCTTCCAATCCGGATGCAAGTACCGGCTGGTCTGACTGGAATGATTTTACACAGTGGATGGATATGCGCGCTAATTGTTCTCCCCCGATTGGCTTTTATATCCACCCTGACGGGCATCTGTATATGAGTAATGAAATTACACTGCAGCAACCGGGAAATTGCGGGTATGGCAATGTGCCGGTCAAAGACTATGATCTGGGACCAATTGTCTATGATCAATGGATTGATTTTACTGCGTATTTCAAATGGTCTGAGGATCCAACGGTTGGTTTCGCTCAGGTATGGAGAGACGGACAGCAAGTGCTGCCATTGACTCATATGCAAACACTTGATCCGGGGAGTACCGGTGTCTATATGGAAGAGGCAATGTATCGACCAAGTCCGACAAACCAGGCAGTTGTCTATATCGATGGTACACGGCGACATACTGCATTTGCAGCCGGTAGTACTGTACCTGGAGCCCCTTCTCTGCCGGCGTCCGTTACTCCCTCATATGGTTGTATTGGCTCATGCCCGACACTTGCGGCAACAGCGCCACTTTCTCCTGTCCCATCGCTTCCAGTATCAGGACAACCAGTGGTAACAGGGATAACTCCACCTACCCAGACAAGCGTGATACCAACGCAACCCTGTCAGGCAACGAATCAATCCGTGACTGCTGAAGTTCATAAAAAAGGAAAAAGCAAACATGGTTCTAAGGGAAATACTACGAATCTTTTGCAACAGTTACTGCAATTGCTTGAGAAACTCCTCCAGTGGCTGCAACAATTGCTTGGCGGAAATACTCCGGGAACAGGCCATATTAACCCCTGCTAGAGAAACGAAACTATCTAACCCCTAACACCGAGACCCTCATCCCTCACTCTTCGTACTGAGCCACCATTCGATTTCGAGTGCTGCAGCACAGCCAAATCCGGCAGCGGTTACTGCCTGACGATACCGCTGATCATGCACATCTCCAGCAACAAACACGCCTTCGATATTGGTTCGAAAATTATCATAAACTTTCACAAATCCTTTTTCATCCAAATCAATTCCCTGGAGTACTCTGGTATTAGGGATATGACCGATAGCGACAAACACGCCGTCAATCGGCATTTCCCAATATATTTTTTCTTCATCTTCATTAAGAATGATCCCTTTATTTTTACTAATCATTTCCCTTAATTCCTGATTCATGATTCCTGATTCCAATTTCACCTTCTCGACCCTATTCTCACCTGAAATTTCCGTTATCTGCGTATTGAGGATAAACGAAATCTTTGGATTGGCTTTGGCTTTATCAACCATAATGGGGGAAGCGCGGAATTGATCACGACGATGCACGATCGTAACACTCTTGGCGAAACGAGTGAGGACAAGCGCCTCTTCCATGGCGCTGTCTCCTCCTCCGGCAACAATGACGTTTTTATTACGGAAAAACGGCGCGTCACACGGCGCACATGAAGAAATACCGCGGCCAATTTTTTCTCTTTCCCCTGGAACTCCGAGCCATTTTGTATCTTCACCAGTAGCAATCAAAACTGCTCTGCCCTGATATGCTTTATCTCCTGCTTTCACAGTAAATGGTTGTCTGGTGAAATCTCCTGAAGTAAATTCGCTATCAACAACTTCTGCGCCAAAATGTTCTGCCTGTTTGCGCATATTGTTCATCAAATCAGGTCCTTGAATGCCTTCGGGAAATCCAGGGAAATTTTCAACGAGTGTAGTTAATTGCAGTTGTCCACCCCATTTTGTCCCGGCAATGACAAGCGTGTTGAGATTGGCGCGGGTAGTATAAATAGCAGCAGTCAGACCTGCCGGGCCGCTTCCAAGTATAATAACATCATAGACTTTTTCCATTATTTTTCGTTTGAGGTAATCGAATTTTCAATGTACAATGCTACATTTTTAATGAAATTCAAATGTTTTAAATTTAAAAATTTAATTATTGAAAACGCAATGAAAATTAAAAATTGAAAATTTCAAATTGAAAATCAGGAAGATAAGGTTTCGTCTATCATTTTCTTATAGTTCTCTTTCCCTTGTGCACCCACCGTACTCTTGACCGGTTGACCGTTCTTAAAAAGCATGACAGTCGGAATGCTCATGACATTGTATTGTCCAGCTACTTGCGGATTGTCATCAACATTCATTTTGCCAACGACTACTTTCCCGGCATAGTCTTTTGCCAGCTCTTCAATAATTGGACTAACCATCCGGCAGGGCCCGCACCATGGCGCCCAAAAATCAACGACAACAGGAAGTTTGTTTTCCAGGACTTGTTGTTTGAAATTTTGGTCAGTGAAATTTTGATCAGCCATAGAGAATGTGCCTTCCGTTACTCCATATTACCAAGAGGAAGTATTTGTGTCAAGGAAAAATTACGAAGTAGATTTACCAGTTCATGATGAAGGTACAGGGACGGTTCGGGGTTTGGCCACAACTCCAGGGGGTATTCATTTCCTGATCGCCCATATTGTCAGTAGTACCGATTTGTGGTGGACTGATCATTTGAAAACGATTAGCAAGAAGCGGTTTTACCATAAAATGATCACCGGAAACTGCATTCCACATAGTAGCATTACCAAAACTATCCGTAGCAACAACTGTTGTTTTGCCAGACGCATAGGGCACTTTATCTTCATAGGTGACCTGCAGTGGGATATTTGCTACTCCCTGACCAGTCCTGCTGCTCAAAACGCGTAGATATAATGGCATTGTTCCCGGACACGCAACGGGAACGTTGGAGGTTGGCGTACAATAGTAATTACTGAAACCGCTGATGCCCACCCCCGCATAACAAAGTCCGTTACTCTCGCGGGTAATGCATGTATGCCCTTGCGTACCTGCTTGTCCCGGACACGCAACTGGTCCGCAGGTATAGCGCAAACCGATTACATTGAAACCAACTGGCCCGCTTGCACTGTAGCATCTGCCAGAGCGAGGATCAACATAGGTACCCGTATCAGTGGGCGCCGGGCACATACCTGCTGCAAAGGAAGCTGTAGGCAAAACGAAAGCGATTGCACTCAAGAGAGCAATAAAGAAAATAATGACCTGGCTAAAACGAATCATACTAGAAAGCAGTATAACAGAATCTTTGCAATATACTGTGGAGAATCAGTAAGAAATTGGTAAACGCGCTATTCCAACTCTTCTGTCTTGGCGTGCAGAAAGTAGAACCACTGATCAAAGAAACCAAACAGTGATTTGAATGGGGCTTCAATAATCAAATCAAATAACATCAGAAAAATATTTACCTGTGCAATACTCTGTGTCAATTGTCTGCCAACATGAATAATTGGCATAAAGAAAAAGTCCACCACAAAGGTAAGAATCCCCTGGCGCTCGCCCACCCGATACATGTTTGCCAATAGAGCAATTCTGTAGGAAAGAAACGATACAATTGCAAGGAAGAAAATGAAAATAACCTGACTGATAAAATTAAAGTGTACCCTGTTCAACGCGATAATAATGACTCCGAAAGAAACAATAAAGGCAAACAGCCAAAGGAGATTAAAGATGAACTGAAACGTTTTATTGCGTTTAGGATGCTTGGCTGTTACCAGTTTACTTCCTAATTGTGGATTTTCCTGGTATAAAAGCTGGGAGATATAGTCAAAAATCCGTTTAGAATTATCAAGACCGGGTGTGCGTATGAACAAACTGACAATAATCATCAACAACGGTGGAACGCTTGTATTGAGAATAATATCCTGCCAGATAATATGCCCGTAAAAAATCCGTTCATAACTACCTTCAACCAGAAAAGCAAAAGCAACTTTGGTTAATAAAATGAAAATAACTGAGCGGACAATAGCCCGCTGAACCCGTGAAGCAATACTTTTGTACCGGACATCACACGCAGCAAAAACCAGCTGCTGCAAATCTTCTTCGCTCTCAAGAACTGTTTTTAAATTTTCTTTATCCGTCAGAAGCACATCTTCGAGAATGAAAAAGGCTGCGGTACGTTTTTTGACATAGGTATAAATTCGTTCTTTACCCGGATAGTTAAGCTCGCGAAGAATTTCCCTGTAGCCATCGAGGAAATGCAGCTTGTATAATCAAGTGTTTTTGGAGATAACCGGCCAAAATATTGAGTAAATAAATGATAACGCAAAAAAGCGATGTCATCATGCGCAAATGCCTTGCGTACAGCAATAAATACTTGCGCATTTTTTGTTTCCTTTGTATCATCAATAATTGAGACATCATCTTTGAGCACGTAGAACATAAAATTTGCCATGAGTTCTTTTTCGCGTTTGGGATTGAGGAGATATTGGATATCGCTAGACATCAAATCGTAGATCCATTCATTGATAATAGGCTCCGCAAGCATGTGCTCTTGCAGAACAAAAAGCCGAAGCGCCAGATGCAGATCAATTGATTGTGCGATCTGTTCCACAGTTGATTCAGCAACTTCATTGCTCGGCAGATATCGCGCCCAGAGCAATTCTTTGACCAGGGGTTGCGCAGTAGTTTGCCCGTTGCCACCCAGCAGCAGCCGGCGTTTGAGAATACGTTCAATGGTTGCGCGAAGAATGACTTCTTCGTCGCGAAATTCCATGGCGTTGCGCAAGCGCTCATACCACGAAGCAAATTTGGAGACCAGCGGATTAACAGTGACCTTGCGCTCTTCTGCAGATGTTTCCTCTTTGTGCTCGAGTGATTCAAGAAGTACTTTGGCAAGCGGCGACAACGGGCGAAAGGTATACATAGATAAAACTCCACTAGGGTTAATTATACTATAAATCACCTAAAGCAGAAATGAAAGCAAGATGTAGCAACGAATCAGACGGGAAGGAAAATCGATCACCTACGTAATTGCCGCACTATACCCCGTCCGTTTAATAATTGCCAGAATTTCTTTTCCTGAAATTTTCTTATCATCAAACGAAACTTCTGTTTGGGCTTTTGCATAGTTCGTCTTTGCCGAGACAATACCTGTAGTATCTTCCAGATTGCTATCAATCATGATTGAACAGGCTGCACAATCAAGTCCTGTAAGTTTAAAAATTTTCCTCACTATCATAGTGCTTAGTATCGTTTCATCTGCTTTTGTAATGATCAACCTACATTACCTCTATTCTGCCGGGGTAAAATCCCGCACTGCAACTAAATGAGATAACGCCAGGCTTGTCCGGCGCAACAAATGTCAGTTTCCCTTCTTTACCAACCGGCACAATTTTCTGAAGATTAAGAGACGGGACGGTAAACGCCTGTGTACACCCACCCCCGTTTTTATTCACCAGATTAAGTGTCACTTTTGAACCAGCACGTACTGCCAGGTGATTGGGATAATAACCACTGGCCGTAATGGTGATTGTTGCTTCATTGACTGGTGTTAAGGTAACATTTGTGGCGCAATAACTGATAATGCAAAATGCATTTTCTACTGCCGAAGAAATAGTCCAGTTGCTTCCTGCCAGGACGAGTGCGGCATTACATGTATAAAGTGCCAACAATAAAATTGCTACGGCAGCGACTTTGGCGAACTGTTCCCGAAGTATGCCGCCAAGTTTCATCGTGAAATATCCTAAAAGGAAAAATACCGGTGAAGTTCCAAG
>Ga0070740_10002158_pt1 | contig 24084 bp, 17 predicted proteins | sample Coa_R2_FD_67286 | JGI IMG/M metagenome (GOLD analysis project Ga0070740, IMG submission 67286) | Surface soil microbial communities from Centralia Pennsylvania, which are recovering from an underground coalmine fire - Coalmine... | ecosystem: Environmental > Terrestrial > Soil > Unclassified ...
CACGAATTCGCCGGGCGCGAGATCGCAGGCCTGCGCGATCATGCAGGTCAGCAGTGCGTAGCTGGCGATATTGAACGGCACGCCGAGAAAGACATCCGCCGAACGCTGATACAACTGGCACGACAGTTTTCCGTTGGCGACGTGGAACTGGAACAGCGCGTGGCACGGCGGCAGCGCCATCTTCTCCAGCTCGCCCACATTCCAGGCCGACACGATCAACCGGCGCGAATCGGGATTGCGTTTGATCCCATCGATCACCTGCGCGATCTGATCGATCGTGCGCCCGTCCGCCGTCTGCCACGAGCGCCACTGCCTGCCGTACACCGGGCCGAGTTGGCCGTTCTCGTCCGCCCATTCGTCCCAGATGCTGACACCGTGTTCGTTCAAGTAGCGGATATTGGTTTCGCCGCGCAGGAACCACAGCAATTCGCGGACGATGGACTTGGTGTGCAGCTTCTTGGTCGTCAGCAGCGGAAATCCGCGCGCGAGATCGAAGCGCATCTGCCGACCGAACACGCTCAGCGTGCCGGTGCCGGTACGGTCGTCCTTGCGCACACCGTTTTCGAGTATGTCGCGCAGCAGGTCGAGGTAGACGCGCATGAAAGGGAGGCGGGAGACGGGAGACGAGAGACGGGAGAATAACAACGAAAGTGTGCACTTGCGCACCGGCCGCTTTCGTCTCCTCTTCCCTCTTCCCGTCTCCCGGCTTTGAACACTTTCCCGCCCCGCATGGGTTAGGCTTGGCCGACTCGAACCCGCAGGGGACTGTCCGACATGAATGCGATCACGCAACCTTCCAAGACCCGATCCTTCAGCACCGTATTCCTGATCGAGTTGTGGGAGCGCTTCGGCTTCTACGGCATGCAGGCGCTGATCGTGTATTACATGGTGCAGCGGCTCGGTTTCGACGATGTGCGCGCCAACCTGGTCTGGAGCGCGGGCTCGGCGCTGATCTATGTGGCTCCGGCGATCGGCGGTTGGGTCGGCGACGGCATCCTCGGCACCCGCCGCACGATGCTGACGGGTGCCGCGATCCTCGCGATCGGCTACGGCCTGATCACGCTCCCCACCGAGAATCCCACGTTTTTGTATTTCTCGCTCGGCGTGATCGTGGTCGGCAACGGCCTGTTCAAACCCAACGCCGGCAATCTGGTGCGCAAGATCTACGAGGGCGACGATTCACGGATCGACAGCGCGTTCACCATCTACTACATGGCGGTGAACATCGGTTCCGCGGTTTCGATGTCGCTGACTCCGAAGATCAAGGATTGGGTGAACGCGGGCTATCACAATCAGTTCGGCTGGCACGCGGCGTTCGGCGTGTGCTGCGCGGGCCTGGTGGTCGGACTGATCAATTTCGTCTTCATGCGCGCGACGCTGGCGCACATCGGCTCGGAACCGGATCAGCGGCCGCTGGACATCAAGCGTCTGTCGACGGTACTGGGCGTGGGCGCCTTGAGTGTCATCGCCGCAGCGCTGATCCTGCAACATCAGGCGGTGGCGCGCGCCTTCGTATGGACGGCCGGAGCCGCTCTCGTCTGCATTTTCGGATATCTGATCGCGCGCAGCGAGCGCGGCGAGCGCGCGGGTCTGATCGCGGCCTTCATCCTCACCATCCAGACCATCTTCTTCTTCATCTTCTACCAGCAGATGCCGACCTCGCTGGCCCTGTTCGCGCTGCGCAATACGGATTGGAATCAAACCCTGTTCGGCTTGCACCTGTTCACCTGGGCGCCCGGCCAATATCAAGCCTTGAATCCGGCGTGGATCATGGTGCTCTCGCCGATCCTCGCTTACATCTATACCGCCGCCGGCAAGCGCGGCAAGGATTTGTCGATCGCCGCGAAATTCGCGCTGGGGTTCGCGATGGTCGCCGCCGGTTATTTCGTCTATGGGCTGGCAGGCAATTTCACCACCGAACCCGGCAAGGCTTCCTCCTGGGTGCTGATCTGGGGCTACGGTCTGTATTCGCTGGGCGAATTGCTGGTCAGCGGTCTGGGGCTGGCGATGATCGCGCGCTACGTGCCTGCGCGGATGGGCGGCTTCATGATGGGCGCGTATTACGTCGGTGTCGGCATTTCGCAATACCTCGGCGGTCTGGTCGCGAATTACGCGGCCGTGCCGCAGAACGTGACCGACCCGGTGCAGTCGCTGCCGATCTACACGCATCTGTTCACCAATCTCGGCTGGGCGGGCGTGATCTGCACCGCGATCGCGATCGCGATGGTGTGGCCGATGAAACGGCTGTCGGCCGCGCACTCGGGACACTCGGCGCTTCCGCCCGCGGTGCGGGGCGTGCCGACCATCGCGGCCGAGGAATGACGGACAACTCGCCGCTTGCCTGCGGCGCGGAATAGTCCGGAAGTCACACGTTCGTCGCGGCCCGTGGCGAACGCTTTACGCTACTTTACTTGTCGCGCCGTATCCGGTGCGGTGTTGTTCAAGCCGTGCCGGTAGCATGCGCGCTTCGTTCCCGGGATTCGTCGACTGAAATGCAGATGTCGCGCGGCAAATGGATAGTGATTGCGATCGTGGCGATCATCATCGCCGTGCTGGCCTGGCGACTGCTGCACCGCGCGCGTTCGGATACTTTCGATCAGGAGAACGCGCCGGTGCCCGTCACGGTGGTGCCGGTCGCCACCGAGAACGTGCCGATCTATCTCACCAGCCAGGGCACGGTGCAGGCGTTGAACACCGTGACGGTGCTGCCGCAGGTCGGCGGAAAATTGTTGAAGCTCGATTTCACCGAAGGCCAGCCGGTGAAGAAGGGCGACGTGCTGGCGGAGATCGACCCCAGCACCTATCAGGCGCAATACGACCAGGCGGTCGCCAAGAAAGGGCAGGATCAGGCGCAGCTCGCCACCGCGCAGGCGAATCTGAAACGCAGCGAAAGTCCGCAATACAAGCAGTATGTCGCCGAGATCGACCGCATCACCCAGACCAATACGGTGCGGCAGCAGACGGCGGCAGTCGCCGCGGACGAAGCCGCGATCCGCGATTCCCAGGTGCAACTGGATTACACCAAGGTGCGCTCCCCCATCGACGGTTTGGCCGGCATCCGTCAGGTCGATCCGGGCAATGTGCTCACCACTTCCAGCACGATCGTGGTGATCACGCAGATGCACCCGATCAATGTGATCTTCACGCTGGCGGGCGCCTATCTCGACGAGGTGCGCGCGGCGCAGGCGAAAGCGCCCTTGAACGTGGCGATCCTGGATGCCAACGGCAATGTAGTGGAGAGCGACGGTGTCCTGAAGGTGATCGACAACCAGATCGATCCCGATTCCGGTGCATTCAAGTTGAAGGCCGAATTCCCCAATACCGACAACCGGCTCTTTCCGGGCCAGTACGCCAGCACACGGCTCGAAGTGAGCGTCGCCTCGGACGTGCTGGTGGTGCCGACCGCCGCGGTGCAGCGGGGACCGAGCGGCGATTTCGTCTGGCTGGTGACCGACAAGCGGCCCGCCGGCGCCAGCGATCAGAATGCGTCCACCGCCGCTTCAAGCGGCAACGCGCGCGCGTGGCGGCACAAGCGCGGCCAAAACGCGCAGAATCGAAACGCGAACCAGCCGGCGAAGTACGTGACGATGCAGCCTGTCGTGCAGGGCGGCGAAGCCGGCGACACTGGCGTGATCATCACTTCCGGCCTGAAAGCGGGCGATCTGGTCGTGACCGCGGGTCAGTTCCGTCTGAAGCAAGGCAGCGCGGTGTTGCCGCTGAAGCCCGGAGAAGTACCGGCACCACCGACCAGCGCGCAGATCAAGGCCGCCGCGCAACAGGGCGGCGGTCGCGGTGGACCCAGAGGCGGATAACGTGAGTGGTGAGATGTGAGTTGTGAGTAGTTGGCTTCGATTGCGTTTCCTCTACTCCTTCACCACTCACTACTCACCACTCACTACTCACTCGCATGAGCTTCTCTTCGATCTTCATCCGCCGTCCGATCGCCACCTCGCTGCTGATGGCGGCGGTGCTGCTGCTCGGCGTCATCGGCTATCGATCGCTGCCGGTTTCCGCGTTGCCCGAAATCGAAGCGCCCAGCCTGGTCGTGACGACGCAATATCCCGGCGCCAGCGCCAACACCATGGCGGTGTTGGTGACCACGCCGCTGGAGCAGCAGCTCGGGCAGATCTCGGGACTCACGATGATGAGTTCCAACAGCGCGTCGGGCCTGTCGACGATCACGCTGCAGTTCGGGATGGATACCGATCTCGACGTCGCCGCGCAGGATGTGCAATCGGCGCTGCGCACCGCGCGCCTGCCCGGCAGCCTGCCCTACCCGCCGGTGTACAACCGCGTCAATCCGGCCGATGCGCCGATCCTGACGCTGGCGCTGACTTCGAACAGTCGCCCGCTGCGCGACGTCAATGATTTCGCCGATTCGATCCTGTCTCAGAAACTCTCGCAGATTCCCGGCGTGGGCCTGGTGTCGATCGCCGGCAACGTGCGCCCGGCGGTGCGGGTGCAGGTCGATCCGGGCAAGCTCGCCAATCTCGGCCTCACGATGGAAGACGTTCGCAGCGCGCTGACGCAGGCCAACGTCAACGCCGCGAAAGGTTCGTTGAACGGCGCCACGCAGACCTACCAGATCGGCACCAACGATCAGTTGCAGAGCGCGGCCGATTACGCCAACACCATCATCGCCTACAAGAACGGCGCGCCAGTGAAACTCTCCGAGGTCGCAAGCGTGGTCGAAGGCGTGGAGAACGACCAGCTCGCGGCCTGGGCCGACGGCAAGCCCGCCGTGTTGCTGGACATCCGCCGTCAGCCCGGCGCCAACATCATCAATACCGTCGACCAAATCCAGCGCACGCTGCCTTCGCTGCGTGCGGCACTGCCCGCCGATGTGCATCTGGACGTTTTCGCCGACCGCACGGTGACGATCCGCGCCTCGGTGCGCGACGTGGAGTTCACCCTGCTGCTGGCGGTGGTGCTGGTGGTGGCGGTGATCTTCGCTTTCCTGCGCCGGCTTTGGGCCACGGTGATTCCTGCGGTCGCGGTGCCGTTGTCGTTGCTCGGCACCTTCGCGGTGATGGCCTTCGTCGGCTTTTCGCTGGACAACCTGTCGCTGATGGCGCTGACGGTGGCGACCGGTTTCGTGGTGGACGATGCGATCGTGATGATCGAGAACATCGTGCGCTACATCGAGCAGGGCAAGGGGGGCAAGGAAGCCGCTGAAATCGGCGCGCGCGAGATCGGGTTCACCGTGCTGTCGCTGACCGTGTCGCTGATCGCGGTGTTCCTGCCGCTGCTGCTGATGCCGGGCGTCACCGGCCGGCTGTTCCACGAGTTCTCATGGGTGCTGACGATCGCGGTCGCGATCTCCATGGGCGTGTCGCTGACGCTGACGCCGATGATGTGCGCCTATCTCTTGAAACCCGGTTCGCTGCCGACCGGCGACGAGGAAGCCGCGCAGAACCGCCGCGGTTTCTACGCGAAGATGCTGGACGGCTACGAACGCACGCTGGACTGGGTGCTGGAGCATCGTCAGATGACGATGGCAGTCGCCACGTTGTCGGTCGTGGCCACCGTCCTGTTGTATATCGCGATCCCGAAAGACCTGCTGCCGGAGCAGGACACCGGCCTGATCACCGGCGTGGTGCAGGCCGACAACGACATCGCCTTTCCGCAGATGGAAGCGAACACGCAGGCGGTGGCGGCGGCGCTGCGCGCGAATCCTGCCGTCGCGGGCGTGGCCTCGTTCATCGGCGCCGGCGCGATCAATCCCACGCTCAACCAGGGCCAGATCAGCATCGTGCTGAAACCACGCGGCCAGCGCGGTGATCTCGATTCGGTGCTGGCGAGCCTGCAACGCGATGCGGCGGACATTCCGGGCGTGGAACTGTTTTTGAAACCGGTGCAGGACATCACGCTCGATACCACCGTCGCGCCGACGCAATACCAGTTCGCGCTATCGGAAGTCGATGCGAACGAGCTTTCAGGTTACGCGCAGAAGCTGCTGGCAGCGGTGCGGCAGTTGCCGGAACTCGCCGACGTCAGCGACAACCTGGCGATGAACGGGCGTGCGCTGAATCTCGACATCGACCGCAATGCGGCCAGCCGGCTGGGCGTGCCGGTGCAGACCATAGACGACACGCTGTACGACGCCTACGGCCAGCGTCAGATCTCGACCATCTTCACGCAATTGAACCAGTACCGCGTGGTGATGGAAGTGGCGCCACAATACCGCAACCGCGCGGATCTAATGAACATGCTGACGGTGCGCAGCAACGGCGCGTCCGGCGCGCTCACCGGCAGCAATGCGACTTCGCTGGGCATGGTGAAATCGGCGAACTCCTCCACCGCTACGGGCATCGGCCAGTCCAACACCGGAATTCCGATCGGCGGCGGTAACACCGTGCCGCTGTCCACGCTGGCGGCCGCCACGACGGCCACCGCACCGCTGGTGGTCGCGCACCAGAACCAGTTGCCGGCGGTGATCATCTCCTTCAATGTCGCGCCCGGCTATTCGCTGTCGCAGGCGGTGAATGCGATCAACCGCACCGTGGTGCAGGCGAAGCTGCCGCCGCAGATACGCGCCGAGTTCATCGGCTCGGCCGCGGAATTCTCCTCGTCGCTGAGCAACGAGGTGCTGCTGCTGATCGCCGCGATCGTGGTGATCTACATCGTGTTGGGCGTGCTGTACGAGAGCTATATCCATCCGCTGACGATCCTCTCGACGCTGCCGCCGGCCGGCGTGGGCGCGCTGCTGGCGCTGATGCTGTTCGGCATGCCGTTGTCGGTGGACGGCATCGTCGGCATCGTGCTGCTGATCGGCATCGTCAAGAAGAACGCGATCATGATGATCGACTTCGCGATCACCGCGCAGCGGCGCGGCATGAGCCAGCATGATGCGATCCGGCGCGCATGCATCCTGCGCTTCCGCCCGATCATGATGACCACCTTCGCGGCGCTGTTCGGCGCGCTGCCGCTGGCGGTCGGCACGGGCATCGGTTCGGAACTGCGGCGCCCGCTGGGCGTTGCGATCGTCGGTGGCCTGCTGCTGTCGCAGCTGGTGACGCTCTACACCACGCCGGTGATCTATCTCTATATGGAGCGCTTCCAGGACTGGCTGCACGAACGGCGTGGCGGCGCAGCGCAGGTTGCGCATGAGGGATAAGGAGTGAGCCTCTCCTCGCTCTTCGTCAAACGGCCGATCGGCACCTCGCTGCTGGCGGCCGGCGTGTTCGTGTGTGGAGTGATCTGTTACACGCTGTTGGGAATCAGCGCGCTGCCGCAGATTTCGTTTCCGGCGATTTTCGTTTCAGCGAGCGAACCCGGCGCGGATGCCAACACGATGGCCGCGACCGTGGCGGCGCCGCTGGAGCGGCACCTGGGCCAGATTCCGGGCATCGATACCATGCGTTCGGTCAGCTCTGAGGGCAACACCTTCGTGTTCATGATTTTCGACGCGGGAGTGGATCTCGATTCGGCGGCGCAGCAGGTCGATGCCGCGATCAATGCTGCCGCACCCGATCTGCCCGCGGGATTGCCTTCGCTGCCGCAGTGGCGCAAGGCGAACCCCAACGACGATCCGGTGCTGCAACTGGCGCTCACTTCCGACACGCAGCCGCTGTCGGAACTGTACGAAACGGCGAACACGCTGCTGCAGCCGCGCTTGAGCCAGTTATCCGGCGTCGCGAACGTCGATGTTTCTGGCAGCGCGCAGCCGGCAGTGCGCGTTGATGTCGATCTGCACAAGCTGGATGCACTGGGACTTTCCAGCAACGACATCCGCAACGCGCTCACCGCCGCCAATGTGACCTCGCCGCAGGGCTTCCTGAGCAACGGCAAGATCACCACCGCCATTACCGCCAACGATCAACTGCACAGCGCGCAGGATTTCGCCGACCTGGTGATCGCGCAGCACAACGGCGTGCCGATCTTCCTGCGCGACGTGGCGACCGTCTACCAGGGCGCGCAGGATTCCTTCCAGGCCGCGTATTTCAATGGCAAGCGCTCGATCCAGTTGCAGATCTTCAAACGTCCCGACGCCAACGTGATCGCGACCGTGGCGAGCGTGAAGCAGGAGCTCGACAACCTGCGCGCGCTGCTGCCGCCCGGCACGCATCTCACGCCCTATTTCGACGGCACGCCGACCATCCGCGATTCGGTCACGGACGTGCAGATCACGCTGCTGATCAGCCTGGCGATGGTGGTGCTGACGATGGCGCTGTTCCTTCGCCGCACCGCGCCGACGCTGATCGCGGCCACCGCAGTGCCGCTGTCGCTGGCCGGCGCCTTCATCGTGATGTATGCGCTGGGCTACACGCTGGACAATCTCTCGCTGCTCGCGCTGGTGATCGCACTTACCTTCGTGGTGGACGACGCGATCGTGGTGATCGAGAACATCATCCGTCATCTGGACCAGGGCCAGAGCCGGCTGGAAGCGGCGCTCAACGGCGCGCGGGAAATCGGCTTCACCATCGTTGCGATCACCGCGTCGCTGATCGCGGTGTTCACTCCGATCCTGTTCGCGCAAGGCATGATCGGCATGTTCTTCCGCGAATTCACCGTGACCGTGGTCGCGGCGATCTTCGTGTCGATGCTGGTGTCGCTGACGCTGACGCCCGCGCTCTGCGGCCGATTCCTGAGCCACCGCACCGCGGACCCCGGTCATTCTTCGCGGCTGAGCCGCGTCATCGACCGTTTTCACGCCGGCATGCTGGCGATCTATACGGTCACGCTGGATTGGACGCTGCGCCGGCACGTGCGGCTGATGGCGTGGTCGCCGCTGCTGCTGTTGATCCTGACGATCTTCCTGTTCCATGAGGTCAAGGGTTCGCTGTTCCCGCCGCAGGACAGCGGGCTGATCTGGGGCCGCGCCACCGCCGGCGCGACGATGTCATTCGCCGATCTCGAGGCACGCACGAGCACCATCTCGCACATGCTGCAATCGGACCCGGCGGTGCAATACGTCGGCGCTTCGATTGGCAGCGGACGCAGCGGTTCGACCGGCTGGTTCGCGATCCAGTTGAAGCCGCTGGGCGAAGGCCGCAACCAGTCCACCGACGAAGTGCTGGCGCGGCTGTCCGCCAAGGCCGCGCAATACCCGGACTTGAATGTGCGTCTGCGCGCGCACACCGACCTGCCCACCGGCGGAGGCGGCGGCACCAGCCAGGGCGCGCAGTATCAGGTGTCGCTGCAGGGAGACGATTCCGCGGAACTGCAGGAATGGCTGCCGCAGTTGCAGGCGCAGTTGCAGAAGAACCCGCTCTTCCGCGACGTCGGCAGCGATCTCGACAGCGCCAGCTTGCGGCAGAACATGGTGATCGATCGCGCCGCGGCGGCGCGGCTGGGCGTGTCCATGGCGGCCGTGGACGACGCGCTGTACAACGCGTTCGGGCAGCGGCAGATATCGACGATCTATTCGGACACCAACCAGTACGAAGTCGTGCTGACCGCACTGCCTTCCCAGTCGGCCACACCCGCCGCGCTCAATACCATCCCCATCCGCTCGAACAGCGGTGCGATGGTGCCGATCAGCGCGATCGCGCACCAGCAATCCACGATCGCGCCGAGCCAGGTCGAGCACGTGGACCAAATGACCTCCATGGATCTCAGTTTCAATCTCGCGCCGGGCATCAGCATGAGCCAGGCGATGCAGGAAATTCAGCGCACCGTGTCCAACATGCGCATGCCCGGCGACATCAAGGTCGGAATGGGCGAGCAGTTCCGCCGCTTCCAGGAACAGAGTTCTGCGATGCCGATTCTGATCCTCGGCGCGATCATCGCGGTTTACCTGGTGCTCGGGATTCTCTACGAGAACCTGATCCATCCGGTCACGATCCTGTCCACCCTGCCCGCCGCGGGCGTGGGCGCGCTGCTGGCGCTGCTGCTGACCAACACCGATCTGTCGATCATTGCGATCATGGCGCTGGTGCTGCTGATCGGACTGGTGAAGAAGAACGCGATCATGATGATCGACTTCGCGCTGGTGGCGCAGCGGCGCGGGCTGGAGCCGCTGGAAGCGATCCGTGAAGCGTGCCTCGTGCGCTTCCGTCCGATCATGATGACCACGATGGTGGCGATCCTGGCATCCGTACCGCTGGTGATCGGCTTCGGCACGGGCGCGGAACTGCGCCGGCCGCTGGGCATCGCGATGCTGGGTGGACTGATCGTCTCGCAATCGTTGACGCTGCTGTCCACGCCCGCGCTGTATCTGGTGTTTGCTCGCACCTCGCGGCGGCGGAGCGAGCGCAAGGCGCAACGCCGCGCATTGCGTCAGCAGCACGCGCGTTGACGCACGCATGAAGCATCAGCCAAGGGGGGAATAAATCGCGCCTGTCGGCGGTCTTTGCACATCACGCGGTCTGCACATCGGATGCGCAGGCTAGAATGCCGATCGGCCTTGTGGCGGATGCATGCATCGTTCACCGGAATCTCGTCATCCATGATGGGAAGAGCAAAAGCGCACATCCCTGTGCGCAAGCTTCACAGACAGCACTGCATGGTTGCACTGTGCGTCGCATCCATTTTGGCGGCGCCGATGGCGCAAGCCTGCGCGACCTGCGGCTGCACGTTGAGCACCGATGCGGCCACCGGCTATTCCGCCCAGCAAGGCTGGCGCGTCAATCTCGAATACGTCTATCTCGACCAGGACGAGTTGCGACACGGCAACGGCAGCGCTTCACCGCAGGAAGTGATCGACCGGCCTTCCGATCCGGCGGCCGATGCCAGCGAGATCGAACGCGACACACGCAACCGATACGTCAACCTCGCGGTCTCCTGGCACCCGAATGCCGACTGGAGTTTTTCGCTGCTGGCGCCGTATCTGCGCCGCGATCACAGCACTTACGGTTTGTTTGCGCCGCCGTTCGCGCCCACCGATGTCGCGCCGCAGAACATCAGCGGTGCGCGCGTATCGGGTCTGGGCGACATCAAGCTGTTGGCCGGCTATCAGGGTTTCCTGCCGACGCGCAACTTCGGGGTGATCGCCGGCGTGAAACTGCCGACCGGCCGCTACGGCGGCGAAAACGAGGACGGCACGTTCGCCGGCCATCCCGTGTTGTTCGAAAGCGGACCATTGCGCGGCGAAGCGCTGGATGCCAGCCTGCAGGCGGGCACCGGCAGCACCGATGCGATCGTCGGCGCGTATTGGTACCAGCCGGTCAGCCAGGATTTCGATGCCTTCGCCAACGGCCAATTCCAGGCGGCGATTTCGCACCGCATGGATACGCCGGGCGTGGACTTCCGCCCGGGCAATCAGTTTTCCCTCAATCTCGGTCTGCGCTACGAAGCGCACGCCAATTGGGTTCCGCAATTGCAATTGAATCTGCTGCGCAAGAGCGCCGATCAAGGCGCGCTGGCCGATCGCGCCAATACCGCCGGAACGGTCGCCTACTTCAGCCCGGGTATCAGCATCAGCCTGCGCCGCGATCTGCAAGCCTACGGGTTCGTGCAGGTGCCGCTGTACAGCCATCTCGAAGGCTATCAGTTGTTTCCGCGCTGGGCCGCCACGCTCGGCCTCAGCATGGCGTTCTGACCGATGAGCCGTTCGATCGCCGCATCGCTGCTGATATTCGCGCTGACGATTGCGCCGTGCGCGCGCGCGAAAAACGATCTGGTGATCGGCGCGCCGGCGCCGGCGATCACGTTGACGACGCTCGATGGACGTCACATCGACACGCGCGATCTGCGCGGCAAGGTGGTGATCCTCACCTTCTGGGCGACCTGGTGCGCGCCCTGTCGCGAGGAACTGCCGCTGCTGTCGCGCTACGCGCAAGCGCACACGCGCGATGGACTGGTGGTGCTGGGTTTCAGCCTGGACACGCCCGACAAGCTGGACAAGGTACGTGCGGTCGCCAAAAGTTTGAGTTTTCCGGTCGGCCTGCTGGGCGATCCGCACGTCCCCGGATACGGCCGCATCTGGCACCTGCCGGTGAACTTCACGATCGATCGCAACGGCGATCTCGTGAACAACGGCTGGAGAGACAAGGATCCGGTATGGACGCGCGAGCGGCTGGAGCGGATCGTCACGCCGCTGCTGGAGGAGACGCAGTGATCACTCGTCTTTCCAGATGCGGATGTGGGGCCGGCCGTCTCCATCGATCCAGCCGCGATACATGCCTTCGGTGTTGAAGGGCGTTGCGAACGTGCCGTCCGCGCACAACACGATCGCGCCGCCGCTGCCGCCCAGTTGCGGAATCTCGCGGTCGATCACCTGCTCCGAAGCACTCGTCGCGGACTGATGCATTTCTGCAACGCGCATGCAGATCGCATGCGCGGCGCAGGTCCGGATGTAGAACTCGCCATGGCCCGTGCACGACACGGCGCAACGCGCGTTCGCGTAGGTGCCCGCGCCGATGACTGGCGCGTCGCCCACGCGGCCCCAGCGCTTGTTGGTCATGCCGCCGGTGGAGGTCGCGGCGGCGAGATGGCCGTGCGCGTCCAGCGCCACGGCGCCGACCGTGCCGAAGTAATCCTGCGGCTCGCCTCGCGCATCATTCGTCAACGCATTCTGCAACTCGCGCCAGCGCTCCTCGGTGCGGAAGTATTCCGGCGCGGCGAATTCGATGCCGCGTTCGCGCGCGAAAGCCTCGGCGCCTTCGCCGATCAGCATCACGTGCGACGAGTGCTCCATCGCCGCACGGGCCAGCAGCACCGGATTGCGGATGCCGCGCACACCGGCGACCGCGCCCGCGCGCAATGTCGCGCCGTCCATGACCGCGGCATCCAGTTCGTTTGTTCCTGCGTGCGTGAACACCGCGCCGCGTCCTGCGTTGAACTGCGGCGCATCCTCCAGCGTCGTTACCGCCGCGCACACCGCATCCAGCGCGGAATCACCCGCGCGCAGACGCGCGTGGCCGCGCCGCAACGCCTCGTGCAACGACGCGCGAATCGCCTGCTGCTTGCCGGATGAAACATTCCGGCCGATCACGCCCGCGCCGCTGTGGATCAGGAGTATGGGTCGGGCCTCGCTCACCCGCTCAGACGCCCTGCGGCAGCGCCTGATTCACGGTGATTGCCGCGGGAAAGCGCAGGAACGCCGTGGTGCCCCGTCCTTCGGTGTTGTCCAGTTCCACCGGCCAGCCGAAACGGGCGGCGATGCGGCGAACGACGGCCAGTCCCATGCCGCGGCCTTCGCAGGGATCGCCATATTGCATTGGCTGCAATGCGCGTTCGCCGTCGACACCCGCGCCGGTGTCGGACACGCGCACGCTGTCGGCATCCACCCGCACCACGATCTGCCCGCGCTCGGTGCACAGGCAGGCGTTGCGGATCAGGTTTCCGATCACCACCGCGCAGACACGCGGCGGTGCATGCAGCGCGAAGCGGGCGCCTTCCTCCAGTTTCAATTCGACCGGTTTGCTGCCGAGCAGGTCGCGGTAGCGCTCGACCTCCTCGCGCACCACGTCGTTAATCAGGAAATCCTCCTGCGGCAGACCGGTATCGGACTCACGCGCCAGCACCAGGAAGGTTTCGATCAGCGCCTCGATCTCGCGCACGGAACGGCGGATGCGTGTCAGCGAGCGCTGCGCGAACGGGCTGAGGTCGGCCTCATCGGCCAGAACGTCGGCGGCCACCTTGATGATGGTCAGCGGCGTGCGCAGTTCGTGGCTGGCGTCGCGGGTGAAATTGCGCTCGCGTTCGACGAATGCCTGCAATCTCAGCGCGAGATTGCGGAAGGCGTGCGCCAACGCCGCGACATCGCCGTCACTGCTCGCGAAACGCGAGGGATCGAGCGCGTGCGCATCCGGGTGCGCCGGATCCCATTCGCGCATCGCACGGGCCAGCGCCACCACGGGCGAAGGCACGCGCCGCAACACCCGTTGGGCGATCAGTCGCCGTCGCCGCGTGGCCTTGCGCCGGCGCATGGTTCAAGCTTGTGCAGCGGTGCCCATCTCGGCGTCGAGATCGGCCAGCCGGTACCCCGCGCTGTGGATGGTGTGCAGCAGCGGTCGATCGAACGGCTTGTCGATCACCTTGCGCAGATTGTAGAGATGCGAACGCAACGTGTCGGAGTCGGGCAACGTATCGCCCCAGATTTCGCGCTCGATGTCGCGCCGGCTCACCACGCGCGGCGATTCGCGCATCAGGATCGTCAGCAGCTTCAGGCCGATCGGCGATACCTGCAATTCCTCGCCGTTGCGGGTCAATCGCAGCGTAGCGGTATCCAGGGTGAGGTCGCCGACCCTCAGCACTTCCGCCGAAACCTGCCGCCGGTCGCGGCGGATCAGCGCGCGCACGCGGGCTTCCAGTTCGCGCGGCTCGAACGGCTTAACCAGGTAATCGTCCGCGCCGGCATCCAGACCGATCAACTTGTCTTCCAGCGTGTCGCGCGCGGTGAGCATCAACACCGGAGTGGATTTCTTTGCGTCGGAACGCAGCTTGCGGCAGACATCCAGGCCGTCCATGCCCGGCAGCATCAGGTCGAGTACCACCACGTCGAAACTGCCGGAAACGGCCAGATGCAGGCCGGTTACGCCGTCGGCCGCGTAATCCACCGAATAACCACGCCGCTCCAGGAATTCACCGATCATCTCGGCGATGCCGCGGTTGTCTTCGACCAGCAGCACCAAGCCGGACTGCTCTTCGCGCGCACTCATGCGTGCCCCCTCGAAAGCGGAAACGGATGGACTGACGGCGATCATCGCGCGCCAATTTGCCGCCTCCGGGGTGAGCGATACGTGAATCGGCGGCTTGGCTGTCAACCCGTGGCCCAATGCCGCGTTTAAAATCGAACCTCCACTTCGTTCGGGAGTTTCCATGCGCCTGCAGCCGGTTGTCCTGCTCACCCTGTTGTCCTGTGCCGTTCCGGCCGCGTTTGCGCAGTCGACATCGGCGACCGACGATGCGACCCAAACCACTTCGGCGCCGCCCGAGCGCCAGCCGCTGGACGCCAACCATGACGGCGTAATCACCCGCGACGAGGCTCAAGCGCGTCCCGGCTTTGCGCGGCATTTCGATGAGATCGACACCAACCACGACGGCAAGATCGATCGCGCCGAATTCCGGGCCTGGCACCAGCAGATGAAGAGCCGCCGCGAGCAGAAGCAGGGACAATCGGCCGCGCCGGCGGAAAATTCATCCGGCGGGTGATTGCGTAGCGTTCCTGGCGCCGAGCATCGGCGCCAGCGCGGGCCAGACATTGTCCAGCACCCGCGGCTGCGCCGCGGCCGTGGGATGCAGGCCGTCCTCCTGCATCGCCTTCGGATCGAGGGCGATGCCCTGCAACAGGAAAGGCACCAGCCCGGCGTGATTCTGCTTCGCCAGTTGCGTGTAGATCGAGCGCAGCCCATCGCGATATTGCGGGCCATAGTTCACCGGCAATTCGATGCCCAGCAGCAGCACTTTTGCACCGCTGCCGCGGCACTGCTCGATCATCGCGTCCAGGTTCGTGCGGATTTCGGACAGCGGCAATCCGCGCAGGCCGTCGTTGGCGCCCAATTCGATGATCACCAGCGTGGGGCGGTAGGTCTTCAGCAAACCGGGCAGCCGGCTCAAACCCGAAGCCGTCGTTTCGCCGCTGATGCTGGCATTGATCAACGTGCGCGGCGGCCGCATGTCACGCAGACGCGCTTGCAGCAGGCTGGGCCATCCCTTGTCCAGTTCGATATTGTGTGCGGCGGAAAGCGAATCGCCGAGCAGCAGGATCGTGTCTGCCGGAGCGGCGGCCACGGACCGCGCGCCCATCAGCATTACGAGGCAGAACAACATGCAGGACCGCAGCCAGGATCGCATCGCTCTGCTCTCGGCGGAAGGCGTGGGCAAATACATCGATGGCCCCACGGGCCGGCTCGACATCCTCAACGATGTCAGCCTCGAAGTGAACACGGGAGAAACCGTCGCCATCACCGGTGCTTCGGGTTCCGGCAAGACCACGCTGCTGGGCCTGTTGGCCGGCCTCGATCTGCCCAGCCGCGGCAGCGTGCGTTTGGACGGCCAGGTGCTGGAAACACTGGACGAGGAAACGCGCGCACGATTGCGTTTGCGCAACGTCGGTTTCGTATTCCAGTCTTTTCATCTGCTGCCCGCGTTGACTGCGGAAGAAAACGTATTGCTGCCGCTGGAACTGGATGGCGCAGCGGATGCGGGCGTGCGCGCACGCGAAGCCTTGGCCGCGGTGGGCTTGCGCGATCGCGCTGCGCACTATCCGCACCAGTTGTCGGGCGGCGAACAACAGCGCGTGGCGATCGCACGCGCGTTCGTGCATTCGCCGCGCATCCTGTTCGCCGACGAACCGACCGGCAATCTGGACCGCCGCACCGGCCAGTCGATCGGCGACCTGCTGTTCGCCTTGAACCGCGAACATCGCACCATGCTGGTGCTGGTGACGCACGATGCCGAACTCGCCGCGCGCTGCGCGCGCATATACGAGCTGGTAGAAGGACGTTTGCGAGAGGTTCCAGCGTGAACGGCCTGCGCAAATCTGTAGGGCGGGCACTGCCCGCCAATACGGCGGACGATGTCCACCCTGCTCTGCGACGTCTATCGCCATGAACGGTCTTCGACATGCGTTGCGCAGCCTCCGCCGCGAATGGCGATTGCCGGAATTGCGCACGCTGATTCTGGCGCTGCTGCTGTCGGTGATCGCGTTGGGCGCGGTGAGCACCTTGTCGATGCGTGTCGAACGCGCGGTGCTGATGGGCGCGGCGGAATTGATCGGCGGCGACATGGGCGTGAACGCGGCGACGCCTTTGCCGGATTCATTCATTGAACGGGCGCACGCGCTGGAGCTGCGCACCAGCAGGCTCGCCGATTTTCCGAGCGTGGCGTTTGCCAACGATCGCAGCCAGTTGCTGGAGGTGATCGCGGGGGACGCGGCGTGGCCGCTGCGCGGCAAGCTGGTGGTGCTCGGCGCGAACGGCCGCGAAACCGACACCCACGCGCCGCCTGCCGGCGAGTTGTATCTGGATCATCGCGCGCTGGTCGCACTGGACCTGCGCGTGGGTGATCGCGTGCAACTCGGCGGGCGCGACTTGCGCATCGTGGCGCAACTGCAACGCCAGCCGGGCGCCAGCGATCTGGTGTCGCTGGCGCCACGCGCAGTGATGGCGCTGGCCGATGCGCAGGCCGCGGGATTGCTGGGCACCGGCAGCCGTGCGCACCATCGCCTGCTGGTCGCGGGCGAACCGGATCCAGTCGATGCATTTCGTGCGTGGGCGAAAGCGCATCTGCCTTCGGATGCCGATCTGGTGACGCCGCAGGAAGTGCAGGAGCGTTTGCGCGTGTCGTTCGACCGCGCCGGTGCATTCCTGCGACTGTCCGCCCTGCTCGCGGCGTTGCTGGCCGGCATCGCGATTGCGCTGTCGGCGCGGCGCTACGCGCGCCGCAAGATCGACGAGATCGCTTTGCTGCGCGCGCTGGGCGCTTCGCGCGGTTTCGCGTTCGGCGGATTGCTGTTGACGCTGGCCGTGCCTTCGGTGATCGCTGCGGTCATCGGCGCAGGCATCGCGCTGGGCCTGGCTTCGGCCGCATTCGCCTTCGCGCACGGTCTGTTGCCGCCTTCGCAGGACGTGCCGCTGCCGCTTGGCTCCGCATTCGCCGCGGCCGCCATCGCTCTGGCGGTGCTCGCCGGTTTCGCGCTGCCGCCGCTGGCGCGCCTGGTCAATGTGCCGCCGATCGCGGTGTTCCGCCGCATCGGTCTGCAATCGCCGCGCCGATTCGATGTCTTGTATCTGCTGCCGGTGGGCGTTGCATTGGGGTTGATCGCGCTGGAAAGCGGCACTTGGCGACTCGCGGGCGTTCTGGCGGGAACACTCGCCGGTGCCGCGATGTTCGCGCTCGCGGTAACCGCGGCGCTGCTGTGGCTGATTCGCAAACAACTGGCGCGCCTGCATCCCGCGCTGCGTCTGGGCGCCAGCGCCTTGACGCGGCGTCGCGCATTGAGCCTCGTTCAAACCGTCGCGATCGCTTTGGGCTTGACTGCGCTGTTGATGCTGGCCGTGATCGCGCCCTCGCTGCTGGACAACTGGCGCCGCGAATTGCCGGCCGATACGCCGAATTGGTTCGTGGTCAACGTGCAGGATGCGCAACGTCAGGCCGTGCTGGACTCGCTGCGGAAGATCGGCGCAACGCGGATCAATGACATGCCGGTCGCGGTCGGCAAGCTGGTTGCGATCGACGGAGTGCCCATCGAACGCATGAAGTTTCAAAGCCGCGACGCGCGCGAAACCGCGCAACGCCAGGTGCGGCTGTCGTGGAGCGAGGCACTGCCGCCGGCCAACCGCGTGATCGCCGGGCGATGGTTCGCCGCGAATCCGCAAACCGCGGAAGTGTCGCTCGATCGCATGTGGGCCGACACATTTCATCTGCAACTCGGCGACACGCTCGGATTCCTGGTCGGCGAACGCCGCATCGATGCGAAGCTCACCAGCATCCGCGAAGTGGACTGGAGCCGTTTCAACGTCAACTTCTTCGTGATGCTGGATCCGGTCCACGGCGGCGAACTGCCGCACGACTGGATCGCGAGTTTCCACCTGCCGCGCGGCAACGCCAACGCGCTGGCGGCGTTCTCGCGCGAGTATCCCAACCTCTCGTTGATCGACGTCGATGAACTGCTGGATCGCGCGCGCGAGATCGTCTCGCAGGTCGCCGGCGCGGCGCGCTGGGTGCTGGGCTTCAGCCTCCTTGCCGGCGCGCTGGTGCTGGCGGCGGCGTTGACGATGAGCGCTGCCGAGCGCCGTCACGAAGCCGCGTTGCTGCGCACGCTGGGTGCGCGCAGCGGTCAATTGCGGCTGGCGGCCTTGTGCGAATTCGCGCTGCTGGGCGCGGTGTCTGGCCTCACCGCATTGTTCGGCGCGGCCGCGGCAGGCGCTTGGCTGGCCCATGCGGTGTTCCGCATCCGCGATTTCGCGCCGCCTTGGGCGCCGTTGCTGATCGCGGCGGCCGCATCGGCGGTCATCGTTGCCGCGCTGGGACTCGCGGGCACGCGGCGGGTCCTGCGTGCCTCACCGCTGCTGATCCTGCGGCGTGGTTGAGATGTCAACCGATGTCGCGCTGGTGCGTTGAAATTCTTGCATCGGCGTGATGCCGGCGCGTCCCATAATTAGCAGAAGCGATGACGTGAGCTCCGCGGCGGCAGACCTCCCCCTGACGCCGCAATTTTTATGCAAACGTCCCTGTTTGCCGTTCTAAGAGCAGGGATTCGCAATTATGCCGTTTAGCACTTAGGTCACTGAGCAAGGCGGCCATCCATGGCCGCACTCCTGAAATGAAGCACGCTTCGGCAAGCGCTCAGGAGATCTTGATCAATCGTCATCCCGATTCGGCACGCTGACTTTCCCCTTGACGTCGTGGTAGCGCACGTCGCCGGAGCCGGTGGCGCGCACGGTGAAGTTGCCGCCGACGCCATTGGCAGTCACGTCGCCCGAACCGGTGCTGCCGACCTCCGCGTCGCGGCCGATGTCGCTGAAGCTGACATCCCCGGAGCCGGTGGAACCCACGCGCACGCTGCCGCGCACATTGGAGAAATCGAGATCGCCGGAACCGGAGTGATCGGCCTGCACGTCGCCCTGCACGCCATCGACGTGCACGTCTCCGGAACCGGTGCCGCGCAGGTTGACGCTACCGACGTGGCTGGCGCGCACGTCGCCCGAACCGAGCTGCAGGACCAGCGGACCGGCAATACCGTCGGCGATCAGATCGCCGGAACCCGTTTCGACATCCAGCGAGGCCAGACCAGACGCCTGCATGTCGCCCGAGCCGCTGTCGATCTTCACCGCCAGCGCCTGCGGCACGCGCACCTGCAATTTCAGGTAGGCGTAGTTGTCGCCGAAAAGATTGAAGACGCTGGTTTCGGTGTGATGCTCGGCATCCACGGTCGCCTGATCGCCGGAACGGCCTGTGGTGATCTGCAGGTCTTTCAGCCACTCCTGTTTGGATGCGCAAGCGGTGCCGCGCACCTCGATCCGGTTCAAACCCGCGACGCCGCGGATTTCCAGATCGCTGGAACCCAGCCGCATCATCAGCGAATGCAAGCCGGCGGCATTGATGTCGGCGTTGCGGGGCGCGCTGTAGCGGCATTCCTCCGCACCCGCGAACGTCGCAAAAACGAGCAGCGAAGCGGCGATCGATGCAACGGCAAGTTTGCGCATGGGGTTTTCTCCTCGGCAGGACGGATCTTGAGATGCCGATTGTGCGCCGAGGGTTTAACGCGCGGCGCACGACGTGTGGCCTACCTGCGTTCCTCGGTCTTGGCGCGGTCCCACAACGCATCCTGCTCGGCCAGCGACTTGCCCTTCAGATTTTCGCCGGCTGCCGCGGCCAGCGACTCCATGCGCCGGAAGCGGCGTTCGAACTTAGCGTTGGCGCGGCGCAGCGCCGCGGCCGGATCGACCTTGGCGTGCCGCGCGAGATTTACCAGCACGAACAGCACATCGCCCAGCTCGTCTTCCAGCCGGTCGGGCTCGGCGCCTTGTGCGAATTCAGCGCGCAGCTCGTCGATTTCCTCGGCCAGTTTGTCCAGCACGGGTTGCGGTCCCGGCCAATCGAAGCCGACCGTGGCCGCGCGTTCCTGCAATTTCAATGCGCGGCGCCATTCCGGCAGCCCGCGCGCGATCCCCGCGAGCGCGCTGGAATCCTCATCTTGTTTCTTGTGCGCACGTTCCTGCGCCTTCAGCGCTTCCCATGCGCGCGATTGTTCTTCGGCGTTCGCATAGCGCACGTCGCCGAACACGTGCGGATGCCGACGCGTCAGCTTGTCCGAAATCGCCCTCATCACGTCGTCGAAATCGAACCGCCCCGCTTCCTCGGCCATGCGGGCGTGGAATATCACCTGGAACAACAGATCGCCCAGTTCATCGCGCAGATCGTCGTAGTCGCGCCGCTGGATTGCGTCCGCGACTTCGTAGGCTTCTTCGATCGTGTACGGCGCGATGGAATCGAAATCCTGCTGCGCATCCCACGGGCAACCGCATTCGCGGTCGCGCAGCCGCGCCATGATTTGCAGAAGTCTCGAAATATCGGCTCGTTCTTTCACGCGAGATTCGAAAGGCTCATCCACCCAAAGATGCCCGCGCATCGGTTGCGTGCAACCGCGCCAACCAGTCGACGCTCGGATCCCCGATCGCGACGAACTCCGGATTGAGCAACGACTCCTTGGCGTTGTAGCGCAGGGGATTGCCCTCGATATCCAGCACGGTGCCGCCTGCCTCGTCGAGCACGCAATGCGCGGCGGCGGTGTCCCATTCCGAAGTGGGACCGAGGCGCAGATACAAGTCGGCTTCGCCGCGCGCGATCAGGCAGAACTTCAGCGACGAACCCATCGACACCATCCGATGTTCGCCCAGATTCGCCAGCATCGCGCCGGTGCGTTCCTGTGCGTGCGAGCGGCTGCCCGCCACCACCGGAATTTCCGGCGGCGTGCGCGTTTCGATCGGTTGCGGCATCGCGCCCGGCGCCTTTTCCAGGAACGCGCCCTCACCACGCACGCCGAAATGCAGCTCGCCGGTGACCGGTGTCAGCACCACGCCGAGAATCGGTGCGTGCTCCTCGATCAGCGCGATGTTGACCGTGAACTCGCCATTGCGCTTGATGAACTCGCGCGTGCCGTCCAGCGGATCGACCAGCCAGTAACGCTTCCACGCCGCGCGCTCGCTCCAGGGAATGCCTGCCGACTCTTCGGACAGCACCGGAATGTCCGGAGTGAGCGCGTGCAGTCCCTCGACGATGACGCGGTGCGAAGCCATGTCCGCGGCGGTCAACGGTGAGTCGTCCGCCTTGTTTTCGACACCGAAGGTGCCGGCGTAGATCTCCAGGATCGCCGCGCCCGCGCGCCGCGCCAGCGCGCGGGTTTCCAGGCCGATCCGTTCCAGGGTACTCATGCCGGTGCAAACCTCCCTTGCAGATATTCGCGGGCGATGAACAGCGCGGCGATCGAGCGGCCTTCGGTCACGTCCTCGCGCGCGATCAGCGTATGTAGATCCGACAACTTCCAAGGCACGACTTCCAGCGGCTCGGGTTCATCGCCGGGCAGCCGTTCGGGATAGAGCTCCTGCGCCAGCACCACGTGCGCCATGTGCGTCATGTAGGCGGGCGACAATGAAAGCGTGGCGAGGATCTTCAGATGGCGTGCGCCGAAGCCCACCTCTTCCTTCAGTTCGCGGTTGGCGCCCTGCTCGACGGTTTCGTCGCGATCCAGACGGCCTTTCGGCAAACCGAGTTCGTACCGGTCGAGTCCGACGCCATATTCGCGTACCAGCAGTACGGTATCGTCGTCGCGCATCGGCACGATGATCACTGCGCCCAGGCCTGATCCCGTCAGCCGTTCGTAGGTGCGGCGTTCGCCGTTGGAAAACTCGAGATCCACTTCCTCGACGCGCAGGAAGCGGCTGTCGTGGACGCCGCGCTTGCCGTGGATGCGGGGCGGCGCTGCCATGGAGTTAATTCAGAGCGCCGTGGCAGTGCTTGTATTTCTTTCCGCTGCCGCATGGGCACGGCTCGTTGCGGCCGATCTTGGGACCTTCGCGCATGACCGGCGTGGCCGTCGCTGCGGCGGCGGCCATGGCAGGCTGTGCAGCGGGATTCGCTTCCGCCGGAGGCGCGGCGAAACCGCTGGTTTCGGCATGCTGGAACTGCATCGCGCGCGCAGCGCGCGCGGCCATCTGCTGCTGCTGCGCTTCCATCGCCGCGACTTCTTCCTCGCTGCGGATGCGCACGCGCGAAAGCGTCTGCACCAGCTCGGTCTTGATGCGCACCAGCATATCCTGGAACAGTCGGAACGATTCGCGCTTGTATTCCTGCTTGGGCTGCACCTGCGCATACGAACGCAGATAGATGCCCTGGCGCAGGTAATCCATGCTCGCGAGATGTTCCTTCCAGGCGTTGTCCAGCACCGAGAGCATCACGTGCTTTTCCAGCGCGCGCATCACTTCCGGACCGACTTGTCTTTCCTTCTCAGCGAACATCGCTTCGGCGGCATCGATCACGCGGCGGTGGATCGCCGCGGCATCGACTTCGTCCGAAGTTTCGACCCAGTGCTGCAAGTCCACCTTCAATCCGTAGTCGGACTCCAGCGTGCGCTCCAGCTCCGCCAACTGCCATTGTTCGTCGACGCTGTCGCGCGGCACGTACTGCGCGGCGAGGTTCTCGAATACGTCGCTGCGGATGTCGGCCACGGTGTCGGCAACAGTGTCCGCTTCCAGCAGTTCGCGGCGCTGCTCGTAGATCACCTTGCGCTGGTCGTTGGCGGTGTCGTCGAACTCCAGCAGGTTCTTGCGGATGTCGAAGTTGTGCTGCTCGACCTTGCGCTGCGCCTTCTCGATCTGTCGGCTGACCATGCGGTCTTCCAGCGCGTCCTCTTCCTTCATGCCGAACGCGCGCATCCAGCGGCCGACCCATTCGCCGGCGAAGATGCGCATCAGATTGTCCTGCAACGAGAGATAGAAACGCGAGGAACCCGGATCGCCCTGGCGACCGGAACGTCCGCGCAACTGGTTGTCGATGCGGCGCGACTCGTGCCGCTCGGTGCCGATGATGTGGAGGCCGCCGGCGGCGATCACCTGCTCGTGGCGCTTCTGCCATTCCGCGCGCACGCGTTCGCGATCGGCTTCGGTCGCGGTTTCCGGCAGCGCGTTCAATTCCGCGTCCAGCGAACCCCCCAGCACGATGTCGGTGCCGCGACCGGCCATGTTGGTGGCGATGGTCACCGCGCCCGGGCGCCCGGCCTGCTCGACGATATGCGCCTCGCGCTCGTGCTGCTTGGCGTTCAACACCTCGTGCGGCACGCCTTCCTTGCGCAGCAGATTGGAAAGCAGTTCCGAAGTTTCGATCGAGGTCGTGCCCACCAGCACCGGCTGGCCGCGTTTGTGGCAATCCTTGATGTCTTCCAGCACCGATTTGTACTTCACGTCCGGCGTCAGGAAGATCAGATCGGCGTTGTCCTTGCGGATCATCGGTTTGTGGGTCGGGATCACAACCACTTCCAGACCGTAGATCTGCTGGAACTCGTAGGCTTCCGTATCCGCCGTGCCGGTCATGCCGGACAGCTTCTTGTACATGCGGAACAGGTTCTGGAAGGTGATCGTGGCGAGCGTCTGGTTCTCGCGCTGGATCGGCACGCCTTCCTTCGCCTCGACGGCCTGGTGCAGGCCATCCGACCAGCGGCGGCCCGGCAGCGTGCGGCCGGTGAATTCATCGACGATG
>Ga0070740_10002159_pt1 | contig 24078 bp, 21 predicted proteins | sample Coa_R2_FD_67286 | JGI IMG/M metagenome (GOLD analysis project Ga0070740, IMG submission 67286) | Surface soil microbial communities from Centralia Pennsylvania, which are recovering from an underground coalmine fire - Coalmine... | ecosystem: Environmental > Terrestrial > Soil > Unclassified ...
GGGCGGCGAGGCTGCCCAATACGACCCTCGTCGCGGTTCCCGGCGTGAAGGCGGAGACGGCCGTAATCGCGTTCGATCTCAATGGGATAGCCTTGTCATCCGGGTCCGCCTGTTCCTCCGGCAAGGTGCAGGCCTCGCACGTGCTCGCGGCCATGGGCCTTGCGCCGCGGCTGGCGCGCGGGGCCCTGCGCATCAGCCTCGGCTGGAGCAGCGAGGAGGCGGAGGTCGACCGGTTCCTGGAAACTTGGAAGATGCTCGTGCGGCCCCTACTTAGGAGGGAGAGACGCGAACTTGCCGCCTAGGCCGAGATTGCGTACCGATCCGTCGCCACCGAAACGGGATGATGAGCAGCACCGGACATAACGCACCATAACCGACAGATCCAACCCGCGGTCCTTGCCACCGTGAGCGGAGGGAAGAATGCCGGCCTTACAGGAGACCGTCGAGCAGGTTCGACGCATCGACGTTGACCAATACAAATACGGGTTCGAGACGCCGATCGAGTCCGAAAAGGCTCCGAAGGGGCTTTCGGAAGACACGATCCGCTTCATCTCGGCCCGCAAGGAGGAGCCCGAGTGGCTGCTGGCATGGCGGCTCGAGGCCTATCGACGCTGGCTGACCATGCGCGAGCCCACCTGGGCGCGGGTCAAATATCCCAAGATCGACTATCAGGAGATCTACTATTACGCGGCGCCGAAACGGTTCAAGGCGCCCAAATCGCTCGACGAGGTCGATCCGGAAATCCTCAGGACCTACGAGAAGCTCGGCATCCCGCTGCGCGAGCAGGAGATCCTGGCCGGCGTCGAGCGCGGCGACGGCGAGCGGTCGCGGGTGGCCGTCGATGCCGTGTTCGATTCCGTCTCGGTGGCGACCACATTCAAGGCCGAGCTCAAGAAAGCCGGCGTGATCTTCATGCCGATCTCGGAGGCGGTGCGCGAGCATCCCGATCTGGTGCGGAAATATCTCGGCAGCGTGGTGCCCACCTCCGACAATTTCTTCGCAACGTTGAACTCGGCGGTCTTCTCCGACGGCTCCTTCGTCTACGTTCCGGAAGGCGTGCGCTGCCCGATGGAGTTGTCGACCTATTTCCGCATCAACGAGCGCTCGACCGGCCAGTTCGAACGCACCTTGATCATCGCCGACAAGGGCTCGTATGTGAGCTACCTCGAGGGCTGCACCGCCCCGATGCGCGACGAGAACCAGCTGCACGCGGCCGTCGTGGAATTGATCGCGCTCGATGACGCGGAGATCAAATACTCGACGGTGCAGAACTGGTATCCCGGCGATGCCCAGGGCAGGGGCGGCATCTACAATTTCGTGACCAAGCGCGGCGATTGCCGCGGCAGGAATTCGAAGATTTCCTGGACGCAGGTCGAGACCGGTTCGGCGATTACCTGGAAATATCCGAGCTGCATCCTGCGGGGCGACAACTCGCGCGGCGAGTTCTATTCGATCGCGATCTCCAACGGTCACCAGCAGGTCGACAGCGGCACGAAGATGCTGCATCTCGGCAGGAACACCGTGAGCCGCATCATCTCCAAGGGGATCGCCGCGGGCCGATCGAACAACACCTATCGCGGCCGCGTCTACGCCCATCGCAAGGCCAAGGGCGCACGCAATTTCACCAACTGCGATTCGCTGTTGATCGGCGACAAATGCGGTGCGCACACGATTCCCTACATCGAGGCGAACAACTCCGCCGTCACCTTCGAGCACGAGGCGACGACGTCGAAGATTTCCGAGGACATGCTCTTCTATTGTCAGCAGCGCGGCATGTCGGCGGAGGAGGCGACCGCGCTCGTCGTCAACGGATTCGTCCGCGACGTGCTCCAGCATCTGCCGATGGAATTTGCCGTCGAGGCGCAGAAGCTGATCTCGATCTCGCTCGAAGGAAGCGTCGGATGACCAACCCCGTCATCAATATCGACGACGTTGCGCTGCGCGAGCACGGCGACGGCGGGAATTTCGTCGCGAGATGGGGCAGAGCGGGGCCCGCGATCGGCATGACCGGGCTGGGCTGTGCGGTGCACGTCGTGCCGCCCGGCAAGAAGGCCTTTCCGTTTCATCGCCACCACGTGATCGACGAGATCTTCTTCATCGTGTCCGGCACCGGCGAGTACCGCTACGGCGAACGGCGGCTGCCGCTGCGCGCGGGCGACATCGTGGCGGCGCCGGCCGGCGGCGAGGCGCATCAAATCATCAATACCGGCGCGGAAAATCTGCGGTATCTCGGATTTTCCACCATGTGCGGCGCCGACATCGTGGAATATCCCGACAGCGGCAAAGTGGCGCTGGCCGCGGGGATCAAGAACGCGGATTTCCGGACGGCGACCTACAAGGCCATCGGTCGCGTCGCCCCGGCCGGCTATTTCGACGGTGAGAGGTAGAATGTCTTTGCTGCAAATCAGGAACCTGCACGTCGAAGTCGACGGCAAGAAGATTCTCAACGGACTCGATCTGACCGTGGAGAAGGGGCAGGTCGCCGCCATCATGGGACCGAACGGCTCGGGAAAATCGACGCTCGCCTACGTTCTGGCGGGAAAGCCCGACTACATGGTTACCGAGGGGGACATCCTGCTCGACGGCGAGAGCCTGCGCGAGATGGCGCCCGATGAGCGCGCGGCGAAAGGCCTGTTCCTCGCCTTCCAGTATCCGGTCGAAGTCCCCGGCGTCTCAACCATGACGTTCCTGCGCACCGCGCTCAACGCCCAGCGCAAGGCGCGCGGCGAGGCGGAGGTCTCCACGCCGGAATTCATGCGCCTGGTGCGCGAAGCCGCTTCGCAGCTTGGCATCGATCAGGAGATGTTGCGGCGCGCGGTCAATGTCGGCTTCTCCGGGGGCGAGAAGAAGCGCAACGAGATCCTGCAGATGGCGGTGCTTCAGCCGCGGCTTGCCGTACTCGACGAGACCGATTCGGGGCTCGACATCGATGCGCTCAAGATCGTGGCCGGAGGAGTCAACCGGCTGCGCTCGTCGGAGCGTGCCTTCGTCGTGATCACGCACTATCAGCGGCTGCTCAACTATATCGTGCCGGACGTGGTCCACGTCATGGCGAAGGGCCGCGTGGTGGCCTCCGGCGACAAGCAGCTCGCGCTCGAGCTCGAAGCCAAGGGTTACGCGCAATTCGTTGAAGAGGCAGCCTGAATGAATGTCGACCTGCGCGCCGTCAGGAGTCCGGCCGAGCAGGCCTTGAGCGCCGCCTTTCGCAGCGTGCGCGGCGCCTCGCCCGGGGCGATCGCCGATCTGCGCGAGGCCGCCTTCGCACGGTTCGAAGCGACCGGGCTGCCGCATCGTCGCATCGAGGAATGGAAATACACGGATCTGCGCACGCTGATGCGCGAGGCCAAGCCCCTGGCCGAGCCGGCGGGGAAGACCGGACGCCCGCCGGCGCTCGCCGGCGTCGACGCGATCCGCCTCGCCATCGTCAATGGTCGCTACGAACCCGGCTGGAGCGATGTCGATATCGGTAAGGCCGGGGTCGCGCTGACCGAATTGTTCGACTTCGCCTGCGCGCCGGCGGGTCATCGCATTGGCGACGCGCCGGGAAAGGACGACATTGCCGTGTCGCTCAACACCGCTTTGATGACCGGCGGCGTCGTCCTGCGCGTGGGACGAGACGTCGCCCTTGCGCGTCCCGTGCATCTCGCGCACCTGTTCGTCGGCACCGCGGCTGCGGCGATGTTCCCGCGCTCGGTGGTCATCGTGGAACCGGGCGCGCGGCTGACGCTGGTCGAGACCTTCGATGGTCCTCCCGCGTTCGACTACCAGGTCAATTCCGTGCTCGAACTCGTGATCGGAGACAGGGCGCAGGTCGATCACGTCCTCATCGGTCGCGACGGCGAGGCGGCGCTGCGCCTCTCGACCGTCGGGACGACGGTGGGAACGGGCGCATCCTACAACGAGTTCTTCTTCACCTCGGGCGGCGGCCTCATCCGCAATCAGCTTTTCGCGCGCTTTGCCGGGGAGGGTAGCGAGGCCGTGATCGGCGGCGCGAGCCTGCTCAGGGGCCGCCAGCATGTCGACAATACGCTGGTGATCGAGCACGCGGTCGGCGGTTGCACGAGCCGCGAGCGTTTCCGCTCGGTGCTCGCCGATGCGAGCCGCGGGATCTTCCAGGGCAAGATCATCGTCGCGCCGCACGCGCAGAAGACCGATGCCAAAATGGCAAGCAACGCCCTCCTGCTTTCGGAGGAGGCGGAGGCCGTCAACAAGCCCGAATTGGAGATCTTTGCCGACGACGTCCAATGCGGCCACGGCGCCACCGCCGGAGCGCTCGACGCTGCGCTCAAGTTCTATCTGATGGCGCGCGGCATTCCCGAGAAGGACGCCGAATCGCTGCTGATCCAGGCCTTCATCGGCGCGAGCATCGAGCAGGTTGCCCATGAGGGCGTTCGCGGGTGGCTGACCAGGACGGCCGTCGAGTGGCTGGCTGCGAGGCAATGATGGTCGAACCCGGTCGCATTCTCCGCCGCGCGTGCGCCGCCCTTGCCGGCGGCGCGTCCCGCCCGAGTCCGCGGAGGTGACGATGCTGTCACCGGCCGGCGACCGCTACGACGTGGCCCGCATCCGCAGGGATTTCCCGGCCTTGGCGCTCAAGGTCTATGGCAAGCCGCTCGTCTATCTCGACAATGCCGCCTCCGCGCAGAAGCCGCAGGCGGTGCTCGAGCGCATGCAGAAGATCTATGTCGAGCGCTACGCCAATGTCCACCGCGGCCTGCATTACCTCGCCAACGAGGCGACCGAGGCCTATGAAGCCGCACGGGAAAGCGTGCGCGCCTTCCTCAACGCGGCACGCAAGGAAGAGATCATCTTCACCCGCAATGCCACCGAAGGAATCAACCTCGTCGCCTACACATTCGGGCGCGAGCGGATCAAGGCGGGCGACGAGATCGTGCTCTCGATCATGGAGCATCACTCCAATATCGTGCCCTGGCATTTCCTGCGCGAGCGGCAGGGAGCGGTGATCAAATGGGCGCCGGTCGACGAGGACGGCAATTTCCTGCTCGAGGAGTTCGAGAAGCTGCTTACGCCGCGCACGAAACTCGTCGCCGTCACGCACATGTCCAACGTGCTCGGCACCGTCGTGCCGGTGAAGGAGGTCGTCGAACGGGCTCACGCGCGCGGCATCCCCGTATTGGTCGACGGCGCCCAGGGGGCGGTCCATCTCGACGTGGACGTTCGCGAGCTCGACTGCGACTTCTACGTCTTCACGGGGCACAAGCTCTATGGCCCGACGGGCATCGGGGTGCTCTACGGCAAATACGATCTGCTTGCGGCGATGCCTCCCTTCAACGGGGGCGGCGAGATGATCCATGAAGTGTTCGAGGATCGCGTCACCTATGGCGAGCCGCCGCATAAATTCGAGGCCGGCACGCCGGCCATCGTCCAGGCGATCGGGCTCGGCGCCGCCATCGACTACGTCAATTCGGTCGGCAAGGCGCGGATCCGCGCGCACGAGGCGGATCTGCTGCGGTACGCGCATGAAAGGCTCGGCGCGATCAATTCGCTGCGCATCATCGGCCGCGCGCAAGGGAAGGGGCCCATCGTCTCGTTCGCGATGAAGGGTGCCCATCCGCACGATGTTGCGACCGTCATCGACCGCGCCGGCGTGGCGGTGCGCGCGGGTACGCATTGCGTGATGCCGCTGCTTGCGCGTTACGGACTGACGGCCACCTGCCGCGCCTCTTTCGCCATGTACAACACCAGGGACGAGGTCGACGCGCTCGCGGCCTCCCTGATCAAGGCCCAGGAAATCTTCGCATTCGCATGAGCAACGAGACCACCGGCAACGCGCTGCCTGCGAACGCCGCCGCCGAGAGGCCGCCGGAGAATGCGGCGATCACCCGCTCCTCGGCGCTGCCGCAGGAGGAACTCGACCGGCTGACGGACGACATCATTGGCGCCCTCAAGACGGTCTACGACCCGGAAATCCCGGCCGATATCTATGAACTCGGCCTCATCTACCGGATCGACATCGGCGACGACCGCTCGGTGAGGATCGACATGTCGCTGACGTCTCCCAATTGCCCGTCGGCGCAGGAATTGCCGATCCTGGTGGAGAATGCCGTGTCGAGCGTTCCGGGCGTGAAGGAGACCAAGGTCGAGGTCGTCTGGGACCCGCCATGGGATCCCAGTCGGATGTCGGACGAGGCGCGCCTCGTGTTGAACATGTGGTGACCTGTCCCCACATCGGGCTTTGAAGCGAGGATTGACATGTCGATGGTTCGACCGAGACCCCAGGTGATGCGGCTCACGGACGCGGCGGCGTCTCGCATCAAGGAGGTGATGGCGCGCGCCGACAGGCCGATCGCCGGCATTCGCGTGGGCGTCAAGAATGGCGGCTGCGCCGGAATGGAATACACCATGGCCTATGCCGACACGATCGACCCGACCGACGAGGTGGTCGAGGACAAGGGCGTCAGGATCCTGATCGATCCCAAGGCCGTGCTGTTTCTGCTCGGCACGGAGATGGACTACAAGACCGACAAGCTCTCATCGCAGTTCGTCTTCAACAATCCCAACCAGACCGCCGCCTGCGGCTGCGGCGTGTCGGTGCAGCTCACGCCCGCGAAAGCCGCCGAGTAGCGCGCGATGCAGGTCGCCTGAGGCGCCGTTTCGCCATCATGGCGCGCCCGAAGGGACGAGGGCGCATTCACCATCCTTGCGGGCCCGCGCCAATGGTTCCCCGTCATTGCGAGCCCGCGCGACAATTGTCCATCGTCATTGCGAGCGCGAGCGAAGCGAGCGCGAAGCGATCCAGAATAGGACGGGGCAACACGGTACGCCGCCCGCCCATCACGTGCTGCACCGCCCGCCTGGATGGCTTCGGCGGCTTCGCCGCCTCGCAAGGACGGTGGTGATGGCGGTGCCCTCGCCGCCCGCGCACGACATGCGGCGCGGCCGCTCCGCCGTCGGCGGGCGTGGCGTCTCTCTCAGGCCGCCGGCGCCGCCGAGGCGGCGGCGGCCGTCATCTCGGGATCGATCTCGCAAATCACGCGGTTGCGGCCCTGGCGCTTGGCCGCATAGAGGCAGGCATCGGCGCGTTCGATCAGGCTTTGCGCGTTGTCGGTCTTGTGCAGGGTTGCGACGCCCACGGAGATGGTGATGCGGCCGAGATGTTCGCCGGTCGAGCGTTTCATCAATTCCTTGGTCATGACGGCGCGCCGGATCTGATCGGCCAGGGTGATCGCGGCCCGCAGCGCCGTATTGGGAAGGATGACGGCGAATTCCTCCCCGCCATAGCGGGCCGTAACATCCTGTCCCTTGACGTTCTGCCGCACCGTCATCGCCACGAGGCGCAATACCTGGTCGCCGGTCAGGTGGCCGAATTTGTCGTTGAACGCCTTGAAATCATCGATGTCGGTCATCATCAGCGACAGGGCCTGGCCGTGCGCGCGGGCCTCCGCAATCAAGCGCTGCAACGTGTCGTCGAAGAACTTGCGGTTGGCGAGCTGGGTCAGCGGATCGGTCAGGCTTTCGCTGCGCAGCGCCTCGAGATGGGCCTGCAATTCGTTGATCTCGCGTTTGGAGGCGTTGAGCCGCGCCTCGAGCTGCTGGTTGGTCGCCTCCATTTCCTTGGCCGTCTGCACGAGGCCCTCGACGATCGCCCTGAGACCCTCGCGATCCTTGGACTCGTCGAGCTTCTCCGTCATGTCGGCAAGGCTCTCGGTGTAGCTGCTGGCCGAGCCGGCGGCCGCGTCGATCATCGCCATGACCTGGTCGATCTCGTCCCTCACCTTGCTGCCCAGGCTTTCGATACGCTCGGAGAGCCGGCTCGGTGCCAGGAAATGGTCGTAGATGTCGTCGAGATCGGCTTCGGTGAGCGTGCCGTTGCGCTTCAGCGTCTCGTTGATCTTCTGGTTGAGCGACGGCCAATAGCCCGTGGCGTAGCTGTACCAGATCTCGTAATTGCGCGGGGTTGCCGGCTGGCGGAGCGCCTTGATCTGGCCGAGCGCGATGTCGGCAAATGCCATGGTGCGTTCGTGGTCGTCGCTGACGCTCCTCATGGGCGACCCCGGCCGGACAACTCTGCCGCTTGAAGGAACGCGCGGCCATCGGGCCGTCGCTGCATTCGGCGCGGCCACGCTATGCAATGCGGATGAATGAGAGGTAAAAATTCGACAGTCTGAAAAGCGTAAACCGGGAGTTACGATTTCAGACCTTGGCAGGCAGCGGTCGCAGCAAAAAGGCCGGCAGATGGCCGGCTTCGCGTTCCGCATGCGGCTCGCGCGGCGCGCGCGCCCGCGCCGGGGCGTGATCGCGCGCCGTTTCTCGCGCCGGCCGGCGCGGCGAGCGGTTCTCGCGCCGGCGTCCGTCGCCGCCGCCCTGGCGGTGCCGCGGCCGGAGCGCCTCGGTCGCATCGCCCGACGGGCGCGCGGCCGCGGCCGGGGCTTCGATCCAGGGGATGGTGAGCCCGATCAGCCGCTCGATCGCCTCGACCAGTTTGCGCTCGGCCGGTGCGACGAGGGTGATGGCGGTGCCCGTCTTGCCCGCCCGGCCGGTGCGGCCGATGCGATGCACATAGTCGTCGGGATGGGAGGGGACGTCGAAATTGAGCACGTGGCTGACATCGGGGATGTCGAGGCCGCGTGCGGCGACGTCGGAGGCCACCAGCAGCTCCACCTCGCCCTTGCGAAAGGCCTCGAGCGCGGCCATGCGTGCCGGCTGATCCATGTCGCCGTGCAGCGCGACCGCACTGAACTTGTGCCGCAGCAGCGATCGGTGAAGCTGGGCGACGTCCCGCTTGCGGTTGCAGAAAATGATGGCGTTCTTGAAATTCTCCGCTTCGCGGATCAACCGTCGCAGCCTCTCGCGCTTTTCATGCGCCTCGCGGCCGGCGGCGACGAGGAATTGCGCGATGGTCGACGCGGTGGTGGCCGGTCTTGCCACCTCGACGCGTACGGGATTGTGCAGGAAACTGTCGGCGATGCGCTGGATCTCGGGCGGCATGGTGGCGGTGAAGAACAGCGTCTGCCGCATGAAGGGGACCAGCTTGCCGATGCGCTCGATATCGGGGATGAAGCCCATGTCGAGCATGCGGTCGGCTTCGTCGATCACCAGCAGTTCGACTCCCGAAAGCAGGAGCCGGCCGCGCTCGAAATGATCGAGCAGGCGCCCCGGCGTGGCGATCAGCACGTCGACGCCGCGGATGAGCTTGGCATCCTGGTCGTCGAACGACAGGCCGCCGATGAGCAGGGCGACATTGAGCTTGTGGTTCTTGCCGTATTTCTCGAAATGATCGGCAACCTGCGCTGCCAGTTCGCGCGTGGGTTCGAGGATCAGCGTGCGCGGCATGCGGGCGCGTGCGCGGCCTTGCTCCAGCATCGTCAGCATCGGCAGGACGAAGGCCGCGGTCTTTCCCGTGCCGGTCTGCGCGATGCCGAGCACGTCGCGACGCTCGAGCACGCGCGGAATAGCCTGGTCTTGGATGGGGGTGGGTGTCTGATAGCCGGCCGCCTCGATGGCGGCGAGAACTTTTTCGGATAAACCGAGATGGGAAAAGGACATAGACCCTCGAAGCCCGGCCCCGCACCGGACGCAAAACGATTTGATTTGCGCGGGGAAGAATGCGGCCGAATCCGTGTCCGGCCCGCATGCGGTCAACATAGGCGCATCGGGCGCAAAGTCAATGCTCCGCGGCTTCACGAAATGACATGAATCGTTAACTTTCCCGCGACGCGCCCGCTCGCGCCGGCCCGCAAGGAGTTCCGCATGCCGTCATCCCTTCCGCTGGTTCTGGTCCCCGGACTGTTGTGCAGCGCCCGCCTCTATGCCGCGCAAGTGGAGGCTCTCTGGCGCTGCGGCCCGGTGATGGTGGCCGATCACCGGCGCGACGCCGACATCGCGGCCGTCGCCGGACGCATTCTCGAGGCGGCGCCGCCGCGATTTGCGCTCGCCGGCCTTTCATATGGGGGTTACATCGCCTTCGAATTGATGCGCCAGGCTCCGGCGCGCATCGCCAAGCTCGCATTGCTCGACACCTCGGCGCGGCGCGACACGCCGGAGCAGACGGAAGCACGCCATGCCTTCATCCGCCTCGCCAAGGAAGGGAAGTTCGCCGAGGTCGTGGCGACCTTGACCCCTCGCTTCGTCCATCGCAACCGGCGCGATGACGCCGCGCTCATGGAAACGGTGCGCGCCATGGCGGAAGACACCGGGCCCGACGCCTTTATATTGCAGGAACGCGCCATCATGTCGCGTCCGGACTCGCGGCCGCTGCTGGCCGAGATACGTTGCCCGACCCTGGTGCTGGTGGGCGAGGCAGACGAATTGACCACGCCCGACGTCGCGCGCGAGATCGCCGACGGCATTGCCGGATCCCGTCTGACGATCGTGCCGGACTGCGGCCACCTTTCGACCCTCGAACGACCCGCGGCGGTGAATGCCGCGCTGACGCAATGGCTCGAATCATGACGACGCCCCGGCCTTCCGGCTTGCGCATCCCGGCGACCTCATGAGCCGGCCGACGGATCATCCGGGCGTCTTTGCGCCGCCCCCGCTTGCCGCGTTCGTGGCGGTTGCGCTCGGTCTTGCGCTCGATCGTCTGCTGCCGGCCTACATCCTGGCCGTGCTGGTGCCGCGACCGGCGCGTCTCGTCATCGGCCTGCTGTCGATCCTCGCCGGCTGCGGTCTCGCGATCGCCGGGTGGAAGGCGTTCATGCGCTCCGGCACCCCCGTCAGCCCGTATCGGCCGGCGATCGCGCTTGTCACGACGGGCGTCTTCGCCTATGTGCGCAATCCGATATATGCCGGACTGGTACTCATCGTGTTCGGCATCGGCTTCGCATCGGCGTCGGACTGGACGCTGGTCATGACGGTCGCGCTCGCCTTGGCGTTGCATTTCGGTGTCGTCCTGCGCGAGGAACGTTATCTCGAAACCACGTTCGGCGATGCCTATTTGGCTTACAAGAGACGCGTTCCGCGCTATGGTTGGCCCGGCTGACCCTGCGCTGGCCGGCTTTTTCCTTCACGGACGGGCGCTCTTTGCCCTCGCGTCGGCGGGCGGCGCCGACGTCCCGCCGCCGCGCAAGCCTATGCGGCGCGCGTCCTGCTCGCGGCGCGTGCGGATGTCGCCCATGCCGATTCCGCGCTACCTTCGCCGCCGCGCCGGCCGCTCGGCGCGGCGCGCACTTGGCTTCGGGCCGGAAGGTCCGGTATCCCATCAGCAACGAGGCAAGCGATGAAATCTCTCTTTCTGCAGGCGCCCTCCTTCGACGGCTATGACGGCGGAGCCGGCGCCCGCTACCAGATGAAAAGGGAGGTGAGGTCGTTCTGGTATCCGACCTGGCTCGCCCAGGCGGCCGCGATGGTCGACGGTTCCAAACTGATCGATGCGCCCTCGCATCGCCTCGGCTTCGACGACATCGTGGACGACGTGAAATCGCACGAACTGATCGTCATCCATACCTCCACGCCCTCGTTCAAATCGGATTGCAATACCGCGCGGAGAATCAAGGAGCTCAATCCCGCAGCCGTCGTCGGTTTCATCGGCGCGAAAGTCGCGGTCCAACCGCAGGAGAGTCTCGAGGCCTGCGAGGCGATCGATTTCGTGGCACGCAACGAATACGAGTACACGATCCAGGAGCTGGCGAGCGGACGCGCGTGGTCGGCCATCAAGGGCCTTTCGTACCGCACGCGGGAAGGGGCGATCGTCCATAACGAGGAACGCGAGCTGCTCATGGACATGGACCGGCTCCCGAGCGTGCTGCCGGTCTACAAGCGCAATCTCGACGTGACGAATTATTTCGGCGGCTATCTCAAGCACCCCTACATGTCGTGGTACACCGGAAGGGGCTGCAAATCCCGCTGCACATTCTGTCTGTGGCCGCAGACCATCGGCGGGCACAAATACCGCGTCCGTTCGATCGACGTGGTCGTGGAGGAGGTCAAATACGTCCAGCGCGAATTCCCGCAGGTGAAGGAGATATTCTTCGACGACGACACGCTGACCGACAACCTGCCGCGCGTCGAGCAGCTCGCCAAGGAACTGGGGAAGCTCGGCGTCGTGTGGTCGTGCAATGCCAAGGCCAATGTACCGCGCAGGACGCTTGAAATCCTCAAGGACAACGGCCTGCGTCTGCTGTTGGTGGGTTACGAGTCGGGCAATCAAAAGATCCTGCACAATATCAAGAAGGGCATGCTGGTCGACGTGGCGCGCAGGTTCGCCCGGGATTGCCACGAGCTCGGCATACTGGTGCACGGCACCTTCATCCTCGGTTTGCCGGGCGAAACGCGCGAGACCATCCGCGAGACGCTGGAGTTCGCCAAGGAGGTCAATCCGCGCACGTTGCAGGTATCGCTGGCGGCGCCCTATCCCGGAACGTTTCTCTACGAACAGGCGAAGCGGAACGGCTGGCTTGTCGACGACGTCGATCTGCTGACGAAGCACGGCACGCAGGTTGCGACGCTCAGCTATCCGGGCCTCAGCCACGGGGAGATCTTCGAGTCGGTGGAGGAATTCTACAAGAAATTCTATTTCCGACCTTCCAAGATCGCGGAGATTCTCGGCGAGATGCTGACCTCGCCGGAAATGCTGCTGCGGCGTCTGCGCGAAGGCATCGAGTTCTTTCAATTCCTGCACACGCGCGAAAACAGGGTCGCCTCGTGAGAAGGAGTCGACCGGGGACGGGCGACCCACATGCGAGCCGCGGCGCCATGAAATCCTGGACCGTCGCCACGCTCCTTGCCGGAACGGCGCTCGCTGTGTTCCTGACGGTCCATTACGGGCTCGCGCAGATCCTGCAGGCCGTCGGCCAGGTGGGCTGGGGCGGATTCATCCTCGTCTGCGTCACCGGCATGGGTGTGGAGATGGGACTCGGCGCCGCCTGGTACGTGCTGATGTCGCCCTATCGTGTTCCCTGGCACGTGCTTCTGTTCGCGCGGCAATTGCGCGATTCGGTGAGCGACGTCTTGCCTTTCACCCATGTGGGCGGGATGGTGATCGGCGCGCGCGCGGTGGTCCTCGGCGGCACTTCCGTCCGCATCGCCTTTGCCGGGATGGTGGTCGACGTGACCACCGAGCTCGTCGGGCAGGCGGTCTTCGTCGTGGCGGGACTTGCGATCGGCATCGGCCAACTGCGCGCCCATGCGGCAACCGCGCCATATGCCCCGGGACTGATCGTCAGTGCCGCGCTGCTCGTCGCCGCCGCGGTCGCGTTCGTGGTGCTGCAACGGCATGGGACGCGCCTCGCGGCAAGGATCGCGGGGCGTTTTTTCCGTGGCGCGGTGGTCCACACCGAGGCGTTTTCCCTGGCATTGGACGACTTCTATCGCAGGCCGGCGCGCATCGTGCTGTCGTCGGCGGTGCATCTGACGGCCTGGATCGCGAGCGGCCTCTGGATCTGGCTCCTCCTGCACTTGATGGGCGCACCGGCGGACATGGCATCCGCCATCGCCATCGAAAGCCTTGCGGGGCTTCTCCGCAGCGCCGCGGCATTCGTTCCCGCATCGGTCGGCGTGCAGGAGGCGGGCTACGCCTTGCTGATGCCCGTGTTCGGCATGACACCGGACATCGGACTTGCGGTGTCGCTGCTCAAGCGCGCGCGCGACCTCGCCGTGGGCGTTCCGGTCCTCCTCCTCTGGCAGGCGATGGAAGGACGGCGCGCCTTCTCGCCGCTCGAGACGTCCTGAGCTGAGGCGTCGCGAGGGGAGGGAACGCGTCGCGCCGCACGTGCGTGGCGGCGCCGCTAATGTCCCATTCTTTCCGGCAATCATCCATTTGCGCCCGCCGGGCCCTGCCGTTATAGGACCGACGAAAGCCCGGCTTGGAGAGGAGCGTGCGCACGCAGATCGGCATCGTCGGAGCGGGACCGGCCGGCCTCATGCTGGGGCGGCTCTTGCGCATGCAGGGGATCGATTCGATCATCATCGAGAACCGGTCCCGCAGCTATATCGAGAACCGCATTCGCGCGGGCTTGATCGAGCATTGGGCCGCCGATCTCCTCACCGAGGTCGGCGCCGGCGCGCGCATGCAGCGCGAGGGCTTGCTGCATTGGGGCATCAATATCGGGATCAACGGCGATCTGCATCGCATCGATTTCCAGCGCCTCGTCGGCAAACGCGTCACGATCTATGGGCAGCAGGAGGTGGTCAAGGACCTGGTGGCGCTGCGACTGGCCGACGGCGATCCGCTGTGGTTCGAGGTCACGGACGTGACGGTCCACGATCTCGCCGGCGACCGCCCGAAAATCCGTTTCAGGCACGACGGTGCGGCACAGGAGATCGACTGCGATTTCATCGCCGGGTGCGACGGATTTCACGGCGTGTGCCGGCCGAGCATCCCCGACGGCGTGCTTGCCACCTTCGAGCGCGACTATCCGTTCGGCTGGCTCGGCATTCTGTCGGAGAGTCCGCCCCCTGAGCACGAACTCATCTACTCCTATACCGACCGCGGTTTTGCGCTCTACACCATGCGCTCGATGAGTCTCGCCCGGCTCTACCTGCAGTGCGACCACGACGAAGCGATCGAGAACTGGTCCGATGCGCGCATCTGGGACGAGCTGCATCGGCGCCTCGGCGGCGCGCGCGAGCTCAAGGAGGGAAAGATGCTGCAGAAGGGCATCACGCCCATGCGCAGCTTCGTCGCCGAACCGATGCAGTACGGTCGCCTCTATCTCGCCGGCGACAGCGCGCACATCGTGCCGCCCACGGGCGCCAAGGGCATGAATCTCGCTTTCGCCGACGTGGTCTACCTGTCGCGCGCCTTCGCCGCATTCTACCAGCGCGGCGACGACGCGCTCCTGCGCGGCTACTCGGCGAAATGCCTGCGCCGCGTGTGGAAGGCGCAGCGCTTCTCCTGGTGGATGACCCAGATCATGCACCGCTTTCCCGACGAGACGGCCTTCGACCACAGGCGGCAGCTTGCCGATCTCGATTATCTCACGAGCTCGGAGTCCGCGGCCCGCTCGCTGGCCGAGCAATATGTCGGCCTGCCGCTCGATTAGAGCGGGGTTCGGCGATTGCGCCGTGTCATTGCAGGCCCGAGGGGACGAGGGCGCATCCCCCGTCATTACGAGCCCACGGGCCCATTATCTCCCGTCATTGCGAGCCCGCGCGAGAGCGCGGGCGAAGCAATCCAAATGCCCTTGACCGTCATTGCGAGCGCGAGCGAAGCGAGCGCGAAGCAATCCAGAGCGGGCGCGCCTCTGCCGTGGACTCTGGATTGCTTCGGCGGCTTCGCCGCCTCGCCATGACGGTGGAAACGCCTTCCCGTCATGGCGAGCGCGAGCGACCATTGTCTCCCGTCATTGCGAGCCCGCGCGAGAGCGCGGGCGAAGCAATCCAGAAACGGCATTGCAACACAGTACGCCTCCCGCCCATCCCGTGCGGCACCGCCCGCCTGGATGGCTTCGGCGGCTTCGCCGCCTCGCAATGACGGTCCCTCATTCCCGTCATTGCGGGCGCGGGCGGCCTTTCCGGCGCGGCCGCCGCACAACCGGCACGTGTGCGGTCGCGCATGGCGGCCGGCCCGCATCCGGCGCGCGGCGGCGGGGGCGGCAAGACGCGCAGCGGCCATGGCGCCGGCGGCCGCGGAGACCGTTTCTATTCGGCGTTGCGACGTGTAGGCTCCGCGCCAACGCGGAGGAATGCCGATGACGAGGATCCGAGCCTTTCTGGCAGCACTGGCGATGGCGACGCTCGCGGTGATGGGGACGGCGCAGGCGCAGAGCGATTTTCCCAACCGCCCCATCCGTTTCGTGGTCGGCTTTGCCGCGGGCGGGGGCAACGACATCTTCGCCCGCCTGGTCCTGCAGAAATACCAGGAACTGACCGGCGCGGTCGCGGTGGTCGAAAACAAGCCGGGGGCCGGCGGACGGATTGCCGCCGAATTCGTCGCCCGGTCGAACCCGGACGGCTATGTCGTTCTCGTGGGTGCCACCGGACAGATGTCGATCGCGGCGGCGATCTATCCCAAGCTTCCCTATCATCCGACCCGGAGCTTCATCCCGCTCAACATGATCGCATCGTTCCCGCTGGTGCTGGTGGTGCCGGCCGGCCATACGGCCCGCTCGGTGCAGGACCTCGTCGCCTGGGCGAAGGCCCACCCCGATAAGGCGAACTACGGCACGTCGTCGCCCGCCTTCACCATCGCCAGCGAGCTGCTCAAGCTCAAGACCGGCATGCCTGCGGTCGCGATCCCCTTCAAGAGCAGCAATGAGTCCAATCTCTGCGTGGTCTCCGGGCAGTGCCTGTTCACGATCTCGGACGGTCCGCCGGCAATACCCCTGGTCAGGGGCGGCAAGAGCCGCGCGCTTGCGGTCACGGGCAACGAACGCTCGCCCGAACTGCCCGACGTGCCGAGCATGGCCGAGGTCGGTCTTCCCGACGTGGACGAGCAATTGTGGAGCGGCTTCTTCGTGCCGGCCGGAACGCCGGCTCCCGTCGTCGCGAAACTGCAGGAGGGACTTGCCAAGGCGCTTGCCGATCCGAGCGTGCAGGCCGGTCTGCGCAAGATGGCGGTCAAACCGGGCGGTCCGGTCGGCACCGCCTTCGCGCAGCGCATCGAGGCGGACATCGCCAAGTTCGAAGGCGTGGTCAAGGCCGCCAATCTCAGCTTCCCGCAGTAGCGTCGCGATTGCGGACGCACGTCGCCTTGCTATGTTGCATGCGACGGCAATCGGTGCGGGAAGGGCGTGCGATGCGGCGGTTTGCGGCGGCGGCGTTGGCGTGGTTGGGTGCCATACCGGCGGTGGCCGCCTCGGCCGAGGACGTGATGCGCGAGTTCCACCTGTTCGGAACCTGGGCCGTCGACTGCAGCAGGCCCGCTTCGCCGGCGAACCCCCATGTCAGCGACGTCAATCCCAGTCCGGGGCTCGTTCTCGAGGATCAGGACCTGGGACCGGAGCGCGCCGTCAACCGCTACACCATCGTCGGCGCCACGCGTCTGTCGGCCACGCGGCTTGCACTCGACGTGGTTTTTCGCCCGGGCGAGGCCGGCGCCGAGCGACAGCGGCTCGAGCTCGTGGTGCGTGACGGCACGCGGCGGACCGTTTTCAACCAGCCCGAAGGCGGACCGGCGCGCGTGCGCAACGGCCGCGTCATTGCGTTCGGCACGAAGACGCCCGTCCTGACCAAGTGTCGATAGCGGCGCTCACACGTCGAGCAGCTCCTCCTTGGCGAATTCCGCCTTTTCCTGGATGAAGGCGAAGCGGCTTTCGGCCTTGTTGCCCATGAGCCGTTCGACCGTCCTGGCGGTCGGCTTCATGTCCTTGTCGACCAGCACGACGCGCAGCAGCGTGCGTTTCTCGGGGTCCATCGTGGTTTCCTTGAGCTGCGACGCCATCATTTCGCCCAAGCCCTTGAAACGCGACACTTCCACTTTCGCATGCGCGTTGAATTCTCGCCTGAGCAATTCGTCCCGGTGCTTGTCGTCGCGCGCATACAGGATCTTTCCGCCGTGCGAAAGCCGATAGAGCGGCGGCACCGCGAGATAGAGCCTGCCCGCTTCGATGAGCTTCGGCATCTGGCGGAAAAAGAAGGTTATCAAGAGCGAGGCGATATGCGCGCCGTCGACGTCGGCGTCGGTCATGATGATGACCTTCTCGTAGCGCAGGTTCTTCTCGTTGTAGTGCGCTCCGGTGCCGCATCCGAGTGCCTGGATGAGATCGGCAAGCTGCGCGTTCTGCACGAACTTGTCTTTTCCGGCCGACGCGACGTTGAGAATCTTCCCGCGCAGCGGCAGCACCGCCTGCAGACGCCGGTCGCGCGCCTGCTTGGCCGAGCCTCCGGCCGAGTCGCCTTCGACGATGAAGATTTCCGAACCTTCCGAAGCCGACGAGGTGCAGTCGGCGAGCTTGCCGGGAAGCCGCAATTTGCGCACCGCGGTCTTGCGCGCGACGTCCTTTTCCTGGCGGCGGCGGATGCGCTCCTCGGCGCGCTCGATGACGAAGTCGAGCAGCTTGTTGGCCTGCAGCGGATTGGCGGCAAGCCAATGGTCGAACGGATCCTTGATTGCCTGCTCGACCAGGCGTTGCGCCTCGGCGGTGGCGAGGCGGTCCTTGGTCTGACCCTGGAACTCCGGCTCGCGCACGAAGACCGACAACATGCAGGCCGCACCGCTCATCACGTCTTCGCTCGTGACCGCGGCCGCGCGTTTTTCCTGGTTGATGCGCGCGGCATGGTCCTTCAATCCGCGCAGCAGCGCGGCGCGCAGGCCCGATTCATGCGTACCGCCGTCTGGCGTCGGGATGGTGTTGCAATAGGAGTTGAGGAAGCCGTCGGTGTCGGCCGTCCATGCCACCGCCCACTGCACGGCCCCGTGGGACCCGATGCGGCCCGAGGAACCGGTGAAGAAATCGGGATGCACGAGCGTCGCGCTTTTGAGCTGGTCGGACAGGTAGTCCTTCAGTCCCTGCTCGAAATGGAAGGTCGCCCGCTCCGGCACGTCCTCGACGCCCTTGAGCAGCCTCCGGTCGCAGCGCCAGCGGATCTCGACGCCCGCGAACAAATAGGCCTTCGAGCGCGTCATCCTGAAGATCCGCTCCGGCCGGAAGGCGGCCTTGGGTCCGAAGATCTGCGGATCGGGCTTGAAGCGCACCCTGGTGCCGCGCCGATTGGCCACGCGACCGACTTTTTCGAGCTTGCCCTTCGGCCTGCCGCGCTCGAACGCCATGCGGTAGAGCGTCTGCTCGCGCGCGACCTCGACCTCCATGCGTTCCGAAAGCGCGTTGGCCACGGAGACGCCGACGCCGTGCAGCCCGCCCGAGGTTTCGTAGACCTTGGAGTCGAACTTGCCGCCCGCGTGCAGCATGCACATGATCACTTCCAGCGCCGACTTGTTCCTGAATTTCGGATGCGGGTCGACGGGAATGCCGCGGCCGTTGTCGGTGACGGACACGAAACCGTCGGCATCCATCTCCACCTCGATCCAGTCGGCATGGCCGGCAAGCGCCTCGTCCATCGCGTTGTCGATCACCTCGGCGAACAGATGATGCAGCGCCTTCTCGTCGGTGCCGCCGATGAACATGCCGGGTCGCCGGCGCACCGGCTCGAGCCCCTCGAGCACTTCGATGTGCCTGGCGCTGTAACCGCCATCGGCGCCGCCGCGCGAGGCGGTAGCGGGGCGCGCCGGCTTCCTGGCGCGCGCAGGCGCCGCCGGGCGCGCGCCGCCGCGCGGGGGATCGAAGAGATCGGCTTGCGCGGGCGCTTTGTTCCTGCTCGCTGTCTTGGCCATTGGCGTCTCTATGTAGGGCGGGGACGAATCGCTTGCCACCCACTATGCCATGCGCCGGCGTGAGCTCGAGCCTCGGAAACGCCCCGCCGCAAGGCCCAGCGCGCCTTTCCCGCACGCTGGCGCTTTGCCGGCCGTCGCGATAGAGAGGGGCGCGTCCCCCCAAGCGCGACCCCATGGATATCGAATCATCCGTTCATCACGTCGTCGAGTTCGTGCGCGAGCATGCCGCCTGGGCGCCGCCGATCATTTTCGCGCTCGCCTTCGGGGAGTCGCTCGCCTTCGTCTCGCTGCTGTTCCCGGCCTGGACGGCGCTCATCGCCATGGGCGCGCTCGTTCGCAGCGGCGGTCTGGAGTTCTGGCCGGTATGGATCGCCGGCGCCCTCGGCGCCGCGGCGGGAGACTGGCTGTCCTACTGGATCGGCCTCAAGCTTGAACATGCCGTGGCGCATCACTGGCCGCTGTCGCGCCATCCCGACCTCATCCCGCGCGGCGAGGCCTTCGTCAAGAAATGGGGCGCGCTCGCTATCTTCATCGGCCGTTTTTTCGGGCCGCTGCGCGCCTCGGTGCCTCTGGTCGCGGGGATTTTCGCAATGCCCTATTGGCGCTTCCAGCTCGCCAATGTCGCCTCCGCCCTGGTCTGGGCGGCGATGCTGCTTACCGTCGGCGACGTGATTGCGGCCGCGTTGAAGTGGCTCGGCTGAGCGCGGCGCCGTGCGGCGCCGGCCCACGGCGGCCGCCGGGGGCGAATCCCCGGCGGCGCTTTGTGCCCTCTGCCGATGCTTCGGCGGTCGGCTATTTGAGGGCGGCGGCCCCGGCCTGCGAGATCGTGTCGTCCTGCGAGCCGGTGCCGCCGGAAACACCGATCGCGCCGATGATCTTGCCGCCGACGACGATCGGGTTGCCGCCGCGCGAGGCGGTGAACGCGTCGCCGAGCGTGGGCAGATAGGCGAAGAACGGACCCTTGCCCAAGAGCCGTTCAAAGACGAGCGTCGGCCGGCGGAAGCGCGCCGCCGCGCGTGCCTTGTGTCGGGAAATGTCGATGGAGGCGTATTGGCACTCGTCCATCTTCTCGAAATAGACGAGCTCGCCGCTGGTATCCACGACCGAAATGCACATCGGCCAGCCGCGCTTCGTGGCTTCCGCCAGGGCGGCCTCGGCGACCTTCTTTGCCTGATCAAGCTTGATGTTCTCGCCATAGGGCGTGTAGGTGTATTTCTCCGGAACCTGTTCGTTGGGATTGTTGGGATCCGGCGGTACCTGCGCAAAGACATTGGCGCTGAGCAACACGGCGGCGCCCATCGCGCCGGCCGCGAGTATCAAGCGACGCATCGACTTCCTCCCACATTAGCTACGTTCGGTTTTCGGCGTCGACCTCCCGGTGGCAAACCGGACGATCGGCGCCGCGGAGCTTAACCAAGCGCTCCCTATTCGCCTATCCGGGGGGCTCGTGGCGGAAAATTCACGGAAGCGAATATGAAACGGTGCGGGGCGGCCTTCGTTCGCCGGCTGGCGGATCGCCCGTCGCTGCGGTAAGGTCGGCAACGGCTTGAGGCGGACGGCGCATGGTCGAGACCGCATTCGAATCCGCTCTCTCCGCACGCGCGGCGGATATGATCGATGCATGCACGCGCTGCGGCAAATGCGTGGAGGCCTGCCCCGTCACCGCGCCGGCGGGCGTCGAGACGGCCGCGCCGAAGGAGGTGATGGCCGGGGTCATCGACATCCTGCGGACGGGCAGGGGGCCCGCCGCGGCCCAGGCCTGGGCCAAAGGCTGCGTGCTCACCGGCGACTGCATCACCGCATGCCCCGAAGGCCTCAATCCGCGTTTCCTTCTGGCGATGGCGCGCGTTGCCCTTGCCAAGCGCGACGTCGCGCCGCGTGAACGGCGCAAGACCGGCGTCGACAACTTCCGGGCGGTCGCCGACGGCGTCAACATTCTCGCGCGCATGCAGCTTTCAGACCACGATCTCGCCCGCCTCGGCCAGCTCGCATCCGCGCGCCTCGCGGCGGGATCGGCGGCCGGCGCCGGCGAGCGGCCCGATTTCGTCTTCTATACCGGTTGCAACGTGCTCAAGACGCCGCACATCGCGCTCACCGCGCTCGACATCATGGACGCGCTCGGCGTGACCTACCGCGTGATGGGCGGCCCGGCGCATTGCTGCGGCATCATCCAATTGCGCGCCGGCGACACGGAGGTGTCCGGCCGCCAGGCCCTGAGCTCGCTCGCCAAGCTCGCCGAAGGCAAGACCGGCGTGATTTCCTGGTGCGCGAGCTGCCATCAGCAGTTCACCGAGACGACCCTTCCCGCCGTCGAGAGGATGACGGGCGCGCGCCCGTTCGAGATGACGCCTTTCATGCTGTTCCTGCAGTCGCGCTTCGCGCAGTTGCGACCGCTGCTCAAGCACCCGGTTCCCCTGCGCGTGGCCCTGCACAAGCATCCCGGCATCAAGGGCGTGGTGGAGGCGGCGACCGCGCTGCTTGCGATGGTGCCGGGGATCGAGCTCGTCGAGCTCGCGCAGCCGGCGGTCGGCCTGATGAGCAATTCCCTGAACGCCCTGCCCGAATACAAGCGTTCGCTGCAGAAGGCGGAACTCGAAGCCGCCGCCGCGGCCGGCATCGACGCGCTTGTCGCCGTCTACCACGTCGATCACCGCGAGCTGTGCGCGCATGAGCGCGACTGGCCGTTCCGCATCGTCAATATTCTGGACATCGTCGGCGCCAGCATGGGGATCAGCCACCAGGATCGATTCAAGCGGCTCAAGATGATGCAGGACGCGGATCTGATCGTTGCCGAGTGCAGGGACATGCTGGCGGCCCGCAACATCGACGCAGGGTTCGCGCGCGAGATCGTCGTCCGGGCGATGCTGAACGAACAGCCGTTGCCGTTGCGCGGCCGCCCGGTCGAGGCGCCGCGGTTGACGGGGAGCGACTAGCCGCCTATACCCGCGGCCCATGACGACGGTCGCCGCATGGTCATGCCGCTTTCGCCGTGCCCTCCCCGAGGCACGGACGCACCGCTAGTCGTCAACCCCGTGCCGCCGGACCAGGCCCCGCGGCAATCGTCTTTCCCGACAACATCTTAGCCGCCGCGGCGCTGCCGCGGCCCGGTTTCGATGGTCTCGCGATAAGGATCGACCCATGGCTGCGAAAGCGAAAATCGGCGTGCTCGGCGCCTCCGGCTATACCGGCGGCGAACTGGTGCGGCTGTTGCTGCGCCATCCGCGCGTCGAGATCGTGCTGCTCACCGCCGAGCGCAGTGCCGGCAAATCCCTGCGCGAGGTGTTTCCCCAGTTTTCCCCCTTCGCGCAACTGCCGCGTCTCGTGGCGATCGCGGACGTCGATTGGGCGGCGGCGGGGCTCGACCTTGCCTTCTGCGCCTTGCCCCATGCCACCACGCAGAAGGTGGTCAAGGACCTGCTCGCGCGCGCGCCCGCGACCAGAGTGATCGACCTGTCGGCGGATTTCAGGCTGCGCGATGTCGCGGCTTACGCGCGATGGTACGGCCACGAGCACCATGCACCCGAGCTGCAGAAGGAGGCGGTCTATGGTCTGGCCGAAATCCACCGCCGCGCGATCAGGAAGGCACGCCTTGTCGCCAATCCCGGCTGCTACACGACCTGCGCGCAGCTGCCGCTGATCCCGCTCCTCCGGGAAAAGGCGATCGATCTCGACGAGATCGTGATCGATGCGAAATCGGGCATGACCGGCGCCGGTCGGGCGGCGAAGGAGGCGATGCTGTTCTCGGAAGTGGCCGAGGGATTCAACGCCTACGGCGTGGGCCGACATCGGCACATGGCGGAGCTCGACCAGGAGTTCTCGCTCGCGGCCGGGCGGGAGGTGATCGTCACCTTCACCCCGCATCTCGTGCCGATGAACCGCGGCATTCTCTCCACCATCTACGTGCGCGGGCGTCGCGGCCGGCGGCCCGAGGATCTTCATGCAATACTTTTAAAGTTCTACATGAAGGAGCCCTTCGTGCACGTCCTGCCGTTCGGCGAGACGCCGCACACGCGGCACGTCCGCGGCTCGAACATGACCTTCATCGGCGTGGCCATTGATCGCATTCCCGGCTGCGCCATCATCGTTTCGGCGCTCGACAATCTGGTCAAGGGCGCCTCCGGCCAGGCGATCCAGAATATGAACCTGGTGATGGGCTGGCCGGAGACCATGGGCCTCGAGCAGATCGCGCTGTTTCCATGAGGCCGCGATGGGTGGCGCGGCCGGCCCTCGAGTCGTGGGCGGGAGGCGAGGGCACCGCCCCGTCCACCGTCATTGCGAGGCGGCGAAGCCGCCGACGCAATCCGGGCGGGCAGTGCCGCACGGGATGGGCGGGGGGTGTACCGCGTTGCCGCGCCGTTTCTGGATTGCTTCGCGCTCGCTTGCGCTCGCGCTCGCAATGACGGCGGACAATTGTCGCTCGGGCTCGCAATGACGGGGAGGCGTTTCCACCGTCATTGCGAGGCGGCGAAGCCGCCGAAGCAATCCAGAGTCCACGGCAGAGGCGCGCCCGCTCTGGATTGCTTCGCCCTCGCTTCGCTCGCGCGCGCAAGGACCGGGGACAATTGTCGGTCGGGCCCGCAAGGACGGGTCGATATGACGGCCTGACCGCGATCGGCTCTATACTGGCGCTCTCTTTTCGGACCGACGGGGAGCGCCATGATCGAAGTCGCCAATCAGCCGCCGCCGCTTGAGCCCTACAACCTCTTCACCGGCGACGTCGTGCTGCGCGAGGCGGTCGAGCGGGAAGGTGCGGGCTGGGCCGCAGCCGCGCTCACGGCGCTCGGGGCTCGGTTCGGATCGCCGGAGACCGTGGCGCTCGGCTATGCCGCCAACCGCAACCCGCCGGTGCTCAGGAGCTTCGACCGCTACGGCCACCGCCTCGACGAGGTCGAATTCCATCCCGCCTG
>Ga0070740_10002162_pt1 | contig 24037 bp, 23 predicted proteins | sample Coa_R2_FD_67286 | JGI IMG/M metagenome (GOLD analysis project Ga0070740, IMG submission 67286) | Surface soil microbial communities from Centralia Pennsylvania, which are recovering from an underground coalmine fire - Coalmine... | ecosystem: Environmental > Terrestrial > Soil > Unclassified ...
TTCGGCATGGTGCTGCAATCGATCCGCGAGAACGAGGCGCGCACCCGCGCCATCGGCTATTCGGTCGAGCGCTACAAGATCGTGGCGGTGATGCTGTCCGGCCTGTTTGCCGGGCTCGCCGGCGTGCTCTACGCGATCCAGAACGAATTCGCGGCCCCCGACTTCGTCTATTTCATCACCTCCGGCGACACGGTCATCTGGAACGTGATGGGCGGCATCGGCACGCTGGTCGGCCCGATCGTCGGCGCCGGCTTTTTCCAGTTGCTGCGCGAGATGCTGTCGCGCGTGTTCGGCGACCAGTTCCCCTATCTGATTCCGCTCGGCGTGGTGTTCATCGTCATGATCATCTTCCTGCCGCAGGGCCTGCTCGGGTTTGCGCGGCGGTGGCTGAACAAATAGGGGTGGCGGGTCACCGCGCAAAGCGACGCGGTGGGGTCAATAATGGTTCTGGGTGCATGGCTGCCTTGGTTTAGCGAAGAAAAGAGGCTGTCCGCTGAAGCGGCCTTCTACTACTCAACTTGCCACGCCGATGTCACGGATGCGGTGTAGTTCAGTAGGTATCTCTTGAACATTTGCAGTTTGCAATGCGCTGGCGAATGCCTTGATGGCGGCTACAGGATTAGCCTCGACCATCAATTTGGCTATTTCTTCAAATCGGCTATGCGACACATTGGCGGTAAACTCACTGCGACGAAAACCATCAGGATTAGTTTCGAAGCGTAGATGCAGGAAGCCGCTATGAGGGTCGGCCCATTCGCTGCGTTGAGCTGAAAGGCTGCCAGCCAGTTCTTGATAGGGGGCAAAAGCAGAACTGGTTTTCGCGCCTGTCCGTGTAATAGTGAGTTTCATTTCGGCCTCCTGCTCGCGGCCGGAAATGAGAACTTGGAACTGCGGCGTAAAAGCGGCCAGTAAGCCTTCGTGGCTCCGACCCGGGCGTTGGAGCAGCTTAGGAGGAAGCCCCTCAGTTCTTCCTAATCCTGAACGTCAGCACGCCGCCCCCCGTCTCCTGGCCCTCCAACGCGTCGCCGGTCTGCCGCAGCAAATTGGGGATGTCGATCGCCGCCAGCGGATCGGTGCATTCGGCCACGATCAGGTCGCCGGGCTTGAGCCCCGCAAGCGCCTTCTTCACCCGCAGCGCCGGCAGCGGGCACTTCAGCCCGCGCAGATTCATCGTCTTTTCGGTCATCGTTGTTTCTGTCAGGGTCTTTTCTGTCACGGCGGGCGCCGATGCGCGTTAAGTCCTTGATCGCGCTAGACTGGACAAGGTGACGGCGGAAACGTCAAGCTCGCGCTCATGGCGGCCGGTGGCGAAGTCTTGCAGGTGATTCAGCGGCTTACGCCGCTTGCCGAGGTGTTGGCGCTGATCGACGCCGAGCTGCGCCCGGTGCTGCCGCGCACCCTCGATGTCGCGGCGGCGGCCGGGCGCGTGCTCGCCAAGGATGCCGCGGCCCCGGCGCGGCCGAGCGCGGCCATCGCCCTGCACGACGGCTGGGCGGTGGCCGCCGATTTGACGCTCGGCGCCGGCGGCTATGCGCCGGCGGCGCTGCCGCAGCTTCCCGCCCGCGTCGAGGCCGGCCAGGCCATGCCGCCGGACACCGACGCGGTGGCCCCGGTCGACGCGGTGAAGAAAACCGCGGCCGGCGCCGAGGTCTTCGTCGCGCTGCAGCCGGGGGAGGGGGTGCTGGCGGCGGGCGGCGATTGCGACCCGGCGCTGCCGCTGCGCCGCGCGGGCGAGCGGCTGCGGCCGACCGATGTGGCGGCCTTTGCCGCCGCCGGTCTCGCGCGCGTCACCGTGCGCGAGCCGCGTCTGCGCATTTTGCCGCTGCGCGGCAGCGCCATTATCACCGCGGCGGCACGGGCGATTGCCGCCGATATCGAGCGCCGCGGCGGCGCCACGCGCCTCGACGAAACCGGGCGCGGGCTCGACGTCGGGATGACGGCGGAGAATACCGATGCTGTGGTTGCGCTCGGCGGCACAGGGTCCGGCCGCAACGACATGAGCGTGCACGTGCTGGCGCGGCAAGGGCGCGTCGCGGTGCACGGCGTTGCGCTGGCGCCGGGCGAAAGCGCGGCGCTCGGTTTTGTCGGCCCGCGGCCGGTGCTGCTGCTGCCGGGACGGCTCGATGCGGCGCTCGCGGTGTGGCTGGCGATCGGACGGCATCTGCTCGACGCGCTGGCCGCCGCCAAGCGCACCGATAGCGAGCCCGCAGAGCGGCTGCAGTTGACGCGCAAGGTCGCCTCCACCATCGGGCTTGCCGACCTGGTGCCGGTGCGGCGCACGCCGGACGGCGAGGCCGAGCCGCTGGCGCGCGGCTATCTGCCGCTCTCCGCACTCACCCGCAGCGACGGCTGGATCCTGGTGCCGCCGGACAGCGAGGGCTATGCCGCAGGGGCGACCGTGCACGTGAGGCCGTGGCCATGAGCGAGCGCAGGCCGCGGGCCGATGAGGCGCTGATGGCGCAGGTGCGCGCGGCGGCGCGGCAGGAGCAGTTCCTCGAAGTGGTCTCCGCCGAGGAGGCGCGCCGGCGCTTTGCCGCGCATGTCGATTGCCGGCCGCGGGCGGCGGAAATCGTGCCGCTCGCTGCGGCGCTCGCACGCGTGCTGGCCGAGGACGTCGTTGCGGCCGTGGACGCGCCGCCGTTCGACCGCGCCAATGTCGACGGTGTTGCCGTTGCCGCCGCCGACACCGCCGGCGCCACCGACACCGCCCCCAAATCCCTCCCCCTCAACCCCGAAGTCATCGCCTGCGGCGACGCGCCCCGGCTCCCGCTGGCGCCGGGAACGGCGACGGCGATCGCCACCGGCGGCATGATCCCGCGCGGTGCCGACGCGGTGGTGATGGTCGAGCACACCGAACTCGTGCCCGATGGGCCGCGCATCGAGGTGCGGCGCGCGGCGGTGCCGGGGCAATTTATCTCCTATGCCGGCTCCGACATTGCCCGCGGCGAAACGCTGCTGCGCAAAGGCGCGCGCATCGGCTCGCGCGAGATAGGCATGCTGGCGGCGGCGGGCCTCGCCGAGGTCCCGGTCGTGCGGCGGCCGAAGGTGGCCGTGCTGTCGACCGGCAACGAACTGGTCGAGCCGGGCCAGCCGCTTGCGACCGCGGGCGTCTACGACAGCAACGGGGCGATTATCGCTGCGGCAGTGCAGGAATCGGGCGGCGAGCCGCTGGCGCTCGGCGCCTTTCCCGACGATGCCGCAGTGCTGGAGAAAGCGGTGCGCACGGCGCTGGCGCAGAGCGACATGGTCGTGCTCTCGGGCGGCACCTCGAAAGGCGCCGGCGATCTGTCGCACACTGTGGTCGCGCGCCTCGGCCCACCGGGCATTCTGGTCCACGGCGTCGCGCTCAAGCCGGGCAAACCGCTGTGCCTCGCGGTAGCCGCCGGCAAGCCCATCGTGGTGCTGCCCGGCTTTCCCACGTCCGCCATCTTTACCTTCCACGCTTTCGTCGCGCCCGTCATCCGCGCCATGGCCGGGCTACCGCCCGAGGCGGCGCAGACCGTCCGCGCAACCGTGCCGGTGCGCGTCGCCTCGGAGCTGGGGCGTAAAGAATTTCTGCTGGTATCGCTGATCGACAGCGTCAACGGCCCGGTGGCGTTTCCGACCGGCAAAAGCTCGGGCGCAGTCACCAGCTTTTCGCAAGCGGACGGCTTCATCGAAATCGACGCTCTCGCCTCGTCGCTCGACGCCGGCAGCGAGGCCGAGGTGACGCTGATCGGCAGCGCGGCGCGCACGCCCGATCTCGTGATCATGGGCAGCCACGATGTGGCGCTCGACGCGGTCATCGGCGCACTCAACGAGCGCGGGTTTGCCGCGCGCGTGCTGGCGGTCGGCAGTCAAGGCGGCGTCGCGGCAGCGATGCGCGGCGAATGCGACATCGCGCCGGTTCATCTGATCGACCCGCAGAGCGGACAATATAATGTGCATCTGGCTAGTCCCGGTCTAACGATCATGCCGGGTTGGCAGCGCATGCAGGGCATTCTCTTTCGCCCCGGCGACCCGCGTTTCGAGGGCAAGAGCGCGGCCGACGCTCTGAAGGCTGTCCTTGCCGAGAAATCCGCGCTGATGGTCAATCGCAACGCCGGTTCGGGCACGCGCGTACTGATTGACAAGCTGCTCGCCGGGGCGCGACCCGCGGGGTACGCCAACCAGCCGAAGTCGCACAACGCCGTCGCCGCCGCCGTTGCGCAGGGCCGCGCCGATTGGGGCGTGGCCATCGAGCCGGTGGCAAAGCTCTACGATCTCGGTTTTCTGCCGGTTGCGCCGGAGCAGTACGACTTCCTGGTCGTCGAAGCGCGCCGCGAGCGGCCGGCGACGCAGGCCTTCCTCGCAGCCTTGCGCGACCAAAGGACGCGGGCGCGGATCGCGGCGCTCGGCATGCAGTTGCGCGTCGGGTGATCGCAGGCCATTCAGATATCGGCTACGCCGACGTGGTGCCGGTAGACCATTTCCCAGCCCTTCCAACCGGTGAAGAGCAGGATGACGACGACGATTGCCGACAGAATAATGCCGAGTGGAAGAACGGCATCGGCGCCCTCAGTGACGCGGAGATAGAAATTGTAGGCTTCGATGATGACGGCGATGACGTTACCGCCGGCATGCAGCCAGACATCGGTCAGATCGCGAATACGTTCATCGCCGAACACATCGATCAGCCCGACGACCGCCGCCAGGGCAGCCATGAGCAAGCCGGCCCCGAGCAGCCACACTGACGCTGTCACCCAGGCGGGACTGGCGGTGATGCCGAAGGCGATGTCGCAAACGAAAGTGGCGACGAAGAATGCGATCGGAAACGGGATCAACATGGGATGGATGGGATGTCCGGCTATTTGTGCCGTGCTGCGCGGATTTGGCATGGTCGCCTCCGGAAATTGAAACGTTACAATGGACGAAATAACCAATAACTCGCGGGCGACTCCGCCGGTTCCGTTGGCTTCCGCTGCACCTAAAGAGTTGAATAACGGATGAAAAATCGCTGGCTCAGTGTTGTGGCGGCGGCCGGCTTGCTGCTGATCGCTGGTCCGGCCGCGGCCCAATTGCGCGGGCATGGCGGACCGGTGCGGGCGCTCGCGATTTCGCCAGACGGCGAACACGCCGTCTCCGGCAGCTTCGACACGTCCGCTATTCGCTGGTCGCTCAAACGTAATGTCGCCGAGCAGGTGATGCGCTTCCACGACGCTGCGGTGAACGCGGTGCTCTGGCTCAAAGACGGCCGCATCGTCACCGGCGGCGCCGACGGCCACATCGCCGTCTGGACGCAAGGCAGGCCGGCGCCGGATCAGGTGCTCGACGGCCATACCGCGCCGGTGGTCGACCTTGCGGTATCTCCCGACGGCAAGACGCTCGCCTCGGCCTCGTGGGATCACACCGTGCGCCTGTGGCCGCTCGCCGGAGGCACTCCGCGCGTGCTCGAAGGCAATCAGCAGAACGTCAACGGCGTCGCCTTCTCACCCGACGGTGCCGCGGTAATCAGCGCAGGATATGACGCGACGGTACGGGTCTGGCGTATCGACGGCAGCCGGGCGACCGTTCACAATCTGCCGAGCCCGCTCAATTCGGTCGTGGTTGCGCCGGACGGCGAGATCGTCGCCGCCGGTGCGAGCGGGCAAGTGTTTTTCCTGTCGGCGAAAGGCGAGATGCGCGGCGAGGTGCAGGCTGCCCCGACGCCGGTCATTCAGCTTGCGATCTCGCACGATGGTAAGCTCGTCGCCGCCGCCGGCGTACGCGGCTCGGTCGCAATCATCGACCGCAAAGCCCGCAAGCTCGAGCGCACCTTGGTCGGTCCGGGTTTGCCGGTCTGGTCGGTGGCGTTCTTTCCCGACAACAAGACATTGTTGACCGGGGGTACCGACCGCGTCATCCGCCGCTGGAACGCGGTGAAAGGCGAACCCATTGATTCCGTGGTCATCGGCTCGCCGGAGGACCCCCTTAAGCAGTACGCGGGCGATCACGGCGCGCAGGTTTTCCGCCATTGCGTCGCCTGCCACACGCTGACGCCGGACGAAGGCAACAAAGCGGGCCCGACGCTCTGGCACGTGTTCGGCCGCCGCATCGCCACGCTGCCCGGCTATAATTTTTCGCCGGCGCTGAAGAAGCTCGACATCGTCTGGTCGAAGGAGACGATATCGAAGCTGTTCGAGATCGGGCCGGCGCATTATACGCCCGGCACTAAGATGCCGGAGCAGACCATCGGCTCGGCGGAAGACCGCAAGGCGCTGGTGGATTTTTTGGCGCGGGCGACGAAGTAGCGGTACGCTATCCCACCCTCAGCGAAGCTGTTTCGGCTCGAATTATACCGTTGCGTTTTTGTGTAGCCGGAATCCAGAGCTGTCGCCCTTGGGTCCCCGCTTCCGCGGGGACGAGCGGGATAGGTTGGTCGATCTTAAGTCAATTGCGCAGAGACGAGACGGGCATCCAGTTGTCTCGGTTGATCGCGACGCTGCGGTTACCTGGTGCCTGACTTGCCGCGACGGTTTCGGATGGATCAGAGTGCTCGAACTGCTCAGCTTTCGCCCTGCTCGCGTTCGCGCAGATAATCTTCCGTCGTGCGCACGTTGGGACGCGGGGACGCCGCGAACGGATCGAAGCTCTCCTCCGTCATTGCAGCCACGCGGCAATCGGCGCACATCTTCACCACGTCGAGCCGCTTTTTGGAATCCTTGAACATCCAGTGCTTGCCTTCGAGGCGCGCGGCCACGCGTTCGACCGAGCTCTTGACGCCGAAGGGCGTACCGCAGCGAATGCAGAGGAAGGGATCCTCCTGCTTGAGCACGCGGCGCTCGGCTGTCGCGGCGCGGAAGTCGATCTGCGGCCTCAGACTGATCACCTTCTCCGGGCAGGTGGCCTTACACAATCCGCACTGCACGCAGGCGTCTTCGGCAAAGCGCAGCATCGGCCGCTCGGGATCGTCTGACAGCGCCCCCGTCGGGCAGGCGGAAACGCAAGAGAGGCACAGCGTGCAGCCTTCGACCTTGAGTTCGACGGCGCCGAACGGCGCGCCCACGGGGAGCGGAACGACGTCGACCGGGGCCGGCGCGACGTTGTGCAGTTCGCGCAACGCAAGACGCACGACCTCGCGCTTCTTGCCGACGGCGGCGAAGGTTGCCGGCGCCTTCACGCCGTCCATCGCCTCGATCGCGCGCAGGCTGTCGCCCAGCGCGTCCGGATCGTCAGTCTCGATGGTCGCGACCCGCGCGCCAGCGAAACCGAGGCCGGCGAGCACCGGCTCCATCAGCGCGATTGTCTTGTGCAAGCCGGCCAGATCGTGGCGCGGTCTGGCGCGCACAAGAAAACGCACGGCGGCTGCGCCATACGCAAATGCGCCGGCAATCGTTTCCGGGCCGGCCTGCGTAATTTCGTTAAGCTGCAGCGGCAACACGTTGGCGGGCAGCCCGTCGCCATAGCGCGCCAAGGCGTCGATCATCTCGGCGCCGTGCTCACCGTCGTGGAACAAGATCACCGGCCGCGTGCCGCCGGCGCGCGCATAGACTGCGAGCAGCGCCCGCAATTTGCGCAACAGCGCATCGGCGGGCGGCAGCCCGTAAGCGGCGGCGCCGGTCGGGCAGGCCGCGGCGCATTGGCCGCAGCCGGCGCAGATCGCCGGATCGATGGCGACATGATCGCCGGCCGGCGCGATTGCACCGGTCGGGCAGAGATCGAGGCAGCGGCGGCAGCCGACGATGCCGGAGCGCGAATGCGCGCACAGCTCCTCGCTGAACGCAATGTAGCGCGGCTTGTCGAAGCTGCCGACGAGATCGCGCGCTTTTAGCACCGCGCGCAACACCGCCGCGGGGTCGCCGGGGTCGGCGCGCAAATAGCCCTCGCGCAGGTCGGGCGCGGGGAACAGCGGCGCGCCGCCGGACACATCGATCAACACATCGCAGCGCGTCGTCACATCGCCGCGTGGCGGGGTGAATTGCAGTGTACTCCGCGAGGAGGGAGACGGCGTGGCGTAATCGTCAATGACCAGGTCGAAGGCGCCGAGCGAACCTTTCGCCGATTTTATCGTGCCCTTGATCAGCGGAAATTCAGTGATGCGCATTGGCGGCACGGCATCGGCATTCTTGATCATCACAGTGACGTCGAGCTGCTCCTTGAGCAGCCGCGCGGCCTCCAGCGCCTGTTCCCCATTTCCATAGACCAAGGCTGCGCCTTCGCTCGTCAAGCTGACATAAGGGTAATCCGGCATCGGCTCGGCAGCGGCGGCAAGCAGCGCAGCCATTTTCGGGCCGGCCGCCTTGGCGTCCTTCGACCAGCCGGCGTTTTCACGGATGTTGACGAACGAGAACTCCGCGGCGTTTTGCAACTCGCCGCCGACTTCCGCGAACAGCGGCGCTTCCTGCGTGCAGCCCACGGTGAGCGAGCCGCCGGCCGCTGCCGCGTCGCGAAAGCGTTGCAACTCCGCGCGGCACAACGCGCGCCCTTCGATCACTTCGGCGCTTCCGCAGACGCGCCGCACCCGATCGGCGTCGAGCGGCATAGTATCGTCGCAGGAACAGATCAGGATTTTGCGCGGCCGTTCGGCCATTTTGTTCGTCAACCGTTTGTGTGACCCGCCGTGCTTAAAGGCGATGCATCAGGCGTCGCCTTCGTATAAAGCGTCCGCGCGGCTGCGGGATTGGCCGCGGGACCTTTCCGGCTATACTTATATGCGAACAAACAAGAAAATAACAGCGAGGGCCGATGCCGCTACAGAGCCTGGAAGGGACATTGGCAGACGATTTGCGCCTGCCGCCGCCCTACAGTTCCGTGCGGCTGCGCGAACTGGGCGATGCCTTCGTCCAAGCGCAAGCGCTCGCGCCTAAGCACGGCGCCGGCACGCTCGTGTATGTCGGGCGGTTCGATCTCGCCGAATTCGCGCTGGTCATGGAGCCTGAGCAACCCTTGCGGCAGGCGCGCCGCGTTTTCTATGCCGGCATGGCGGCGCTGATCGACGCACTTGCCGCAACCGCGGTGCCGGAGACGGCGATCAATGTCGACTGGCCGGACGCGATCTACGTGAACTACGGGTTGGTCGGCGGTGCGCGCTTGGCTTGGCCGAAGAAGGCACGGGAAGAAGAGGTGCCGCCCTGGCTCGTGTTCGGAGCCATGATCCGCACGGCTTCGACGCCGGGCCGCGAACCGGGCGTCAATCCAGGGGTCACCGCGCTGGAGGAGGAGGGCTTCGCCGGCGCGCTATCGACCCAGTTGATCGAGAGCTTTGCCCGCAATTTCATGGTTGCGCTTGACACCTGGCATGAGAGCGGCTTTGCCGCCGTGGCGCGGAGTTTCTTCGAGCGCATGACGCGCGACAGCGGGCTGCGCTGCGACATCGACGACAATGGCGATTTGCTGCTGCGCCGGTTGATGTCCAACACGACCGAACGCAGAGAGCTGGTGCCGCGCCTGAAGCAGCCGTCGTGGTACGACGCCAAGAGCAAGGCCCCGATCGCATGAAGCTGCTGCGCACCATCCGGCTCGATCCATCGGACACGTTCATCTTCGATCCGCCGGCACAGCCCGGCGAATGGGCGGTGTCCGGCGCTTTCGTCTTCTGGCACCGCGATCCGGCCGTGCTCGAAGGCAAGGCGCGCACCGCTTTTCGCAGCGGCTTTCTCGGGGTCGGATCGCTCGGCTGGTCGACTTTGGTGCAGATCGTGGAGGCCACCGAAAGCGAACGGGCCGCGCTGGTCGAAGCGCTTGCGCGGCGGCTGGTCGAACGCTTCGGCGCGCCGGACCTGCCGACGGCGCACGCCGCCGCCGAAGACGAGGTCTCCTTCGCGGAATCTCTGTGCGGTCATCCGCAGGACACGCTCATCGCCGTGCATCGCACTTACGAGGACGGCAATGTGCGCGAGACCTTTCGCACGTTGCGGCCGCGCCAGGGCAACAAGCCCGTACGCGCGTTCTCGTTCCTCGAAGTGGAAGGCGAGGAGGAGGCCACGGGCGAGCACGTCAATCTCATCTCCTTGGCCGGGCAGAGACCTAAATGATGTCCGTTCGTCCTCGCGAGGCGGCGACCCCGGGGCTTGCAAACGCCCAGCCCAATTTTTGCGTTCTGGGCTCCCGCTAGCGCGGGAACGAACCGGAGAGGTTAGTCGAGCGATGACCGACTTCTGGCTTTCCTGCGGCCACCATCTGCTCGATCGCGGCGCGGGCGGCGGGTTGGTTGTCACCGACGATTTTCTCAAGGCTTATCTGGCGCGACCGGAAATCGTGCCGCCGCCGGAAGCCTGTGCGGTCGAGCGCACGCTGCACGGCGCGCTGCTTGGCGAACCGCGCCGGCCGGTTTCTGCCGCCGACATCGCGGCGATCGCCGACGCCGATGCGCGCGAGAACTGGCAGATGCTCATCGCTTTCCGTGATCGTCTGCTGCGCCACAAGACGCTGGAGGCCGCCTACCTCGATCTGGTGCGCCATGGCGTCGGTGGCACGCCGCCATTGTTTCTTAACCAACTGGTTCACCTTATCTTGCGTAACGCGCTGGAAGGCATCGGCGACGCGCAAGTTGTGCGCGCGGCGGAGCTGTTTTTCCGCACGCAGCGTGTGACGTTGCACGAGGGCTCGCTCATCGCCGCCGACGAGGAAACCGTCGCCGGCGGTTCGCAATCGCCGGTGACGCCGCTCGTCTCCATGCTCGGCCTGCCGGCGGAAGCCAATATCGATGTGCTCAATGAGAGCAATGCGTCGCGCTATTGGGAGCGCAGCGACCGATTCGACATGGCGCTCGATCTGACCGGCGGCCGCAGCGGACTTGTTGCGCTCGCCGAAGCCCTGCGGCGATGGGTTACCCACTTGCTCGGCATCGACGTCGTTATCGAGCCGCTCACGGCGCTGCGCGATGCGCCGCTTGCTTGGTATGTCGGGCTCGACGCCGACGCCACCCGTATCGGTGACCGGATATGGAACGGCGAGGACCTCGAGGAAGCCGCAATGGCGCGCATCGTCGGCATTTTCCGCCTCGCCTTCCGCGACGTCTCGTTGGTGCTCGACAAGGTCAAAGGCGAGCCGGTCTATCTCATTCTCGCCATGACGGCGGACAAAACCATCCGCATGAAACCGCAGAACCTGATCACCGGATTGCCGGTGCGGCATTTGGAGACGGTCGGATGAGCCTGCCGCCGCTGAAAACGATCACTGTCGGCGTGGTCGTCGAACGCAGTAGCGGCGCGAGTCGCTGGGCGGACGTGCTATGGCGGCCGGTCCAGGTCTTGAGCGGCGTGCCGGATACGCCGGCTTGGACGAAGCTGTCCGAGGATGACGGTCGCACGGCGTTCTATGCAGGCGCCGCCGATATCGAGCTCTTTCGCTCGGAAGCCGGCAACTATCGTGAAAACTTGCTGGTGGAGCGGCCGTTGCTCTGGGTTGCGTTGAATGCGTCCGAGGGCGACCCGCCTTATCGCCTTGCCGGGGTGACGGCGGATCCCGCGGAGGGCGAGGCCTGGGCGAGCCTCGGCCACGAAATCGTGGAAACCATTGCGATGCCGGACACGGTGCTGGCTGAGGTTGCCGCTTTTGTGGAACAAAACTATGTCGAGCAGCCGTTTCGCAAGCGCAAGCGCGACCGCGTCAATCCGGAGGCGCTGGCCCGCCGTTCGCCAATGAGCGATGATGGCAAACGATGAGTGACCCGCAGAACTTTCTGACACGCTGGTCGCGCCGCAAGCGCGAGGCAGCCCGGTCCGGACAAGCTGTAGAGCCGCCGCCGGAACAGACGAAGCCGGACGAGGCGAAGGAGGTCGAGCGCCAGCAGGCGCAGCTTGCCCGAACGCCGCAGCCCGAAGAGACGCCCGATCTTTCCGCACTGCCGTCTGTCGAATCGATTGCTGCGGATACCGACATTCGCGGCTTTCTCCAGCCTGGCGTGCCGGAGGAGCTCACGCGTGCGGCTCTTCGCCGCGCATGGTCCTCCGATCCCGCGATTCGCGACTTTGTCGGACTGGTGGAGAACGGGTGGGACTTCAATGATCCGAGTGCGGCGGCAGGCTTCGGGCCGCTCTCTCCGGGTGAGGCATCGCGTCTGCTCGCGCAGGCCGTCGATATGCTGTCTACTGATCGCTCGGTCGAGGCATTGGAAAACCGAGAGAAGCCCCCGGCGCAATCGGCGCCGTCACGGCCGGGCATCGAGGGTTCGCGCGCGCCGCAACACATAAGCGGTGATGCTGCGCCGCAAAAGAAAAAAGAAGAGGGCTGATCTGCCACACATCTTTTTTGTGTCCGTCTCGGAGCCCTGAGTGCCGTTCAGTCAATAGCTTTTACCTATTGACCCCCCGCTCAATCGGGCGATAGCTTTTAACTATTCTTATGAGATTTCGCGTCGGGGGAGGACTGCCAGCGACCGGCGCGAAGTCGACAAAACAAGAAAAACGCACAATGTCCGAGGTGGGACTTCAGCAAGCTATTCGTGCCGCCGGCGGTGTGACCGAGCTGGCGCGGCGCATTGGCGTGTCCCAGCCGTCGGTGTCCAACTGGAGACGTGTCCCGGCCGAGCGTGTGCTGGCCGTCGAAACGGTTACCGGCGTCTCCCGCGCGGTGTTGCGCCCCGACCTCTACGACGAGAACAACGCTGTGGACGCGGGAGACGATGTCGATCGCGCGCGGGCGGAGATTTATGCCCTGCTGGGCACGCTGCTGACGCGGGCGCCCGACGCCGAGCTGTTGAAGCGGATCGCTGTCTTGCGCGGCGACGCCACGACGCTCGGCATGGCCTGCATCGATCTGGCCGAGGCCGCACGCGATGCCGACGCCGTCAAGCTCGATCGCGAATATTTCGATCTCTTCATCGGCATCGGCCGCGGCGAGCTTCTGCCTTATGCGTCCTACTACCTTACAGGTTTCCTGCATGAGCGGCCGTTGGCGCGTCTGCGCGCCGATTTGGCGCAATTCGGCATCGAACGCGCGGAAGGTGTAGCCGAACCCGAGGATCACGCCGGCATTCTTTGCGAGATCATGGCCGGTATTGCCGGCAAGCAGTTCCCCGCGCCGCCCGAAAGCGGCCGCACTATTTTCGAAAAACACATGGCGCCGTGGATCGGTCGTTTCTTCAGCGACCTCGAAGGCGCGGAGGCTGCGAATTTCTACCGGCGCGTCGGAACGCTCGGCCGGGTGTTCGTGGATATCGAAACGACCGCCTTCGCGCTGCCATCATGAAGCGCGAGAGCGGAAAGGATCAAGGAGGACACGCGATGAAAGCAGAAGGCAAAGCCAGGATGGGACGCCGCGATTTCCTGCGTGTGCTCGGCGCCGGGGCCGGAGCTGCCGCAACTCCCGCCGTGCTCATCTCCGAAGCGGACGCTGCCGAATCCGACAAGGACGCCAAGAAGGCGCGCTATCAGGCCAATTCTCCTGACGTGCAGAACTTCTATCGCGTCAACCACTATCCGCAGAAGAAGTGAGGGAGGCATCCGTGCTGATCAAAAAAACAGAACGTCAAGCGCGCCGCGGCAGCCTTGCCGCCCTCGCATCGCAAGCCGCTGGCGGACTTGATCGCCGCACGTTCTTGCGCCGGTCGGGTCTCACCGTCGGCGGGCTCGCCGGCTTGGGTACCTTGCCGCTTGCGACAGTGCGCAAAGCCGAGGCCGCAGCGGCCGGCCCGCTGACGAAAGGCGCCACCGTCCGCAAAAGCGTCTGCACGCATTGTGCGGTCGGCTGCACGGTCACCGCTGAGGTTCTCAACGGCGTTTGGGTCGGCCAGGAGCCGAGCTGGGATTCTCCCATCAATCGCGGCTCTCACTGTGCCAAGGGCGCCTCGGTGCGTGAACTGGTCAGCGGCGAGCGCCGGCTGAAATACCCGATGAAACTCGTCAACGGCCAGTGGACTCGCATCAAGTGGGACCAGGCGATCGACGAAATCGGCGACAAGCTGATGCAGATTCGCAGCAAATCGGGTGCGGACGCCGTCTATTGGCTTGGTTCGGCCAAGATGACCAACGAGGGCTCCTATTGGTTCCGCAAACTCGGCGCCTATTGGGGCACCAACAACACGGATCACCAGGCGCGCATCTGCCATTCGACGACCGTCACCGGTGTGGCCAACACCTGGGGTTACGGCGCGATGACCAACAACCCAAACGATATGCGCAATGCCAAGACGCTGTTCTTCATCGGCAGTAATGCCGCCGAAGCGCATCCGGTCGCTATGCAGCATATCCTCGAGATGAAGGAGCTCAACAAAGGCAACCTCATCGTCTGCGATCCGCGCATGACCCGCACCGCGGCGCACGCGACCGAATATGTCCGTTTCCGTCCCGGCTGCGACATCCCGGTGCTCTACGGGATGATGTGGCACATCCTCAAGAACGGCTGGGAAGACAAGGAATTCATCCAACAGCGCGTCTACGGCTTCGACGATCTGCGCAAGGAAGTCGAGAAGTGGAATCCCCAAGAGGTCGAGCGCGTTTGTGGCGTGCCGGGCGCGCAGATGGAGCGCGTCGCGAAGATGTTCGCGACGGAAAAGCCCGCATCCATCATCTGGTGCATGGGCCAGACCCAGCACTCGATCGGCACCGCAATGGTCCGCGCGAGCTGCATCGCCTGTCTGATGACAGGCAATGTCGGCAAGCCGGGAACCGGCGCCAACATTCTACGCGGCCACGATAACGTGCAAGGCGCGACCGACGTCGGTCTCGATATCGTGACGCTGCCCTTCTACTACGGTCTTACCGACGGCGCCTGGCACCACTGGGCGCGCGTGTGGGAGACCGACTACGACTGGTTCGTGTCGCGCTTCGACGACAAGAAGGCGATGAATGCGTCGGGCATCCCGCTCACGCGCTGGTTCGATGCGGTATTGCTGCCGAAGGATCAAGTCGGGCAGAAGGATAATGTCCGCGCGATGTTCGTGCAGGGTCACGCGAGCAACAGCATCACGCGTATCCCCGAATCGATGAAGGGTCTGAAGGCCCTTGAGCTGCTGGTGGTGGCCGATCCGCACCCCACGACCTGGGCTTCGCTCGCGGTACAAGCCGGACGCAAGGACAACACCTATCTGCTGCCGGCCGCCACGCAGTTCGAGTGCAAAGGCTCGCGCGTGAACACCGGCCGCTCGCTGCAGTGGGGCGAGCAGATCGTGAAGCCGATCTTCGAGTCGAAAGACGATCTCGAAATCATGTATCTGGTGGCAAAGAAGCTCGGCTTTGCCGACAAGATGTTCAAGAACATCAAAGTCGAGAACAATCTGCCGGAGGCCGAGGACATTCTGCGCGAAATCAATCGCGGCAGCTGGTCGACGGGCTATTGCGGCCAGTCGCCGGAACGCATCAAGGCGCACATGAAGAACCAGGCCAAGTTCGACCTGGTCTCCTTGCGCGCGCCCAAGGACGATCCGGAAGTCGGCGGCGATTATTACGGTCTGCCCTGGCCATGTTGGGGCTCGCCCCAGGTTCGGCATCCGGGCACGCCGCTGCTGTACAACACAACATACTCCGCCATGGACGGCGGCGGTGTCTTCCGCGCCCGCTTCGGCGTGGAACGCGAGGAGAAGCGCCCGGACGGCTCGACCGTGAAGGTGAACTTGCTCGCCGAGGGCGCTTACTCGAAGGACTCGGAGATCAAGGACGGTTACCCAGAGTTCACACTCGGCGTGCTTAAGAAGCTCGGCTGGGACAAGGACCTCACTCCCGAAGAGCTTGCCGTCATCAACAAAGTCAATCCGACCACACCGGATGCGGTGAGCTGGTCGACCGACTTGTCGGGCGGCATCCAACGCGTCGCGCTCAAGCATGGCTGCATCCCGTACGGCAACGGCAAGGCACGCATGAACGCCTGGAACCTGCCGGACGGAATCCCGGTGCATCGCGAGCCGATCTACACGCCGCGTGTCGAACTGGTCTCGAAGTACCCGACCCTGCCCGACGCCAAGCAGTTCCGGCTGCCGAACATCGGCTTCAGCGTGCAGAAAAATGCGGTCGACAAAGGCATCGCCAAGCAGTTCCCGCTCATCCTCTCCTCCGGCCGTCTGGTCGAATACGAGGGCGGCGGCGAAGAAACCCGCTCCAACAAGTGGCTCGCCGAGCTGCAGCAGACGATGTTCATCGAGATCAATCCTGCCGACGCTGCCGAACGCGGCATCAAGGACGGCGGGCTAGTCTGGGTGACGGGCGCTGAAAATAATTCAAAGGCCAAGGTCACGGCACTTGTTACGGAGCGCGTTGGCAAGGGCGTCGCCTGGATGCCCTTCCACTTCGGCGGCTGGTTCGGCGGTCAGGATCTGCGCGCCAATTACCCGCAGGGCGCGGATCCGATCGTGCTCGGCGAAAGCGCGAACACGATCACGACCTACGGCTATGACCCGGCAACGGGCATGCAAGAGCCCAAAGTCACTCTCTGCCAGATCACCGCGGCTTAAGGAGGCGGCACCATGGCACGCATGAAATTCCTTTGCGACGCCGATCGTTGCATCGAGTGCAACGCCTGCGTCACCGCCTGCAAGAACGAGCATGAAGTACCGTGGGGCATCAACCGCCGGCGCGTCGTCACTCTCAACGACGGCAAACCGGGCGAACGGTCGATCTCTATGGCGTGCATGCACTGCACTGACGCGCCCTGCGCCGCGGTCTGCCCAGTGAACTGCTTCTACACCACCGCAGACGCGGTCGTGCTGCACAACAAGGATCTGTGCATCGGCTGCGGCTACTGCTTCTACGCTTGCCCGTTTGGCGCACCGCAGTATCCAAAGGTCGGCAACTTCGGCTCGCGCGGCAAGATGGACAAGTGCACTTATTGCGCCGGCGGTCCCGAGGCTGACGGCAGCAAGGAGGAATATGAGAAGTACGGCGCCAACCGCCTTGCCGAGGGCAAGCTGCCGCTCTGCGCAGAAATGTGCTCAACGAAATCGCTGCTTGCCGGCGACGGCGATATCATCGCCCAGATCTACAAGGAACGCGTGAAGACGCGCGGCTACGGCTCCGGTGCTTGGGGCTGGCAGACGGCCTATCGCGAGACGATCGCCACTTGATGCGGATGGGCGGCGCGACTTTGTTCGCGCCGGCGGGTTGAGAAGAAAAAGTCTTGGAGAGGGAGTGGATGGCATGGCGAAGGTTTTGGCCACTATGCGACTGATCGTCGGCGCGCTGGCGCTCATGGTCGCTGTCGCGCTGACGGCGCCGGTCTCGGCCCAGCAGCCGAGCTCGGTCAATCCGACGGCGAGCGCGGTCAAGGAGCAGCAGCTGCTCGATCAGCTCAAGACGATCAAGGGCCTCGGTACCATTCCCGATACCAAGTCCTACGTGATCGAGCATCCGGTTGGCCGCGGCTGGCGCGAATTCCATAATGTCACGTTGCGCTGGATCGGCGCCGTCGCCATCCTCGGTATGCTCGCGCTGCTCATCGTGTTCTATCTGTGGCGAGGCATGGTGCGCATCGAAAGAGGTCGCGCCGGCCGCTCTATTGTGCGTTTCAACGCCTTTGAGCGCTTCGTGCATTGGATGACGGCGACCTGTTTCGTCATCCTTGCCATCACCGGGCTCAACGTCACCTTCGGCCGGCCATTGTTCGCCGCTTCCGGCGGTTCGGAGGCCTTCACCGTCTGGTCGGAGTGGGCCAAGTACGCTCATAACTATCTGAGCTTCCCGTTCACGATTGGCGTCATCCTGATTTTCCTGATGTGGATCGCCGGTAACATTCCGAATTCGGTCGACGTGGAATGGCTCAAGCGCGGCGGCGGTATCGTTGGGCACGACCATCCACCAGCCTACCGTTTCAATGCCGGGCAGAAGGCGATTTACTGGATCGTCGTGCTCGGCGGCGGGCTCACGGCGGTGACCGGCTATGTGCTGCTGTTTCCGTTCTACGGCACCGATATCGACTCGATGCAATATGCCGAGATGATCCACGCGGTCACCGCAATGCTGTTCATCGCGGTCATGCTGGCGCATATCTATATCGGCACCATCGGCATGGAGGGCGCCTTCGAGGCGATGGGCGAGGGGACCGTCGACATAAACTGGGCCAAGGAACATCATAGCCTTTGGCTTGAGGAAGAAATGGCCCGCACCGGCCCCAACAAGTCGAAGCGCCAGCCGGTGGCCGCGGAATAGCGCGTCGACTTCGTCAATACGCAGCATGCAACGCCCGGCTTTTCCGCCGGGCGTTTGCTATAAAGGGGCATGATCGCCCCAATGCGTATCATCGGGCTCGCCGGCTGGAGCGGCTCGGGCAAAACCACCTTGGTCACCAAGGTCATCCCGCGTCTGATTGCGCGCGGGCTCAGGGTGTCCACGCTCAAGCATGCTCACCACGGGTTCGATCTCGATCAGCCTGGCAAGGATTCGTTCTTCCACCGCGCCGCCGGGGCGACCGAGGTGATTATCTCCTCGGCCAAGCGGTTCGCCATTTTGCACGAGTTGCGCGAGGAGCCGGAATGGGACCTGCCAGACCTGGTCGGCAAGATGTCGCCGGTCGATCTGGTTCTGGTCGAGGGTTACAAGCGCGATGCCTTCCCTAAGCTCGAGATTCATCGCGCCGCCAATGGCAAGCCGCTGATTCATCCTGACGACCCTCATATTGTGGCCGTGGCATCGGATGTCGCGCTGCCCGCGGCCGGAGTGCCGGTGGTCGATCTTGACGACATCGGGGCGATCGCCGACCTGCTGGTGAAGTATGCGGTGCCTGTCGCCGAGGCGCCGGTCATGAGGCGAGATTGAATGGCGCAATTGAGCGACGATTGCTTTGCGTTTTCCGGTCCGCTGCTGCGCCTCGACGATATGGAACGGCTGATCGTCGAGCGCGTCCGGCCGGTTGGCGGCGTCGAGGCGGTCGCGCTGCACGGCGCCCGCGGCCGCGTGCTGGCGTCCGACGTTAAGGCGCCGGTCGATCTGCCGCCTTTCGACAACTCGGCGGTCGACGGCTATGCCGTGCGCCACGCTGATCTCGATGCGTACGGCGACACGACCTTACGTGTTGCCGGCCGCTTGGCGGCGGGCTCGCGCGCCGAACTGACGCTGCAATCGGGTGAAGCCATTCGGATTTTTACCGGCGCCGCCATGCCGGCTGGTGCCGACACGGTTTTCATGCAGGAGGATGTGAAGGTCGACGGCGACCGCATCGTGGTGCCGAAAGGACTCAAGTTAGGGGCGAACCGGCGGCTGGCAGGAGAGGACGTACCGGCCGGACGACTCGTGCTTGCGGCCGGCACGGTGCTGGAGGCACAGCATGTCGCGCTCGCCGCGGCGCTCGGGCTGACAGAGGTCATGGTCCACCGTCGGCTCAAGGTTGCGATCTTTTCCACCGGTGACGAGGTGGCCGAACCGGGGACCCCGCTGGTGCGCGCCGCGGTCTACGATGCCAACCGTTTTCTGATTGGCGAACTGTTGGAGCGGCTCGGCGCGCAGGTTACCGATCTCGGTATTCTCGCCGACGAGCCCGAGGCGCTCGCGCGCGCGCTAGAAAGGGCCTCAGCGAACCACGACCTTGTGCTCACCTCCGGCGGCGTATCGGCCGGCGAAGCAGACCACGTGCGCACGGCAGTCGAGCGCGTTGGCAGTCTCGTGTTCTGGCGTGTCGCCATCAAGCCGGGCCGGCCGGTGGCGATGGGTGTCATCCGTGACGGGAGCGGCGAAGGCGCCGCCTTCGTTGGCATGCCGGGAAATCCCGTCGCCGTCTTCGTTACGTTCGTGCGTGTGGTGAAGCCGCTGTTGCGGCAACTTGCCGGCGCGCGGCCGGATAAGCTGGTGCCGCTGCCGGTGCGGGCGGCCTTTGCCTACAAGAAAAAGAGGGACCGACGTGAATACGTGCGCGTGGCGCTGCGCCAGGCGGCAGATGGCGAGGTCGAGGCCGTCAAACACCCGCGGGATGGCGCCGGCATCTTAACCTCGCTGACCGAAACCGACGGATTGCTGGAATTGCCGGAGGGCGTAACAGCTATCGAGCCGGGCGCGCGGGCCGGTTTTCTCTCCTACGCCGCGCTGATCGGCTAGGTCGGGGACGCCGCTGGGGCTCAGACCCTGGCGTAAGGCGTCGAGAATGCCTGAGCCGCGGGCTCTTGAATGCTGTTGAGCACGACCCCGGCAATCACCGCGATCACAATGGCGGCGGCGCAGGCGATAATGAAAGACTTCATGGGATCCCTCCCGAGACTGGCGTACCAGTATAGAATAAAAAGCCGCGCCGAAAACGGTCAATGATCTTGGTCAATGGCCGCATGCTGCGCCGCAATGTGGACGGCGCGCGCCACGTCTTCCGGCGTGTTGACGTTGAAAAACGGATCGACCGGATCGGCCGGCCAATCGGCGATAGCGACGCCATGGCGGGCAGTCCACATCTCGATCTTGCGCAGATCGTCTTCGACGAGCGCCTTGCGCAGGTCGGCGCGCAAGGCGAGCGGCCAGAGGCCGACCACCGGATGACGCCATTCGCCCGAGCGCGCGCAGGCGAGGGGTACCCCGGCGCCCATTTTGCGGCGGGCTATGTGCAATTTTTCGACCAGATCGTCGGGCAGAAACGGACAGTCTCCCGGCACGCTGACGATCCACTCGAGGCCGCTGTTCTGTGCCGCCAGCCAATCGAGGCCGGCGAGAATGCCGGCGAGCGGGCCGGGATGGCCGGGCACGTTGTCCGGCACGACCGGGCAGCCCGTGTCCGCGAAGCGCTCGAGATCGCCGTTGGCATTGATGATGATGCCGACGCACTGGCCCGACAGTGTCGCCAACACGCGGTCGAGGATGGAGACACCGCCGATCTCGATGCGCGCCTTGTCGCCGCCGCCCATGCGGCGGGCAAGACCGCCGGCGAGGACCAAGCCGAGCGTCGGAGGAACCGGAATTTCAGCCATTATTCATCGTGCACCGCGGCCTTGCGGCGGTGCTTGGCGCTTTCCTCTTCCACATAGGCAAGGTCCTGGTCGAAGACGATGCGGTCCTCGCCGGCGAGCGCGACAAAGCGCTTGCCGCGCGCGCGTCCGATCAGCGTCAGATTGGCCTTGCGTGCGAGCTCCACGCCCCATGCAGTAAAGCCCGACCGCGAGATCAAAATCGGAATGCCCATGCGCACGGTCTTGATCACCATCTCGGACGTGAGCCGGCCGGTGGTGTAGAAGATCTTGTCGTCAGGCTTGACCTTCTCCTTGAACATCCAGCCGGCGATCTTGTCGACCGCATTGTGACGGCCGACATCCTCCATGTAGACCAGCGGACGATCCTGCCGCGCGAGAACGCAGCCGTGGATGGCGCCGGCTTCGAGATAGAGCGATGGCGTTGTGTTGATGGTGTGGGTCAGCGCATAGAGCCATGACGTGCGCAGCTCGGCTTTGGGCAGCGAGACGTTCTCCAGCGCCTCCATCAGGTCGCCGAACACCGTCCCTTGGGCGCAGCCGGAGGTCTGCACCTTCTTTTTCAGCTTCTTCTCGTAATTGGTCTTGCGCTTGGTGCGCACCACGACGACCGACAGCTCCTCGTCGAAGTCGACGCCGGTAATATCGTCGTCTGCCTTGAGCATGTTTTGATTGAGCAAATAGCCGATGGCCAGGTATTCCGGGTAATCGTTGATGGTCATCGCGGTGACGATCTCCTGCGCGTTGAGGAAGATCGTGAGCGCACGCTCCACCGTGACCGATGTGGTCACCCGTCCGCCGGTCTGGTCGATGCCGGTGACGCGCTCGGTCAGCCGCGGATCGGCGGGATCGGGCTTGATGATGTAGTCGTCGCGCGCTTTGCTCATGCGACCAGTATATCAGAACGGTGCGTTGCGGCCCTGCCCACTCCGGGTGGGCATTTTCATCCCGTCATATAAGGGCAAATTGCATCTTTGCACGTGCGCCGTAAGATGCGGCGGCACAACAAACACACGCCTCGGGAGCCGCCTGCCATGCTTCGCGCCACCAAAGACATCGTGCTGCCGACGACCATCACCGGGTCGCTGCCGCGGCCAAGCTGGTACACGCAGAATCTCGGCATGCGCAGCTTCCTCGACGCCATGGTGAACAATCAATTTCGCGAGCAATACGTCGATACGGTGTCCGTCTATCTGCACGAGCAGGAAATGGCGGGGCTCGACATCGTTACCGACGGCGATGCGCATTTCGATTCGGACGTCGGCGGCCAGAGCTGGACCAATTATCCGCCGCGTCACATGGGCGGCTTCGACAAGAACCCGCAGCCGACACCCGCCGGTAAAGGCGGCCTCGCCTTCCCGCCCGGCCATATCCTGCATGATTATCTCGAATCGCGCGTCATGCCCGGAATCGTCGGGCCGGTGACGCGCGGCGACCTGCAATATGCCGAGATGTTCAAGGTATCGCAGCGTATGACCAAGAAACCGGTGAAGTTCGGCACCATCGGTCCCGAGCTCGTGGCTTTCGCCGTGCAGGACCGGCACTACAAGAGCGTCAAGGACCGTATTTTGGCCATCGCGGATGCCCTGAACGAAGAGCTGCACGCGCTCGCCGACGCCGGCTGCCAGGCCATCCAGTTCGAGGAGCCGCAAATTCACCTGCTCGCGATCCGCAAAATTGCCGATGACGTGATCAATCCGGCGTTCAGCATCGAAGTGTTCAATCGCACGGTGAAAGGCCTGCGCGCAAAAACCGAGGTGTGGTGCCACACCTGCTGGGGCAATCCGTCGCAGCAACGCATGTTCACGAGTGTGCAGAGCTATCAGTCGGCGCTCGACATGCTCAACAAAGTCGACGCCGACGTCATCACTTTCGAATCGGCGAGCGCGCACGGCATGGATCTCGAGGCGTTTGGCAAGACGATTACCGACAAGAAAGTCTGTATCGGCGTCATCGACCATCATGCTCTTCAGGTCGAGCGGCCGGAGGAGATCGCCGACCATATCCGCAAGGCGCTGCAATACATCCCCAAGGAACGCCTGGTGCTGTCGTCGGATTGCGGCATGGGCCGCGAAGGCATGAGCCGCCGCCACGCCTACTACAAGATCGTGGCGATGGTGCAGGGCGCCAACATGGTGCGCAAGGAACTCGGCCTGCCGGAAGCCGAATGCTTGGCCGCGGACCCGCGCTATTCGCTGGTCGTGCCGGCGAAGTGATCCGGTAGACTTGCGTTCCGACAGCAAGCTCTACGGATTTGACAGCAATCGCTCGATCTGGGCCGCGCTCGGCGTGACATGATAAAATTTTGCGAAGAAGTCGCGCGTCACTTCGCGCAGGTCTTCCTTGAAATGTTCAGGGTAAAGCAACTTCGCGAGCCACCACAAACCTAACAGTCTGTTTGCGGAGGGCGGTGCGTCAACCCAGCCGAACGGCAGCTGCGGCAGCTGGTAGACGCGCGCATCCCGCACTGCCTTGACCGCGCTCCAGGCTGCGTCGGTGTGAGCGTGCGCTGCAAACCGCGGGTCGGTCGCTAGGACCACATCGGGCTCCCACTCCCGCACCTGATCGGCCGTGACCTCGGCAAGCCCGCCCCGGCTGCCGCCGGCCACATTACGCGCCAGCAGTTCGATATTTTCCATCTGACTCGCACCGGCGAGACCCGTGGTCACCCCCGCGGGGCCGCGCGCATAGTAAATCCGAGGGCGCTTCTCGGCCGGGACGAAGGCGATGCGATTAGTGACGACGGACAAAGTCTGATTGCAGTAGTCCGCGAAATCCGCGCCCGCGCCATCGCGGCCGATCAATCGCCCCATCTTTTCGTAGCTGGTCGATAGCGACAACACGCGACCGTCGAGTAGCGCATAGGGAATGCCCGTCTCTTGTTGAATCGATTCGGCGAGTACCGCATAGCGGGATGAGGTGCTACCGACATCGACGATGAGGTCGGCGTTGAGGGCAATCACGGTGGCGGAGTCGGCGCCGCTATCGCGCGCGGTGAGACGGTCCAGCACCGGCTTGCGGCAGGTGGCGGCAAGAAGGAAGGCGCACTCCTCGGCCCGGTTGGCGCGAGGCCAACCGAGCAAAAGCTCTGGCGCCAGGGTGTAAATCAGAATGGCGGCTGGCAATCCGGCGGGGAACACGCGGCGAGCCTCGCTACGAATTGTCACGTTACGGTTTGCGTCGTCGGTGATCTTCTCGGCGCGGGCTGGATGCGGCGCGAGCATAGCCGCGGAGCCAGTGGCAAGAAATCTACGGCGGGTGACGGACATCGATCTCTGTGGGGTGCAGTCCTGG